>Ga0209697_10000524_pt1 | contig 62834 bp, 56 predicted proteins | sample AliMusrvi5mmetaG_FD_184115 | JGI IMG/M metagenome (GOLD analysis project Ga0209697, IMG submission 184115) | Freshwater lake bacterial and archeal communities from Alinen Mustajarvi, Finland, to study Microbial Dark Matter (Phase II) - Alinen... | ecosystem: Environmental > Aquatic > Freshwater...
AGTGGTCGGATTGCTTCAAATTGTTCCCGGGTGATATCACTCGGATAGATCTTTCTTTCCATAGTTTTGTTTTAACAAAGCCTCTGGATGGAAGGATACACCTAAAAAAAGATTTGAGATAGATACTAAGACTCCACCGATTATCCCAATCGGATTCGACATCTACTATTTTCAACGGTTGTCGAGATCTGTGGACAAAATCATTCTGTATATTGGATCTTTTCCGATCAATGGATGGCAAAGTTATGAAACAGTCAAACGGGATGGCCTTAAACTTACGACGTACTCCTCCGTCAAGGAATTTCGCCGACTGAGAACAATTTCAGGAAAATGGCATCGTCGTTTTCGTTACATTCGGGAACGACTCGCTTGGACGATACACAATGTGCTGATGTATGATCGTTATCTCGTTGCCAGATGATAGATGAATAGACTCCCAGAAGTTCTCGGGAGTCTTTATTATTTTAGTATCATTCAAATTGCCCTTTAAATGCCTTTCTCTCAGCTAACTCAGCTGGAACGCTGGTATTTTCTCGTCTGAAGTGGGAAAATGAAAAATGTAAGAAAGAGTGATGCTCGATAGATTCTTCGGATACATACAGAAGTCTTATGGAAAAGGAAATCATTTCTCGGTTGCACAGGAATTTCGAGGAGTCCGCCCATGAACAGGATGGTGTGGAATTTTGGTTTGCTCGGGAATTGCAGAAGCTCCTTGGATATGATGAATGGCGCAACTTCGAAGGAGTTCTTGAAAAGGCAAAAACAGCCTGTAACAATGCTGGACAAAAGATTTCCGACCATTTTGCCGACGTCAACAAAATGGTCGGTCTCGGCTCTGGAAGCGAGCGGGAAATACGAGATTTCATGCTGACCCGGTATGCCTGTTACCTGGTCGCACAAAACGGGGATCCACGCAAAGACGAAATCGCGTTCGCAATGACGTACTTTGCCATCCAAACGAGAAAGCAGGAAGTCGTCGAACAGCGGCTCATGGAATGGGAACGGCTGCACGCACGCGAGAAACTGACGACATCGGAGAAAGAACTTTCCGGAATCATATACGAGCGCGGCGTGGACAATGTCGGTTTCGCCCGTATTCGGAGTCAGGGTGACAAAGCCCTCTTCGGCGGGTATACGACGCAGGATATGAAGACACGACTCGGTGTTCCGGGTACACGGCCGCTCGCAGACTTTCTTCCCGCAGTGACGATCAAGGCCAAGGATCTTGCCAATGAGATCACGAATCACAATTTGAAGCAGAACGTGGCACTTCGTGGAGAGCCGATCATCGCAATCGAACACGTGAAGAACAACCGCAACATGCGCGATATGCTTGCCAAAAGCGGTATTCATCCCGAATTCCTCCCACCCGAAGAGGATCTCAAAAAACTCGACCGACGATTGAAATCGGAAGGAAAGAAACTGCCGAAAAAGGTGAAGAAATTGAAAGGAAAGAAGTGAGAGAATATCAGAGTTTTTATGAGATATTTATGACACTCATTACCGATATCAGTTTGAAATCAGTGCGCGAATCGGTGCGACAAGTTTGCGATGGTAAAAAGGAATGTCATACGATTCCAAAAACGAACAGTCGGGAGGTACGGAAGCTGTTTGATTCGCCTGATTTGAGCGATGAAGTGTTCTTCATCGCCGAATATGGCAAAGGGACGGAAATCGTGTCAGCCGGAATAGTGACCGATGATCGACTCGTAAACCATCCGAACTTAAAGTATGCTTGCGTACCACTCGGCTTTATCGTCAGCGGGAGCATCACGGTCATCAAAGGTGGAAAGGGTCTGAAGAAACTCGGCGAGGGAGATTTTCTCGGACTGTTCGAAACGAGTGATGCACTCCTTACGGGAAAACGGAGACAGATAGGAGATTGGACTCTCTTAACTTCGTCCGATGCGGTCGTCATTTACATTTCTGATTCGATGCTTCGCAAAACTTCGGAAGCCTCGGAGATATTCAGGAACTATCTCATCGGACTCGCACGGGCCGATCATGTTCCGCAACCGATCACCTCGCTTCCGCTTCTTGATTGGGTCGCACGTCATACGACGAAGGAGCGTCCAAGAGATTGTGCCATCATCGCACACACGCATCTGCTTCCGAATAATCTGCCACTTTTCAGGCACCTTTCCTCACTTCTTGATTTTGGCCGGATTTATGTCATGGACAAACCATATTCTACGGTCCGCTCGGTCCTCAATGAACTTGTTTTGTCGGGATTCGAGGTGATACCGGTTCGGATGGATGCGGATCTCCCGTACGAGTTCGCGGTCTCGAGAAGTCTTGACATACTCTGGAACAAAGTCGTCGATGACCAGAAACGACGGCAGTACAAAAAACTGCTTATCATCGACGATGGCGGTGATGTCTGGCAATCCATCCCTTGGAATAGGCTGGAAGGCGTCTCGATTACGGCTGTCGAGCAGACACAGCGTGGAATAGCGCGGACCACAGACAGTAGTATGATGTTTCCTCCGATTGTCAGTGTCGCATCCTCCGGAATCAAGAAGAATGTGGAGGCCGAGTTCATCGGAATTTCTATCGTCAAGAAACTTGCTGATATCGGATCGCTCGGGATCGCGAAACGAGTCGGTATCGTCGGGATGGGGAGTATTGGTATTGCGGTCGAAAAGGCACTTCGTGAAATGGGCATTTCGCCTTTTTTCTACGATCCAAAATATCATTCAAGATCGTCTGATTCACCCCGGAAACGGGATTCGTTAGATGTCCTTCTCGATGAGTGCGACCTCATTATCGGCACGACCGGTACGGATGCCCTAAAGGGCCTTCCGTTCGAACGTGTGACGAGCGGGAAGAAGGTACTAGCAAGTGCATCTTCCGCGGATCTTGAGTTTTCTTCACTATTGAAATTGGCACCGATGCGGTCTGATCCGTTCGAGACGGTGCTGGTTCCTGTGCATGACCAGCTTACGATAGAGATACTCAATGGCGGGTATCCTATAAACTTCGATCGGGTAAAGGATTCGACGCCGGATGACGATATCGTCCTGACACGATGTCTTATGTATATCGGGGCGATGCAGGCGCTCGAACTTATCGATAATGGAGTGTCTGAGTCTGCCGTCTATAATCTCGACACAGTCTCACAGAAACGGACCTTCGAGCGATGGATAGCGGATAAGAACGCGTCGGAGCATGGAACGCATTTTACCATCGAAGAAGTCGATGAAATCGTCGGCAGTTCATTCTTCATTGGCGGCAAAGATATGCCGACCGTCTGGAAGAATGACGATAGCGATAGTAATACGAAACAATGAACGACATACCAACTGTACTCATTATTCTGTTCATTCTCATCAATCTCGGAGCGTTTTTAGTGATGCTCGTGGACAAGAATAAGTCGCGGGTGAGTGGGGCGGAACGGATATCGGAGGGGATGCTCTTTTTTCTCGCGACGGCGTTCGGCAGCGTCGGGGTCTATGCGGGGATGTTCGCTTTCCGGCACAAGACTCGGAAGTGGTATTTCATCGTCGGCATTCCGCTTCTGATACTGCAAAACCTTGCGCTCTTGTATCTCGCATCCCGACTCATCGACCGATCACTCTAGCTGAATGACCAATATACCTCTTCATGCCTCTCATCCTTTTTCCGCGAGCCCTCTTCCGCCGAACCATTTCAACTCATTTGGTTTCACTACCATATAACGTTATATCGTAGTATTGGGGAAGATGCGGAAAGTAAACGTACCAACTCTGGACTGCGTCAGACTGCGGCGGATCGTTTTTTATCTGTTTGGGGTGATATACTGGCATATCATTCATAAGTGTATCCTTATGATATACGACAAGCTCGTCACGGACGGGATCCCGGAAATCATCGGCGCGAAATGCGAAGCGAGTTCGTTTCATGTCGGCAACAAGGAGTGATGAAACTTTATGAGAAACTCCGGGAAGAGACGGAAGAACCGATTAGAGATCGTAATATCGGTGAGGTGGCTGACGTACTCGAGATCATTGACGCGATCGTCTCGTGTGAGGGATTCTCATAGCAAGAGATCAATGCCGTAAAATCGAAGAAATAGGAAGAGCGTGGAGGTTTCGGTGGCCGAATCATCTTGGAAGAATCCTGAAAAGGAAATACAGACTTCGTTTTTTTTGCAACAATTTGTCGAAGCACATTCATGATTGGACGGATACCGACACGCAAGTCGTCTTAAACCGGTCATTCATGGCTTAGAAAAGACATTTTCAAAAGGTATGGAAATATCAGGATGGATATGATATAGTCTTCTCAGTGCGCCGGGAGTCTCTTGCCGGCCTTTTTTATGGATTTTTTCTATCGGGAATGTAATCAGAAACGCAAATCCGAGCATCTATGAACCAAGTCATCATCATGGCGGGCGGGAAGGGAACGAGGATGAATATGACGGACATTCCGAAGACGATGATTCCCGTGGCCGGGAAGCCGATCGTCGAACACATCGTCGAGGCCGCCGAGAAGGCTCTGCCGGAAACGAAGCCGGTCGTCATCATCGGGTTTCAGGGAGAAAAGATCGCGGAGCACTTCGACTTGCGGGTGACCTGCGTACGGCAGAAGGAACAGCTTGGGACAGGGCACGCCGTCGCGTGTGCAGCGCCGTTGTTCCGCGACCGGTCGGACATCGCCCATATCGTGGTCATCTCCGGGGATCAGCCACTCATCTCGTCCCAGACGATCCAGACGGTGTTGCGACATCATGAGGAGCAGGGTGAGACGATCACGCTGGGGACGGTCGTCGTCCCGGACTTCACCGGCATCCACGAGCACATGCTTCACTACGGACGCATCGTCCGCGGCAAGGAAGGGAATGTGGCCCGTATCGTGGAGTACAAGGACGCGACCGAGGAGGAGCGGGCCATCCGCGAGGTGAATACGAGTGTGTACTGTTTCGAGTCTGCGTGGCTGTGGGAACATATCGACCGACTCGGAAGCGAGAATGCCTCCAAGGAATTCTATATCACCGATCTCATCGGCATGGCGATGAACGAGGGACACACTATTTGTGCCATCCCGCTTCCAGATCCGCTCGAAGGCTTGAACGTCAATACACCGGAACAACTCGCTGCGATCGAGGGTATCTTCGCGAAAAAAGCTGAGTGATTCTATTGATAAGGACCGCCCGAGAGACTTGATCCTTGATTTTCTCCGTTTCCCGTGATACAAAGGATTGGACGGTTTACCTTGAAACGGAGTTCGCCCCGGCATTCGCGGGGCGAACTCCGAAGTGTTACGTTCAACTTGGTAACGGGTGTCGATTCGAAAAATTTGAAGTTGTTCAGTGGTTTGGAAATTACCCGCTCGTCTTCGCGAACGGGTCCGCTCACGCCGCTTCGCGGAGATGTAGCGGAAAAATTTAAAAATTACAAAATTTTGTCGGTATATTGGGCCTGTAGTAAAGTGGCATTACGCGGCATTCGCAACCTGAGTAGGAGGTCTCACATACCCTCTTAGGACGCGAGTGTCGATTCGACAGATTGGAGTTTGACTGATAGTTTGGAAATTGCCCGCTCGTCTTCGCGAACAGGTCCGCTCACGCCTCTTCGCGGAGATGTAGCGGAAAAATTTAAAAATTACAAAATTTTGTCGGTATATTGGGCCTGTAGTAAAGTGGCATTACGCGGCATTCGCATTGCTGAGTCGGGAGTTCGATTCTCCCCAGGTCCACAACGAGAGACAGCGGCATTCGCAACCTAAGTCGGGAGTTCGATTCTCCCCAGGTCCATAATAAATAAAAATTCGCTTGTAGAGGCGGAATTTTTAGTGTACGCTTGAATTGAAAAGAAATACTAAGCCTTGCGCAACCTCTAAAAAATACGCTCCGAACGTGGGAGCGTGAAGGATTGATACAGTGTATCCGTTTCGGTAAAAGAGGCGATAGGCGATTTGCCAAAGAAGAGATACTTCGCCTGCTGGAAGGGAAAGTAGATTTATCAAAATAAGTTTACAAATTACGAAAAAATTACTATGTCAGAAAACTCACTCAAGAAAGGTCGCTACACAAAATATGGCAACAAGATTGGCTTGTATAGCAACAGCAAAGGTGGTTTTATCAAAAATGATACTGACGTAGTATTGAATTTCCCATTCAAAGATGCCGTGCTTGAGGCGGGGATGAGCAAGGAAGACATCGGGCGCGAGGAACGCTTTCTACATATAGAAATTGATAGCAAAGACATCGACACGCTGGAAGAACCAAAAGTGCTAACTGACTTCCGCTACATTGATAAAGATGGCGAAAGGGCACTGGACGCCAATAGCGATATTGAGTTTTTTGATACTGAAGGTAATCTCAAGCAAAACCTACTCATCAAGGGCAACAACTTGTTGGCACTATATACCTTACGTGAGCGACTTGCTGGGCAAGTGAAGCTTATTTATATTGACCCGCCTTTTTATTTCTCTGATAACAAATCTGAAGACGCGTTCAAATATAACTCAAACTTCAAGCTCTCTACTTGGCTAACCTTTATGAGGAACCGCCTCGAAGTAGCAAATGAGTTGCTAAGTGAGAATGGTATTTTTATTGTTCACGTTGGTGTCGAAGACTCGGCATATATAAATGTTTTGATGGATGAAATTTTTGGTCACGAAAATTTTATCAATCACATTGCCATCACGACAAATGATGCATCTGGTTTCAAGGCTACTGGGCAAAAGATATTCTCAACTGCAAATCACATTTTTATATACAAAAAAAACTTAGGTGAGATAAACAAAATATACATCCCTAAGCCTTACGATAAAGCCTACAAGTCTGTTGTTACCAACAAAGAGGAACATTACTCGAAGTGGCAATTTACAACCATAAAACAGAAGGTTCTTGAAACATCACCAGAACTAAAAGGTGCCGAACTTGATATAGCTATTGAAGAGTTTGCATCAAATAATCCAAGCATTGTATTCCGAACAGCCGCTATTGGCGGAGGTGCAAAAATCAAACGTATAGCGACCATTGAGAAGTCAAAGAGCAACAAGGGTGTTGTTATGCAACACCCAGATGAAGATATTGAGGGGTTCTTTATTTTGAATGGAGAAGGTATTGTTTTTTGGAAAAATACCTACAAAGAAATTGATGGAGACCTACAACCTGCTCAAGCATTGACTGACGTTTGGACTGACATCAAATGGACTGGAATTGCAAATGAGGGCGGCGTAACTTTGAAGAATGGGAAAAAACCAGAAAAATTGATGAAGCGAATTATAGAATTAGCTACATCAAAGGGCGACATTGTTATGGACTACCACTTAGGTAGTAGCACTACTGTAGCAGTGGCTCACAAAATGAACCGTCGTTGGGTCGGTATCGAGCAGATGGACTATATCAACGAACTATCTGAAGTAAGAATGAGAAATGTCGTCAATGGTGATGCAACTGGTGTCAGTAAGGTTGTGAATTGGACTGGTGGTGGCTCATTCGTATATCTGGAACTCAAAAAATATAACCAAGAATACGTTGACCTTATTACGGGAGCCACGAGCCTTTCCGAGCTTGAAGAAGTCTATGTAGATATGCGAAATAACGCCTTCTTGAAGTTTTGGTTCGACCGTAAAGAATTTGAAAAGGATGAGGATTTTCGCAAGGCAGATTTGGAAGAAAGAAAACAAAAGTTGGTTGATATGCTGGATGAAAATCAGCTCTATCTGAACTATGCCGATATGGGAGATACACGGCATAAGGTAACTGCCGACGAAAAGACACTAACGGACAAGTTCTATGGCTCGGCAAAAAACTAAAGTCAATGAAACGCTTGGCGACTTTCTATTCAACCAGATAGAGAGCGACCCTGACTTTCAGCAGTGGGCGGTGGACTACGGTATTCCTGACTATATCACCGACAACTTGCACCCGACGAAACGCTTGCGAGAGTATCAAGAGCGGGCTTTGAAGCACTTTATCTGGCTTTACGACCACGATAGGGCGAGGGCAAAGCATCTCTTGTTCAATATGGCGACTGGAACGGGCAAGACCCTTATAATGGCATCCGTGGTGCTATTTCTGTATGAAAAGGGCTATCGTAACTTCCTCTTCCTCGTGCATCAAATACAAATCAAAGACCAAGCCGTAAAGAACTTTACGGATTACAAGTTTGAGAAGTATCTGTTCAATCCAAAGGGTATCAAAATCAATGGGCGGAACGTAGACGTCAAGACAGTTGAGAGCGTGGCTGATGCCAACCGCAACGCTATCAATTTTATGTTCTTTAGCACTTCATTGCTCTACAATCGTCTCAAAGAAGACCGCGAAAACGGATTGACTGCCGAAGACTTCGCGAACCACGATGTCGTGATAATCGCGGATGAAGCTCATCGGCTCAATGTAGATACGCGAAGCAAAAACAAGAAAGACCAAGAAGAAATACTCAACTGGGAAACAGCTGTGATGTCGGCTATCAAGGCTCGGGAAGAAAATATGCTGTTGGAATTTACCGCTACGGTTGATTTGGCGAATGAGGCTATTCACAGCAAATACGAAGATAAGATTGTTCACCGCTACGATTTCCTCGAGTTCAACAAAGACGGTTATAGCAAAGACGTGAAATTCCTCTTCAACCAAGAGGTGCATACCGAAGACCAGAAACGCTTACTGATAATCAATGCGGTTGCCTTGAGTGAATACCGCAGGCTACTCGCCGAGCGTGAAATGGAAGTGTTTATCAGTCCGATTGTTCTTATCAAGTCAGTGAAAATCGCTCAAAGCGAAGAAGACCGTAAGTTTTTTGATAGCGTTATTGGCTCCCTCCGACCAGATGATTTGAACCGTCTCAAAGAATTGAGCCAAGGAGGAAAAAATCGTGAACACGAGATTTTGAGCGATATGTTCGAGTGGCTCGCATCTCCAAAGGCTGGTCTCGTATCGCAAGGGGACTGGGACGGCTTGAAGGCATTTACCGCCGAGATACGCGGGAGCTTCGCCCACGAAAACACGCTGATTTATAACAGTCAGAAAAAGGAAAAGGCAGAGTTATTGCCATTATTGGATAGTCCGCGAAACACCATTCGTGCCATCTTTTCAGTCAATGCGTTGAATGAGGGTTGGGATGTGCTCGGTTTGTATGACATTGTTCACTTTGATATTTCCCAAGCCAAAAAGGTATCTCTCCAAGATATTCAATTGATTGGTCGTGGTGCGAGATATTGCCCCTATGAACTACCAAAGCTTTATAAACAAGATGCAGACGATGGTATGTCGAGCTTGTTTGCTGGGCGTAGTCTTGAGTTTGATAAATACAAACGGAAGTTCGACAACGACCCATTTGATAAAGGGCGAGTGCTGGAAACGTTCGTCTATCATTTCGTAAAGACGGGGACATTCCTTGAAAACCTTCAACGTGATTTGCTCGGGGAGGGCATTATCAGTGAGGGCATTGAGAAGAAGACTATCGCAATGAAGCAGAAGTTCCTTGAAAGTGAGACCTACAAGAAGGGGTTTGTCCTTGTAAATCATACAGAGCAAAGAACCAAGACGAAGGACGATGAGATTGATACGACATTCAAGCGTGTCATAAAGGCTGGCTCGTATAATTTACGGGCGAGGGGTCTATCAGATTTTGAACAAAACCAAATTATCGCTGGTTATAAGGTTGATGAAATACATATTACCGAGGAATACTTCCCGTTGCCGATAATTCGGAAGGCATTGGTTTCTGCCGAGGGTAATTTTTTCCGCTTCAATAATTTGAGTAAGCATATCGTTGGTATTAGCACGATTGATGAACTCATTGAAAAATACTTGCCACTCTACAAAATCAGTTATACCTACGAAGAAGGCAAGGGTATCAGCCAGCTCAACCCGATAGAAAAACTGCAATTGTTGGTCGGCGTGATATTGCCAGAGGTGCGTAAGGCGATTGATATAAATATGCCCCGCGTAACGGGTAGCAAGAAATTCCGTCCAGTTTCGTTGTCGGTTGTCTTTGGCAAGGAAAAGAATATCTATCTGATGTCGTTTCCAGTTGAAGACGCGGTTACTGGGAAGAAGGTGTTTATGAGCAACGATGAACGTGCCAAAGCACAGTCCGACCACGACAATTCAGAACTGCAATATGATATTCAGTCCGCCAATTGGTATGCCTATGATGAGAACTATGGCACAAGCGAGGAAAAACGTTTTGTGAAGTATATTGCGAGCCAGATTGACGATTTGCAAGCGAAGTATCAAGGTGCGGAGATTTATCTGATACGAAACGAGCTTGATTATTGGCTCTTTAGCCCACAAGACGGACGCAGGTTCAGTCCTGACTATATGTTGATAGTGAACGATGTCGCCAACGGCGAGATGTATTACCAATGTTTGATTGAGCCAAAGGGCGGTCATTTGCTCGAACACGATGCTTGGAAAGAAGAAGCCTTGATAGGTCTGAACGATGATAGTGAAGTGGTATTTGACGCTCTGGAAGGTGATACCCGTAATTACCGTGAATACTTAGCAGAAGTCAGCAAGCACGGCTACAAAGAGATAAAGTCGCTCGGTTTGAAGTTCTACAATTCCGACCCTCGCGGTGAACCTGATTTCGCACTGGATTTTCAAGAAAAACTACTATCTTAGTATGAGTATGAAAGGTGTGGATTTATGAAAATATTATTAGCTGGACCAGGAACTGGGAAAACAACAAATATAGGAAATATCATCAAGGGCAAAGGAAGTCTCGATGGTATTTTAGTAATCTCATTTACCAACGCCACTGTTGAAGACTTGAAAAAATCACTTTCTCAAGTAGGGTTGCCTCTGGAGAATTGTATGACGCTTCATAAGCTTGCCGTGAAGTATAACCACGATAAATCAAGGCACGTTCTTGAGGTGATGGAGGCTAATGAACTTTACAAAATCTCTAAATCAACTGAAATTGGTTTCAATGAGCTGTGTGATTTTCTATCAGCCACAACTTTCGACCAAATGATTGGTCGATTTGTTGCCTATGCGAAATCAAATCCAGAGTATCTCAAAGAAAAGCTTTCAAGATATTCCGTGTTGATAGTTGATGAGTATCAAGACTTCAACAAAAACGAACAAGAACTCATTGATTTACTTGTTGGTGTAATGAGTGAAACCTATATCCTTGGAGACGATGACCAGTGTATATACGACTTCAAAGATGCGGACAATGAAAAAATTATCTCTCTTTACGCTGATGCTTCACACGAAAAAATTGAACACGAGCACAAATGTTACAGATGCCCCGATGTGGTTGTTGATAGTGCTACGAAACTTATAAAAAAGAATACTAAACGAGTTGATAAGAAGTGGGAAAAAAATGGTAACGTAGGAAATCTTGTTCAGAGGCAATTCGCGTCAAATACCAATACGGCGGATTACATTTTGGAAGAAGTAAAGAAAATACTCGAAGACAATGCAGATGATAAGGTTTTGATTTTGAGCCCTGTTGGTTTTCTTGTGGAAACCATTACAAATGTATTGGATGGTTCGGGAATTGAATACAGGAACTATTTTATTGCAAAAGTAGACCCTGACCTGATTGTAAAGTCTTGGGTCTTGAGAACTATTTTCGGCAGGCATAGATATTTGAACCTAATGCTCATCGGATACAATGTTCTCTCGTCAAGAAAAAAATTCTACGAAACAATCAAGAAGCAATATGCTTCAGGGCAGGACTTCGATGAGCTTTTCAAAGTGGTTGCAAACAAATTGCCAGATGAGGGTAAAAAGACTTATGGTAGCGTTGCTATCGCTCTACAAGAGCCATATTTTCAAGGTCTTACTGATTTTTTCAATAACGCTGAAGGCGGGGGTGAGGATGAAAAACTGGAGAACCTGTTTGTTTTGGTAGACGAGAATGTTGAAAAACGAGTGAATATAATGTCTATCCATAAGTCAAAGGGTCTCGGTGCGGAACACGTCTTTATGATTGGATTGGTTGAAGGTATTATTCCGAACCGCGCAAAAGGAAATGATACCATCGAGAGCCAAAGGAGGCTTTTCTATGTGGGTATGACCAGAGCAAAAAAGAACTTGCACCTCATTTCAAACATCAATTTTGAGGGCAGGTATGTGAATACTGTAAATAAGGACGACTTTAGGTTTGATGTAAGGTCTCGACTGTGGAAAGGTAAATCTTCCCGATTTATCGAAGAAATAAATACATAGAGCTAATCTGGGTTAGATTATGTATCATCCCATCCAACCACCAGAAGGAAGTATTGAATGGATGAAGGAGATGGTGAAGAAGAACGAAGGGCGTAAGCTGACTGACCAAGAGGCTCACGAAGCGGCTTACAACTATCTCAACTTCTTCAATATGCTTATCTACTTGGATAAGAAACAGCACCCTATGAAAAGACTGTATCTGGATATTGATGGTGTTCTTTTGACAAAACAGGGCGTTCCCGCCTTGCATATAGTGGAGTTCCTCAAATTCGCTACGAGCAACTTTGATTGCTATTGGCTCACAACCCATTGCGATGGGGATGCAACCACGGCGTTTCTGTATCTGGTAGGGAAGCTTCCTCCTGATGCAGTCCAGTTTCTGGAAAAGGTAAAGCCTACCAAGTGGAAGCTCTGGAAACCCGAAGGGATAGATTTTTCAAGCGACTTTTTCTGGCTTGATGACTATGCCTTTGACGGGGATAGGAAGTTGTTGGAGGAGAACCAAGCATCCGAAAAGCTCATCACCATAGACTTGCAATCCAACCCCAACCAATTGCTTGATTTGGTAAGCCAGTGGCAAAAGTAATCCGTATGATGATTTCCGATGAGCATATACAGAAGTTCAAGGAGCTCTATAAAAACCGATTTGGAAAGGAGCTCACTGATGCCGAAGCCCGAGAAAAGGGTTCTGCGCTAGTGCGGTTTATGAAAATCATCTATAAGCCGATGACCAAAGAGGAATTTGATATACTGCAAGAAAGAAGAAAGTCTACAGCTACACCGCTTGAGCCTGCTCAATAGCCATCCCAAGCTCCTGCCAAGACCGCAGTTCTGCTATGATAGAGTTCCAATTGAGTAGGACGTAGTCCACATCATGATAAGTCGGGAGTTCCCAGCCAGAGATCGCCAAGATTCTCTCCAGCGCATCATAGTTTGGTATGTAGCCTCTTTTTGCCTCGATGACACGAGTGTTTTTTGATACTTGATATATCCACCGACATGTGCTAAGGTTGCCCTACGAAAGGCATTTTTGGCTGTTTAACATATTTAAAAAACGGAGAGGAAATGAACGCGAATCAGACGTATAGGAATATTGTCATTATCGATGCATCGACCCGCGGTGACGCATTCGAATGGTATATCAAAAACATTCCGTCGATTAGTACGATCAAACTCGTACCCGGAAACGGTGGGACACGATTACGAAAGCATGAACAACTGGATTTACGGAAACGATATCCAAGGAAGAAATTCGCTTCCATCGAGAGTATTCCGATGCAAGCCGGCCCGAATCAGTTGATATCGAGTTACGTGAAGTCGATTGCCGCTTTCGCCGAAATAGGTGCGACGAGTCTCCTTATCAATGGGCCCGGTGATCTATTGGAAGCTGGAGTCGTGGATGAATTCATCAGAAGAGGGAAGGAAGACTGTATTTTTGGCCCTACCCGTGAAGCGGCGAAGATTGAATGGTCCAAGTCATTCGCAAAGAAACAGATGTGCGAGTACGGCATCCCGACGGCCCCGTACGAGGTATTCGATACCTATGAGACTGCAGCCACATACATCATACGGCATGGCGCTCCGATCGTCGTGAAGGCGGACGGACTCACTCTTGGCAAAGGTTGCTATATCTGTCTGACGCTGGATGATGCCCTTGAAAAACTTTCCATGATCATGGTGCTCTTGGTCCATGGTGATGCCGGGAAAACGGTAGTCATTGAGGACTATGTTCCTGGACGAGAATTTTCCGTCCATGCGCTCTGTGATGGAAATGTCGATGAGGAATCGTTCAAGATGTTTCCGGCGACACAGGACCACAAACAGGTGAATGAGGGAAATAACGGACCGAATACCGGCGGTATGGGAGTGATTTGTCCTGTTCCGTGGGTAACGGACGATATTATGAACCGCGTGGGAACAGAAATCATTTTGCCGATGCTGAAGGCGCTTGCTCTGAACGGGACACCGTTCAAAGGCTGTCTCAATCCGAACATCATACTTAAACCTGACGGTTCGCTTTCCGTGGCTGATTGGAATGCACGCTTCGGCGATCCGGAGACTCCGGTACTGATGCGACTCATGGAAGGGAATCTGACGGTGGCATTGCGGGCATGTGCGGAAGGAAGGCTCAAAGATGTGAAGGATGTAGTCTCATTCAAGAAGGGGTTTGCCGTCTGTGTTATGCTTATCTCGGAAGGATATCCTGGGACATACGATTCCGGATTCGAGATTACAGGTATCGAGGAGGCGGAAAAGATTCCCGGTGTCGTCGTCTTCTATGGACGGACGGATTATGATGATGGGACGTTATTGACGGCTTCAGGGAGGCCGCTGTGCGTCACCGCCATCGGCGATACCCTCCAAGAGGCGATTGATACCGTGTATGCCGGAGTAGATAAGATACATTTCCAGGGAAAGGCCTATCGGCATGATATAGGTGCAAAGGCTCTGGAATGGATTCGACGGGATTAAAGTGGCGAGAGACAACAAAAACCGGGGTGGACACGTTCCATCCCGGATATTTTTATCCAATCGTGTACGTCGACCCAATCGAAATTGCAAATCTCAGAGCATTTTGATATGCTCCGCATGGGAAGAAAAGTTTTTGTGCAATTTTCATGGAAAAGATCATTCTCGGGTCGACGAGCAAGCATAAGATCGAGGCGGTCAGAAGGGCGTGCATGGAGGTAGATTTCCTCGCCGAGGTGTTCGGCATTGTCACGGAGTCGGGGCAGAACGCCCAGCCGGTCGGATATGACGAGACGTATGCGGGCGCATCGGCCCGGGCGACTCAGGCCAAGGAACGGGACCAGGGAACGGTCGCGATCGGCATCGAGAGCGGGATATTCCCACGGGACGGGAAATGGTTCGATATCGCTATCGTTGTCGTGCTTGTGCCGGGCTGTCCGGAACCGATCGTGGTCGAGTCGGAACCGTTCGAGTTTCCGGAAGACTGTGTTTCGGAAGCACGGAAACGCGGGGTTGAAACGACGACCGTCGGTGATGTCCTTGCGGAGCGTTTCGGATGCGATCCGACCGATCCGCACGCGTTCCTGTCCGAAGGCAGGGTGAAGCGTTCCGATCTGCTGGCCAAAGTGATCGCCGATGGCCTGCGGAAGATACGGATGAACTGATCCGAAGCAGAATGAATGGCAAAGGCCCGCTCGGATAACCGGCGCGGGTCTTTCTTTCGCTTATAAAATAAGAACCGCCCGAAGCATTGCTTCGGGCGGGGATTCAGGGTTTATGACCTGAGAAACTTCAGATAATTGGCTGCGAATCCGCCACGGACACACTCCGGCATATAGACACTTCCGGCTCGGGCATAATACAGAGTCGCTTTTCTGGCGCGTGTCAACCCGGACGTCTCCACGGTCGCGGTAGATTCTTCGCTTATCTGGCTGTTGTCGCCAAGTACGAATATTTTCCCGTTTCCGATCCTGCTCAGCATCACATCAGTCAGTTTTTCGTTCGCATTCTGGAATTCATCGAAAATAATTATCGATTTCTGGTAGTCAGCTCCTTGCATCTTGAGCGGATCCTTGAATTGAATAATATTTTCCTCTATGACAAGTTCCCATGTGAGCCGAACTTTGCTGCCTCTGATGAACATATCGATTCTGTGGTTAGACAGAATAGACCGTATTGCCCCGATGACTCCATCCATCCATTCAATCAATTTCTCTTTCTCCTCTCCTTTCGAAAATCCGAGTTGTTGGCTGCCCGAACTCGAATCGATGATAGGTCGAGAATAGATGATGCCGTTGGCAAAACGATCCCGATAGCGTATGTAATTGTACAGTGCAAAAAGCGCCGCGAGCGTCGTTTTTCCGGATCCGAGAACGCCATCGACTATGGCGCAATCGTTATCGGGACTTGCGAACAGATTCATCGCGACGTTTTGTCCGACGTTCAGTGCTCCGTAACCGAGTACGAAACTTTCAGGGTCGGTAAAGTCGTCATAGTTCTGGACCGTGATTTCACGCTTGCCGATCCCGACGATACGGGTGAGCGGTGCGATACCGCTGTTCGGCGCGTACAGAAAGTCATGTATACGGAACTCATCAGGTATCTCGCCCTGGATAGTGCGCCTGTGTTCATTCGACTGGCTTTTTGACAGCCTGAGTGCCTCATGGCGATCCCAATACGCGTCTGTAAGCTTATGATATCCGCAGTTCGCCATAAGATACTCCAACTGACGACGTTTCTGGTCACGATCGTCATCGACATGAATGCCTTGTTTCTGGGCTTCTAAGATCATGTCGATATCCTTCGTCACGAGAATGAATTGCCGTTCGGGAGACGCCGTTTGAATGCCTTTCCAAAGCCTCACGGCAGTGTCGTCTGCTCCGTGGAAAAACAATCGACCCATTGCGACTTCGGTTGCCGGGCTTAGGATTTCATAGTAACCACCATCCTTTCGTCCGGACCCTATGATGATTTTTCGAATGAGATCAAGCGCTTCTTTCGCGCGCGCCGCTGATTTGTCCCGACCGGTGCATTTTCGTTCCAGTGATTTATAGGTGTCTCGAGCCAAATGGATGTCCCCGATGAGTTGGAAAAAGATACGTGGATTTTCCAAAAGCACGGTTTCATCGACGGCGTAGGTTTTCAGCTTTTCAAGCGTTGGTGATTTCTTCTTGTGAGTCCCATTTTTCCCGTTTGTTGATGCGGGATGAAAGGTGACGGCTGTACTCATGTGGTGCCTCCTGGAGTCTGGTTGATGGAATACTGCTTTGAGAGAGTTTTCTGGAGAGAATAAATGCGTTGTTAAAGAGAGCATTACAGGATGACATATCCTGAATATTCCTGCAAATTGATGGGGAAAAGGAGACTGATCGGCATGGCGGGACAGGATGGTCCGGTCGGAACTGTCGAGAAAGGGCATATTTGCCAGGGAAGGACTTCCCGTCTATACTGTATGGGAAATAAGGAACATACCGTCTATGAAAGTGGTGCTCAAACAGGAGGTGAAAGGAGTCGGGAATGCGGGCGAGGTCAAGAACGTCTCGGACGGGTATGCCATGAACTTCCTCTTCCCGAAGAAGTTGGCGGAACCGGCGACCGAGGCGACTTTGGCCCGGATCGCGGCCGATGCGGCCAAGAAGACGGCGGCCAAGGAATCTGCCGAGGCCGAAATGAAGGCGGCGGCCAAGGCGCTCGCCGGGGCGCGACTCGTCATCAAGGCGAAGACGAAGGACCGAAAGCTCTTCGGATCGATCGATGCCGCGGGTATCGCCGACGCGATCGTGAAGAAGGGGATAGTCGGGGTGACGGAGCGCAACATCGTACTCCCGAAGCCGATCAAGGAAACGGGGGAATTTCCCGTCGAGGCGAATTTCGGCACCGCCAAGGCAAAATTTCTGGTCGCGGTCGAGTCGGAAGGATAAGAGGAGGATGACCTCCTCTTTTTTTATGAAAACCTAATTTTTCTCACACCTGCAGGAGGGGGCGGGAAAAACGGTATGGCAACAAAAAACGGCGGGAAGCGGGCGAAGTTCATCTTCGTGGTGGGTGGTGTGATGAGCGGTGTGGGCAAGGGCATCACCGTCTCGTCTATCGGCAGGATTCTCCAGTCGCGCGGACTCACGGTCACGGCGCTCAAGATCGATCCCTATATCAATGTCGATGCCGGCACGATGAACCCGACTGAACACGGGGAAGTGTTCGTGTTGTCCGACGGGTACGAGACCGACCAGGACATGGGCAACTATGAACGGTTCATGGGGCTTCACCTCGACCGTGGCAACTACATGACGACCGGACTCGTCTACAAGAGCGTGATCGACCGGGAGCGGAACCTCGAATACGGCGGGCAGTGCGTTCAGGTGGTGCCGCATATCCCGCGCGAAGTCATCGCCCGTATCAAGGCGGCGTCCAAGAAGGCCGAGGCCGACGTCACGATCATCGAGATCGGTGGCACCGTCGGGGAATATGAGAACATCCTCTTCCTCGAGGCGATCCGCATGATGAAGATCGAACATCCGGAGGACGTGCTGACCGTCATCGTGAGCTATGTGCCGACACCGTCGACGGTGGGCGAGATGAAGACCAAGCCGACCCAGCACGCGGTGCGCACGCTCAACGGCACCGGCGTCCAACCCGATTTCATCATCGCACGCGCCGAACACGTGCTCGACGAGAAGCGCAAAGAGAAGATGGCTACGTTTTGCAATGTCCGCAAGGAAGACGTCATTTCAGCGCCGGATATCGAGAGCATCTACGACGTCCCGCTCAATTTCGAGAAGGACAAGTTGAGCGACCTCATCATCAAGAAGCTCGGACTGCGGGCGAAAGCACGAACGATCGGTGAATGGCAGAAGCTTGTGACTCGCGCCAAGGCTGCCACAAAGCCGGTCCGTATCGCGGTCGTGGGCAAGTACTTCAGTTCCGGCGACTACGTCCTCTCCGACGTGTACATAAGTGTGCTCGAGGCGATCAAACACGCCTCGTTCGCGGCCGGCCGGCATCCCGAGATCACCTGGCTCGGGAGCGAGGCGTATGAGAAGAACCCGGCCAAGGTGAAGGAATTGGCGGGCTTTGACGGCGTGCTTATCCCCGGAGGATTCGGTTCGCGCGGTATCGAGGGCAAGATTACGGCGATCCGCTATTGTCGCGAACACAAGATTCCCTACTTCGGACTTTGCTATGGTATGCAACTCCTCGTCGTCGAATATGCGAGAAACGTGCTGGGCCTTAGGGGCGCGAACACGCTTGAGATTGATCCGAAGTCGAAACACCTCGTGATCGACATCATGCCTGAACAGAAGGAAAAGCTGAAGAAGAAGGACTACGGAGGCAGTATGCGACTTGGTGGGTACACGGCCGTGCTTGCGAAAAAGACGATTGCTGCGGCCGCATACGGCACGCCCGAGGTTGTCGAGCGACACCGGCACCGCTATGAGGTGAATCCCGAATATGTCGATCGTCTGAGCGCAGGAGGACTCGTGTTCTCGGCCACGTCACCCGACGGCATCTTGATGGAAATCGCCGAACTGCCCGTGTCTAAACACCCGTTCTTCCTTGGAACGCAATTCCATCCCGAATTCCAGTCGTCGCTCGCTTCCCCGCATCCGCTCTTCCTCGCCTTTATCAAGGCGGCGGTCAAGAGGGGAAAATAGTCTCCTGATTTACCGGACATCTTCCGAAAGGTCTGATACCGCTTCCTATTTTGAAGCGGTTTTCGGTTCTTCAGATTTTCTTGACTTCGGCGGAATGGTCTGCTAGGATTTTCGCTACGGAAGGGATTGGAAAAGGAGAACTGAAATCGAAAACAAGGGGGTTAGGATGTTGAACTTTAACTTTTGGAATGCTTTGCGACAAAGCCGTATGTTGACTGGCGTTTTGCTTCAGGCATCGTCGGTGGCGATAGGCGCACTCTTTTGGGGCCGTGCCATATTCACAGCTTTGACCGCAGTTGGCTTCGCGTCATGGTCTTTGACAATAGCGATCTGTGCAAGTACATCGATATTCGTGTTATTTCTTCTCATGCTGAAGCAAATCACGAAAATGTTGCTGTACGTCGAGCAGACGACAAACATCTGGCCGGCAGAGAGGGAGGTATTTGCCATAATAAGTCATGTCATATTCATCCTCTGCGGTCTTCAGACGATATGCGTGTCACTGATCATGATAAAGTTTGAGCTGAAACTGTTTGGCGATGTATTACTTGTTATTCCGAGTATCATATTCATATCCATTGTTCCGATACAGAATTGGTTCGGTCTTTTCTCATCAGAATTGGTTTCTTCTTCCGTGCGGTGTCTTCAGGCGAAGCCTGTGGTTGCCAAAGTGAGGGGAGAAGCGTGGTCGAAATGACCGACAATGGTTTGGTAACGTTCCGTGCGACAACATCGCCCGGGACTTTTTATATACAGAATGGAATTTCGAGGATCGTCTTGGATGAAGGGTTCGTGTTGCGAAAGATTCGGAAATCAGGGGAGTGAGCAACTCCCGAATATCCTTTATGCATAGGCTTTACAAGCTTGTTTTTTGGTGGGATTATGGATATGAAGGACGTAACTCTTGATCGGAAAAGAATATGGCAAAGAAAGCGAAGAACGGCACAGCTGTGGCGAAAAAACCTGTGGTAAAGAAAGCTACGGTGAAGAAGACTGCAGTGTCGAAAGTCCCGTCCCTTGCCGATTTTCAGGAATTGGCACATGCCGGCACGAAAGAAGCATTGGAACAGCTCGAACGGTATCTCCAGACCGGGACAGACCCGGAACTGTTGGCCTATGCCGAACGGGCGTTTGAAGAATGTCAGTTCTTCCTGTATCAGCCGGGCAATGCCAAGGAAGAGGAGGACCTGATACTGCGCTCGCTGATAGATCGTCGTGAGCGGGATATCATCGATCTGGCCATCGAGGCCGACGAAATACGTCTGAGAGTGGAGAATCTGACAGTGGAAAAAAAGGTTCATGACAAGGTTTTGTCCGGACACGCAGGCAAGAAAAAAGCATGGGCACCCTTTTGGATGGGTGAATTTCTCGATATGTCGAAAGAAGAGTTGCGGGAGATAACGGACGAGATCGAATATGATGAGGCTTGGATAGCGGAAGCCTGGAAGATGGTGAAGACCGAAAAGTACAGGACCATGCCCGCCTCGTTTCTCCGGTATTTCGACTTGGACGACGAGACGTCCGACGATGACTACGATGAATTCGATTGTGATGATGATTGCGATTGTGACGGGTCATGCGGTGACGAATGTGCGCCGTTCTAACGTTGTCATGACGGAGAGCCTTTCTCGATGATATGATTTCGGCGTGCGAAGAAAAGTCGTATATGACGAAATGTTGAGTATGTTGCAAGACGCGCTGTATCGGTTGGAGAAAAAACTCGAAGTCGTATTTACCGGGCAGAAATTCGACTTGCCGGACGGATTACAGGGTCTGATCGACGACTATTGGGATTCGCTTCTCAGAAAGGGAAATACCTATACCAGAGGGGAGGTGTTCACGATATCGGATATCGAGGAAGCCGAAAACGTAACGACGGTCATGGTTGAGTTGTCCGACTACGCTCACTATCTGTATACCAAAAGAGTCGGTCTTTCCGAGGAATATGCATGCAAGAACCTTCATACGTCCTGTCTGATCGAGGCATCCGACGGCGTGCTGATTTTCGGCCGGATGGGACGACAGACGTCCGTTCCCGGGAACACCCAGTGCGTCGGTGGCGGCCTGGACAAGGACGATATCCGGGGAACCGTGATCGATCTGGAACACAATATCCGAAAGGAACTGTCGGAAGAGGTCGGAATCGATGTCGATAGCGAGGATCTCGTCACGGATTTCGGTATCAGGTATCTGCGGTATGATTCGCGGATCAATTCGATCGCGGCGATATTCATGTTGAAACTCAGTATTCCTTCGCGGGAATTCGCCGACCGATATGACAGGTTCGAACTGGCTTTGAGGGAGGATGGAGAAATACCGGAATTCGAGTCGCTTATATACGTGTCGAAAGAACGGTCGGCGATCGACGCCTTGTATGCGAACGAAGGGGGACACTTCGACCACTACGTCATGCCTTTGTTGGAGGCGGTGGTTTCGGAATAACACTTTCATGTCATGCGTATGATCGAACTCGAACGGACCTATCTTGCCAAGTATTTGCCCGATGGTCTGTCAGATTGTCCGAGTAAAAAGATGCTTGATATCTATCTGCCGGCCGTGTCGCGGCATCCGGTGCTCCGCATCCGCAGGAGCGGCGACCGGCTCGAGATGACCAAGAAGACGCCGATCGTCGAAGGGGATTCCTCCAAGATGGAAGAACAGACGATACGGCTTTCGGATGACGAGTTCGAGGCCCTGTCGGGTATCGAGGGCAAGCGCGTCGCCAAGACCCGCTACCAATACGGCTATCACGGACATGTTGCCGAGGTGGACGTCTTTTCGAACGCGCTCGCCGGGCTCGTCCTCGTCGATTTCGAATTCGAGACAGAAGCGGAGAAAGACGCGTTCCCGATGCCGGACTTCTGTCTTGTCGAGGTGACGCAGGAGGAATTCATTGCCGGCGGGATGCTCTGCGGGAAACGCTACGACGATATCGCTTCCGATCTCGCCCGCTTCGGGTATGAACCGATTGTGTAACAACGACCTATGAAAACCATACTCTACATGGCGATGACGGCGAACGGATACATCGCCCGAAGCGACGATACGACACCCTGGTCCGATGATGAGTGGGTCGCGTTTACCGAGAAGGTGAAACGAGTCGGAAACATGATCGTCGGGAAACGCACGTACGGGATCATGAACCGTGACGGGAACTTCGAGGCGTTGGGAAACCCGTTCGTCGTCGTGGTATCCACCGGTGCGGAATCGGACACGGGATATCCTGCGGAGTTCGCCGGTTCTCCTGAAGAAGCGCTCGACATCGTCCGGAAACAGGGATTCGATGAAGCATTGGTCGCCGGAGGCGCCACTCTGAATGCCTCTTTCATGCATGCGGGACTGATCGATGAAATCATCCTTGATGTCGAGTCGTTCATCTTCGGTGAAGGCGTGAAATTATTTTCAGAAGGGGATTTCGAATGCCGATTGAAACTCATCGAGACGAAACGGATTGCGGGAAATACGCTTCAGTTGCACTATGCCGTCATGATGGGATAGCCGTTGTTCTCGATTGTCCTAACTTTTCGGGTGTATGTGGTATCTTTATCTCGACGAAAGCGGTGATCTTGGATTCGACTTCGTCAACAAGAAACCATCAAAGTATTTTACTGTGACGGTTCTCGCCGTGCGTGACGGATCTCATCGGAAAATTGAAAAGGCCGTTTCATTGACTCTTCGCCGAAAGTGGAACGCCAAGAAAAAACCGGAAGAGCTAAAAGGGGCGAAATGTCCTTTTCAGATCAAGAAGTATTTCTACGGGAGGATCAAGGATGAAAAATTCGCATTGTATTCCATAACACTCAATAAAAGACGAGTCTATGATAGGCTCGCGAAGGACAAGGAACGCGTTTACAATTATATCGCACGACTCGTGTTCGATCAGATTCCGTTTGGAAATGCCGAAGGCGGTGTGGAAATAGTAATCGATCGGTCGAAGACGAAGCGGAATATACAGGAATTCAACCGATATATCATACAGCAGATAAAGACGCAGTTCGATCCGAAAGTCCCGCTTCGAATACGACACGAGGATTCAAAAGTGAATGGATGCCTTCAGGCGGTAGACTTATTTTGTTGGGGGATACAACGGAAATACGAACACAATGATACGGAATGGCTCGACATCTACAAAGATAAGGTGATTTATGATGAGCAGTATCTCTGAAAACGGCAAACAAAAAACCCCTTGCGGGGAAGCGTGCCTCATACGCTTGTATCGCCGGAGCTCATAGCCTCACAGAGGGGAGCACTCCGAACAACGTATGCAGGGCTTATCGCTTGCCTACAGTATAGGATATATTCGGAAGAATTGCAAGTTTATAAGGTCGCTGAAATTGAAAAACAACATAGAAAATGGCTTATAGAAGCCGTGGGTTTTTGATGAAAATGAAAATCATTTGCAACTATGGTTTTCGGGGAATACTATTAAGGCAGATAATTATTGCCCATATATCCTATGACGAACACGAAACAGAATTCAGTGTTTCAGGACTTCACGAGAAAGTATGCACTTTCGAAGACGTTACGGTTCGAATTACGACCGGTCGGAAATACCAGAGAAATGCTCGATGCGGCTGGTGTGTTCGAAAAAGACAGGATAATCAAGGAAAAATACGAACGGACAAAACCGTACTTCGATAGACTGCACCGTGAATTTGTTCAGGAATCTCTCTCGGATGTTGCTTTGACCGGAGTGGCGGAATATTTGTCAATATTCTCCGAATGGCGAACGGATAAAAAAGATAAGACGAAGGCGAAACAGTTGTCGGATATCGAGAAATCATTGCGCAATGAAGTGACCCGATTTTTTGAAGAGACGGCCAAAATATGGGCGGAAAAATATTCTTCTATAAAAATCAAGAAATCAGGAATCGATTTTCTTTTTGAAGAGGGGATATTCCGTGTTCTGAAAGAGCGGTACGGCAATGAGGATGATGCGTTCGTCGAAGATGACGCCGGAAATCGGATTTCTATCTTTGATCAGTGGAAAGGGTTCGTTGGATATTTCACGAAATTTTATGAAACAAGAAAGAATTTCTATAAGGACGATGGGAAAGCATCGCGGATAGCGACTCGTATTGTTGATGAGAATCTGAAAAGATTCTGCGACAATATTATCGCATTTGATCGGCTTAAGCAGGTACTCGATCTTTCCGAAGTCCAAGGTCATTTGAAAGATTCTTTGACAGAGGTTTTTTCTCCGAGATTTTATGATGAGTGTCTTCTGCGGCAGGGTATAGACCGATATAACACTATTCTTGGTGGCGATTCGATGGATCAGAACGTGAAGGGTATCAATCAATATGTAAACAAGTATCTCCAAGACCACAAGGGAGAACGGCTACCGTTCCTGAAACCACTCGACAAGCAGATATTGAGCGAAAAGGAATCGTTCCTTGAAGGAATAGAGAGCGATGGGGAATTGTTATCGGTATTGGAACTGTTTCAGAAAAACGCGGGAAAGAAAGTCGGTATATTCCGATCACTCATGGAGAAGTTCGTATCCAAGAACGATGCATTTGATCTTTCAAAAATCTATTTATCTAAAGAAGGTTTCAATACTATTTCCCGGAAATGGACTGACAATACTCGCGATCTTGAATCTTCTTTGCACAAAGCAATGAAGGCTGACAAGCCGACTGGTCTGTCATATGATAAGACTGAAGACCTGTATAAGTTTCCGGACCATATCGCTCTGTCATATCTTCAGGAGGCAATCTCGGCCCAGAATCAGGAGAATACAGTTTGGAAAGAACGGTATTACAAAACTGAGGAGAATAGCTCCGGCGTCCTTTTCGGCAATGAATCGGTATGGGAACAATTTTTACATATACTTTCTTTCGAAATTAGTAGCCTATACAGCACGGAAACTACACATACGATTGCCGAGAAAGAAGATTTTGCGACAGCATTGATAAATGCCGAACGCTTCGAGGAAGTCTTTTCGTCAGATTCGATTGTCCGGACAATCCAGACGAAGGTCGGGTATGATGTGTTTGAACAGAAGATGACCTCCGTTTCAGGTCCTGAATTCGGGCCGGACGAGAAAGTATTCATCAAGAACTACGCGGATTCGGTATTGCGAATCTATCAGATGGCAAAATATTTCTCGCTTGAAAAGAAGGGTGTATGGAACGAGGAATATGAGTTGGACTCGTTCTATTCTGAACCGGAACATGGATATTTGGTATTCCATGAGAATGTTCGCGAAGAAATCGTGAAGGTATATGATGCGCTTCGGAACTATCTTACGAAGAAACCATATTCCGAAGAGAAATGGAAGTTGAATTTTGAGAATCCGACCCTTGCTGATGGGTGGGACAAAAACAAGGAGTCAGATAACTCCGCCGTGATCTTGCGGAAAGATGGCCAATATTATCTCGGTGTGATGAAGAAGGGGAAAACGCACATTTTTTCGGAACGAAATGAAAAAGAAATGGGGATTGGAGGTGGTGGAATGTCCTATGAGAAGATGGTGTACAAGTTATTTCCTGATCCAGCAAAGATGATGCCGAAGGTTTGCTTTTCTGCCAAAGGACTTGAGTTTTTCAATCCTCCAGCGGATATAATGGAGATATACGAGAAAGGGACATTCAAGAAAGGAGAGAACTTCGATATCGGTAGCATGCGAAGACTTATTGATTTTTACAAGGAGTGTCTAGCTCTGTATCCAGGGTGGAAAGGGTATGACTTTTCCAATGTGAAAGAATCTGCAACATATGTAACTAACATCGGTGAGTTCTATTCCGATGTAGCCAAGGCTGGTTATAAAGTCGAGTTTGTCGCGATTTCTGAATCGTATGTCGGAGAAAAGAATGAAGCCGGTGAGCTGTATCTTTTCGAGATCCATAATAAGGATTGGAATTTGAAGGATAGCAAGCGGAAAGACGGAGCGAAGAATCTTCATACGCTCTATTTTGAGTCACTGTTTTCGGAGGAGAATGTAGAGGCTGATTTTCCTATGAAGCTTAATGGGCAGGCGGAATTGTTTTATCGACCGGCGACTGCTACGGACAAGCTGGGATTTAAGAAGAACGCTGACGGGACGGATATGGTCGGAAAAAACGGTCAGAAAGTTGTGAACCATAAGCGATATTCGGAAGATAAAATTCTATTTCATGTCCCGATGACGATGAATCGCGGAGCAGGGAATATCTATCGGTTCAATGATGAAATCAATGAGCTCCTTGCGGGAAATCCAGCCATAAATATCATCGGCGTAGATCGAGGGGAAAAGCACTTGGCATACTACTCTGTCATAAACCAAAAAGGGGAGGTATTGGAAAGCGGGAGTCTCAACACGGTCAACGGTATTGATTATGCTGGAAAGCTGGACGAGCGCGCCAAGGGTCGGGAACAGGCTCGGAAGGATTGGCAGGCGGTAGAGGGTATCAAGGATCTCAAGAAGGGATATGTCTCACAGGTGGTCCGGAAACTTGCGGATTTGGCTATCGAATACAATGCGATTATCGTCCTCGAAGATCTCAATATGCGGTTCAAGCAGATCCGTGGTGGTATCGAAAAAAGCGCGTATCAGCAATTGGAAAAAGCCCTCATCGACAAGTTATCTTTCTTGGTTGAAAAGGGAGAAAAAGATTCCGAATCAGCCGGACATCTGCTTCGTGCTTATCAGTTGGCTGCCCCATTTGAATCGTTTCAGGAGATTGGTAAACAGACAGGAATCATCTTCTATACGCAAGCGAGCTATACTTCGAAGATTGATCCAGCTACCGGGTGGCGCCCGAATCTGTATTTTAAATATACGAGTGCGAAGAAAGCGAAGGAAGATATAGAGCGGTTCGATGCGATTCATTTCCGTGACGGATATTTTGAATTCTCGTATGATCTGGGAAAAATCGTAAACAGCGAGAAGGGGGCGACCATATTCCCGGAACGGACAGACTGGACGGTAGGTTCCTGTGTCGAACGGTATCGTTGGAATAGGAAACTTAATGCTGGGAAGGGTGGGTATGACTATTATTCCGACCTAACGGAGGACTTCCGTTCCCTGTTCACGTCTGTCGGAATCGGGGAAGAGGGAGACATCAAAGCTCAAATAGCTGCTCTCGATTCTGAGGGGAATGAACGGTTTTTCCGTGACTTCATCTTCTTCTTCAGTCTTATCTGTCAGATTCGGAATACCGATCCCGATGCGAAGGATCCGGATAAGGCGGACTTCATCCTTTCTCCGGTTGCGCCGTTTTTCGATAGTCGCACCCCGGAAGCGTTCGGTACGAAACTTCCGAAAAACGGTGATGACAACGGGGCATATAATATCGCGCGGAAGGGGATTATCATTCTTGATAAGATATCTGATTACAAGAGAGCAAACGGGAGTTGTAAAAATTTAGGATGGGGCGGATTGTATATTTCTCATGCGGAATGGGACGACTTCGCACGGAAGAATGCTTTGAAAAATAGCGGATAGCAAAGGAGCGGTGCGGACGGTTGACAGAAACAGCCTACGGGTATACCGTGGGCTGTTTCTTTCTTTTTCTATGGAATCACTCATCCAGATCTCGAAAATCAATGATTTCCTGTTCTGTCCGCGCTCGCTCTACTTCCATTCGGTGTACGAGTCGTTTTCGGATGTGACATACCATGCCTCGCCACAGGTCCGAGGACGATTGAATCATACGACGGTCGATACCGGTACATACGCCTCTGAGAAGCAGTATCTGCAGGGCGAAGAGGTCTATTCGGAGCAGTATGGACTTGTGGGGAAAATCGATCTGTATGACAAGGAGCATAGGACACTTATCGAACGAAAATCAAAAGTAACGACCGTGCACGTTGGGTATCGGTTCCAACTGTATGCGCAATACTTTGCTCTGACGGAGGCAGGATTTCCGGTTGAGCGGCTGGTTATCCGATCGCTGTCCGATAACCGCCGATACGAGATCCCGATTCCGACAGGGGAGGAGCTGAAGCTGTTCGAGGATACAGTGGCGAAGATGCAGTCGTTCGATATCGTCGACGTACCTCTCGAAGAGAATCTCGCGAAGTGTCGAGGGTGTATTTATCAGACGCTCTGCCGCCCATTATAAGTATTCAATGTAATCTATATGCTTACCATGCCCGATTTTCGAGAGAAGCAGATTCTGTTCATCCAGCCGGAATTTGGGAAAGATGTCCGATTGAGAATCAAAAACCAGAATATCGCGTGCGAGCGTGATGGAAAAGTGGTGAATCAGGTCGCCTGTGGAAAGGCTCTGTCGGTGTTCGTACTCGGTGAACTCTCGTTCACGAGTGTCATGTTGCGGAAGTGTTTGGAGAACGGGGTATCGGTATTTTTCTTGAAACGAAATCTGGAAACATACGCCACGGTCGGCGCTGCGGCGGAAGGAAATTATCTCTTACGGGAAAAACAATATGCACTTTCTCCGGAACGGAACATGGAAATAGCGCGTCATATCGTACAAAACAAGGTCGGAAATCAGATTGCTCTTTTGCATGAACGAAATACGGAGAATACCGAAGTGACTGCCGAGACGTTGAATGGTTTGGAACGTGACATGTTTGGAAAAATCGCTATGACCAAAGATCGACAAACCCTCCTTGGACTTGAAGGGGGAATGAGTAGGCGCTTCTTCCGGGAGTATTTCTCGGATATCGGGTGGAGGCGAAGGATTCCGAGAGGAAAGGCGGACCCAGAAAACATCTTGCTCGACGTCGGATACTCCATGTTGTTCAATTATGTCGATTCTTTGCTCCGGTTGTTTGGATTCGATACGTATCGGGGAGTATATCATCAGTTGTTTTTTCAGCGGAAGTCTTTATCATGCGATATCGAAGAACCGTTCCGGTGTATTATCGAAAAGAAGATGCTCAAGATGTATCATCTCGGTCAGGTAAAGAAAGAGGACTTCGAATATGCTCCGAAACGGAAACAGTATTTTTTGAAATATCAGGAAAGCACCAGATACGCCCAGCTGTTCACGGAAGCGATTCTTGAACGGAAAGAAGAAATCTACACGTATATCCGGGATTTCTATTATGCCGTGCTGAATGAAACTGACGAGTTGCCATATTTCGATATAAAGAAATAGCGTATGTTGCTCGTTTCATATGATTTCGAATCGGATCGGACTCGCGCCAGATTTTCGAAGCTTTTGGAAAAACATGGTCGTCGGATCCAGTATTCCGTTTTCGAGATACGTAATAGCGACCGGGTCTTGCGTAATCTCCTCGATGAGATAGAATTGAAATACCGGAAGCAATTCACCGGAGCGGACAGCATACTGATCTTCCAAATCTGTGAGGGGTGCAAGAAAAAGACCCTCAGATATGGGTATGCGGAGAACGAAGAGAAAGAAATAGTCGTATTTTGACAATTCCCAAGAGTGAAAATCTATATGGGGTTATTCATGTATCAAAACCGGGATGTCCGAGAAATCGGAATGGCTTATCTGAGCCAAAGGTTCGTAGTCTCCACCGTGAGCTATTTGCATACTTTTGGCTTAGATAAAGCAACCGACCTCCCGAATACACCTATAAGATTTCTACTGTTGTAGATCGTGTCGGCGTTGCTGTTGTCGGCAGCCCGAATACACCTATAAGATTTCTACTGTTGTAGATCTCTCGTCGTTCTCATTATCATATTCCCCGAATACACCTATAAGATTTCTACTGTTGTAGATTGACATTTACTCGTTCTACCTCATAGCCCGAATACACCTATAAGATTTCTACTGTTGTAGATACATAGGTCATGTCCACTGGCAATACCCCGAATACACCTATAAGATTTCTACTGTTGTAGATCTAACTTCGCTACGCTGTCCAAATAGGCCCGAATACACCTATAAGATTTCTACTGTTGTAGATCATACACTATACAGCGCTTTGCCGTACCCGAATACACCTATAAGATTTCTACTGTTGTAGATAGAGTATAGGCTATATGGGACGGTATCCCGAATACACCTATAAGATTTCTACTGTTGTAGATGGTGCAATGTTTTCCTGGGGCGAGTTCCCGAATACACCTATAAGATTTCTACTGTTGTAGATACTGTAGCCCTCTTCCTTGCCAAGTGCCCGAATACACCTATAAGATTTCTACTGTTGTAGATGACGCTCACTACCGTACATCCTGCAATCCCGAATACACCTATAAGATTTCTACTGTTGTAGATAGCTCTTGCGCGCATGGTGGCAAGCCCCGAATACACCTATAAGATTTCTACTGTTGTAGATTTGACCGTTGTCGGGTTTGGACTCTTCCCGAATACACCTATAAGATTTCTACTGTTGTAGATCCTGCTCCGGTAATAAGTCTTATACAACCCGAATACACCTATAAGATTTCTACTGTTGTAGATGGTACGACAACACGAAATCAGTAGAGCCCGAATACACCTATAAGATTTCTACTGTTGTAGATGAGCATCGCCCCCTTGCGTCCCATGACCCGAATACACCTATAAGATTTCTACTGTTGTAGATAGCTTCATGTACTCACGGAAGTAAATCCCGAATACACCTATAAGATTTCTACTGTTGTAGATCAAGGTACATCGCGGGCAATAATATACCCGAATACACCTATAAGATTTCTACTGTTGTAGATCTTTTGCCGGGTATCTTTGTCCAATACCCGAATACACCTATAAGATTTCTACTGTTGTAGATATATCGACTATCTCCCGACACTCTTTCCCGAATACACCTATAAGATTTCTACTGTTGTAGATCAAGGTACATCGCGGGCAATAATATACCCGAATACACCTATAAGATTTCTACTGTTGTAGATCATTGAGTTTTGTCAGTCCGCCAGGCCCGAATACACCTATAAGATTTCTACTGTTGTAGATGTGCTCACATATATGTGTGACCATCCCCCGAATACACCTATAAGATTTCTACTGTTGTAGATCTTTAGCGTGTTTTGAAGTCCTCGGGCCCGAATACACCTATAAGATTTCTACTGTTGTAGATGTGCTTCCTTGTCGAACGGGTGAGGACCCGAATACACCTATAAGATTTCTACTGTTGTAGATCGATTGTAGGTTGACCGCCAGAACCCCCGAATACACCTATAAGATTTCTACTGTTTCGGTTTGTAGACAGTGGAAGACGGATTTGCCACAATGAGCAGAAGCGACGCATAACCTATGAACCTGATATGCGCGACGGAGGGAGATGTACCGGTGCTGCTTGGTTAGAGGAAGCCATGAGTAGATAGGGGTGGGGTACGATCGTGCCGAAGATTCGTTTGACGAGGAAAAGATATGTCGTATACTGTACTATGAAAGGAGAGTAAACAAAGACGTATGAGCAGGAACATGAAGACGAAGCCGGATGTGGCGGTGGTGTACCAGGCCAAGACCGGAGCGATTGCGCTTCGGGGTGATTTTTCGCACGAGACCGTCTGGGCGACGCAGGCGCAGATCGTCGATATTTTCGATATAGACCAGTCGGTCGTTTCCAGGCATATACGGAATATCTTCAAGGACGTGGAAGTTTCAGAAAAAAGCAATATGCATTTTATGCATATTGCAAATTCCGATAAGCCGGTCGCATTCTATAATCTCGATGTCATATTAGCGGTCGGGTATCGCGCCAATTCCGCACGGGCGATCCAGTTCCGACAGTGGGCGACGAAGACCCTCCGTGAGCATATCACCCGGGGCTATACCATCGACCACAAACGGATCGCCACAAACTACGATGCGTTCATGAAATCGGTCGCCGATATACAAGCACTATTGCCCGATCATACGACGTTCGATCCGAAGGATGTCCTCGCACTCATCCGGGAATTTGCCGGTACCTGGGTTTCGCTCGACGCCTATGATCGCGACGTTCTCACTATCGGGAAAACCACCAGGAAGAACGTAAAACTGACCGGCGAGGAATTGCGGGACGCTCTCTCGTCATTGAGGCAGGAACTCATGCGCGGCGGAGAGGCAACCGATCTCTTCGCGACCGAGCGCGTCGTAGGATCGGTCGAGGGCATCGTGGGAAATGTGATGCAATCGATCGGCGGCAAGGCGGTCTATGCCTCGGTCGAGGAGAAAGCCGTTCACCTGCTCTACTTCATGGTGAAGAATCATCCGTTTATCGATGGCAATAAGCGTTCCGGCGCGTTCGCGTTCGTGTGGTTTCTCCGGCGGTTCGGTGTCAAGGGGGGTCGGAATATCAATCCCGCGAGCCTCACCGCACTCGCGCTTCTCATCGCCGAGAGCGATCCGAAGAAAAAAAGCCAGATGGTCGCGCTCGTCACAAGGATGCTGTGATGAACATTCGAACGGTCAACAGGTCTGATGATGTATCGAAGTGTGATGAATATATACTCAGTCACGTTAGAAACTGAAACCATATCAAATACGTCTGTCTTTGCGAGCCCGTCCTCGGGTAGCCTGTGTTACATTCAGGAGTTCGACTCCCTATAGGGACATCACTGTTACGTTCAGGAGTTCGCCCCGCCCTTCGCGAAGGGCGGGGCGAACTCCTCTTGTAGCGATATACAACAAATAAAGTTATTTCGGTATAACGTTTCGCAAAGTAAACACCTTCGGATTACGGAGGTGTTTTATATTTTCATGTCGTTTATTGTTCCAGTGGCGCATTTTAGCGATTTTTCGTATACTTGAGTGGTAGTGTCAATGTCGATGGAGAGCGTCCGGATGTTTTCATGGACGTGTTTATTTTTTTACTGTGCCGAATATGTCCGAGAACTTTTGGGAAATGAAAAATCCCTTCGATGATGTCCTACAAAAATATACCGTTATACGATTCATCAGGCACTGTCTGTCGATCCCGTTCATCTACGGGGTCCTCTTTCCTGCTGTCATTATGGACGTGTTCGTGTCGCTCTATAATCAGGTTGCGTTTCCCCTGTACGGGGTGCCGGTCGTCGACCGGTCGGAGTATGTCGTGTTCGAAAGGCGGCACCTGCGGTATCTGGGTCCCGTACAGCGTTTGAACTGCTGGTATTGCAGTTATCTCAACGGTCTTTTCGCGTACTTCGTCGAGGTCGGTGCGCGTACCGAACTCTACTGGTGTCCGATCAAGTCGGTCAGCCGTCCCGTCGCACCACACCGGCTGTACAAAGGATTCGCCGCATACGGGGATGCCGAAGCATGGGCGGTCAAGAATCATTCGACGGAGTCTGCTAAAAAGGAACACGATCTCGAAGCGGGTTCGTAAAAATACACGAAGCTGATCCGAAATCTGCCACTTCTCTTTGGGAGAGGGTGGAGTGAGAGCTGGGCGTTCTTTTTCTTCAAAACCCTTCCCACACCCCTCACCCTCGGCGCGGTCGTTCGCGCACGACGAGCCTCGAGGACTCAGGAGCTCCCCTCTGACAAGGAATTCGTAACGACTTTCAGCATGGTTCATACCAATCAGAATCTTAGTATCTCTCTCAAATCTCACCACGATAATAAGCCGAAAAATACGGTTTGTCGTCTGAAATCCGTAAATTTCGGCTGCAAACCCTTCAAATATCTTCGGGTTACGCTAGTAGCCCTCGACGATTTTCAGTGTTTTCGCACGAAATTTCCGGATTTCAGTTCGACATGAGATTTGAGAGAGATACTTATAACCGTATTGTCCGTATCAAACCCAAGAATAAAACTTTTTTGGTCGATGTGCTACAATGGAATCACATATAAAGCACTCTTTTGACAAACACGTTAACACGTTAACTCGTTAACGGATCGATTGATTATGTCGACTTGCAACTTTCGACCCCGTAAAATCGGGAGGTGCGATCGTTGGGTATGCTTTCGAATAATAATGATATGTCTCTCATCACCGTCAAGGATCTCACAAAGACGTATGAAACCGAAGAAGTGAAGACAACCGCTTTGCAGGGGGTTTCTTTTACCGTGGACAAGGGCGAGTTCCTGGCCATCATGGGGCCGTCGGGATCGGGGAAATCTACTTTGATGCATATCCTGGGTTTGCTTGAACGGCCGAGCACTGGGGAATACCTCCTCGACGGGCGAAACGTCGCGGGACTGTCCGACAATGAATTGGCTACGCTACGAAATAAACGGATCGGGTTCGTGTTCCAGGCGTTCAATCTGTTGCCCAAGACGACGGTTTTGGAGAACGTCGAACTCCCGCTTCTCTATGACAATGATCCGACGGAACACAATGCCAAACGAATCGCCGATGCACTCGCGGCGGTCGACATGACACATCGGGCGAAGCACTATTCGAACCAGCTCTCCGGTGGGGAAAAACAGCGCGTGGCGATCGCCCGGGCGCTCGTCAATGACCCGGATATCGTCTTCGCGGACGAGCCGACCGGCAACCTCGATTCCAAGGCTGGGCTCCAGGTGATGCGGATCTTACAAGGACTCAACGATTCCGGACGGACGATCATCCTTGTCACGCACGAGACCTCGACCGCCGAGCATGCCAAGCGTATCATCCGCGTGGTGGACGGCAGGATCGTCTCGGACGAACCGGTCGCCAGACGCAAGATCGCTGGAGCGGGGGAAGCGACGCTTAAGTAGTCGAAAGTCGGTAAAGTTTAAGGGCGTATAAAGTCACAAGTCATAAAGTCTCTAAAGGCCATCACGTTGAAAGTCTATAAAGTCTAAAAGGTCTATAAAAGTATAAGCCGGAGATAATCGCGACTTTGCTGACCTTCGACTGTTCGTGTATGAAATTTTCCGACCCGGTAAAGATCGCTTATCGTTCGTTGACCGCCGCGAAGTTGCGGTTCTTCCTTACCGTGCTCGGAATCGTCATCGGGGTCGCGGCGGTGATCCTCGTGATGTCGATCGGCGCGTCGGCACAGGCGCTCATTTTCTCTCAGGTTGCCAAGGTCGGATCGAACCTGGTCGGCGTGCTGCCGGGCGCGTCGCAGGAGAACGGTCCGCCCGCTTCGGCGCTCGGCATCGTGACGACGACGCTCAAGAACGGCGACCTTGCCGCCATGCGTGAGACGCGTAATGTGCCGAATCTTGTCGCGACGAGCGGATACGTGTCAGGCTCGGCATCCATCGAGTCACCGGGAGTGACACTTCAGACAAGTTATCAGGGTGTCTCGCCCGAGGTCGTCTCGGTCGAGAACATGGAAGTCGCTGAAGGAAGGTTCTTTTTTTCGGAAGAGGAAATGAACCTGGCCCGTATCGCCGTGCTCGGTTCGACGCGTGCGAACGACCTGTTCCCGAACGGGAATCCGATCGGAGAGACTGTTATTATCAAGAAGATTCCGTTCCGGGTCGTCGGAGTGCTCGCTTCTCGCGGTGGGAGTACGTTTTCGAATCCGGACGATTTGGTCTATGTTCCGCTCGGGACCGCCCAGAAACTGCTCCTCGGCATCGATTACCTGAACTTTGTCCGTGGCAAAGTGGATGATCTGAAAAACATGGATACGGCCAAGACGGATATCGAGACCCTGCTCCGCGACCGGCATAAACTCGAGACGGGACAGGAGAGCGACTTCTCGATTCGGAGTACCGATCAGGCGCTTGCGGTGCTTTCGAGCGTGACGGACGTGCTGAAATATTTCTTGACGGCGATCGCCTCGATCTCGCTTGCGGTCGGGGGAATAGGCATCATGAATTCGATGCTCATCGCGGTCAATCAGCGTATCCGCGAGGTCGGACTGCGCAAGGCGGTCGGCGCACAACCGTACCATATCATGGTCCAGTTCCTGATCGAATCGGGAGTCGTCGCCGGATTCGGGGGGCTTGTCGGAATACTCTTCGGCGTCGGTATCGCATTCCTCGCCTCGATTATCATCCCGAATCTCGGATACGACTGGCAGTTTATCGTGCCGGGGTCGTCGATTGCCATCGGCTTTATCGTCTCGTTCCTTATCGGGATCCTGTTCGGACTCTATCCGGCCTGGAAGGCGTCGAAGATACCGCCGATCGAGGCCTTGCGGTATGAATGAGCATAGGACGAGACCAGGGACGTGCCAGGCTTCAGTCGGTGAACAAAGATATATCTCGTCGGGACGATTCATCCGTTAAGATTATCCTCATGTCAGAACGAAAAAAACTAGGCCTGCTTGCTGTTGGTATCTTCGCGATAGGCTTTTTGTGCGCGTATCTTTTCATGCACTCCGTCAGGAATGCTGTCGACAAACGATGGAATACCGCATATAACCGGACGACCACATACGTTAGGAACGCGTACCTCTCCTGGATCAAAGACGAATCTCCCGGCGTGGGACCCGGAAACTCAGCGATTTCGCCGAGCGACCCCGAGCACTTCTCATTCGCGGTTCTGGGAGATACGCAGATGTTCAATTTTCCCGGGAATACGGGATCCTTCCAAAAGGCGATCAACAGCATCGTGAAACTGCATCCGACATTCGTCATGACGGTCGGAGACCTGATACAGGGCTGCAATACGAGTGACAAGTGCATGAACTACAAGATGTGGAAGAATATCGCCAAGCCGCTGCTCCCGGTAACGTACGAGGTCGTCGGGAATCATGACCGGATCGTGGGAAACAGCGCGGCACACAAGGCGGCAGCCGACAAGGCATGGCGAAGTTTCTTCACCCTTCCCGAGAACGGCCCGTCCGGATTCGAGGAGATGGCTTATTCGTTCGATGTCGGCAATTCTCATTTCGTCGTCTTGGATACCGAAAAACCGAAAGAACACGAGATCGGTCAGGAACAACTCGACTGGCTGGAGAAAGACCTTTCCGCGAATACGAAGCGGAACGCGTTCGTTTTCTACCATGAGCCGGCGTTCCCGATGAGCTACAAAGTCGGCCAGAGTCTGGACACCAAACCCGAACAACGCGACGCACTGTGGTCCGTATTGGACCGACACGATGTGACGGCGGTCTTCAATGGACACGAACATATCTATTCCAGGGAGGATATCGGACCCGATATTTTCCCGACCGCGAAGAACGATATCCGCCAGTTCATCATCGGTAATACGGACGCGACCGAAAAGCAGTTCGTGAACATCGGCAATCAGGTGACGTACTACCATCAGGGTTATGACTTCGTCATGGTGGACGTGAGCGGCGGCGAGATAACGGTACGACTGTTCGACGTCGACGGGACATTGGTCGACACGTTCACGTTCTCGAAATAGGTCCGTGATGATGGTGACCGAGTTTTTTCCTTTATAAAAGCCTTTTTGTGAATATTTGACCGGCGACCTATCGTGCGGTGAAAACCGAAACGCGTCGGAATCGTATCATATCTGCGAATGGAAATTTCGCGATCGGTAACCTTTTAATGGGCAACTATGAAAAATTTTCTCATCACCGTCTTTTCCGGTGTCACGTTCGTGGCCATATTCGTGGCCGTGTACTTCTTCGTGATTCCCGGGGGGTCGTCGAGCACTATAACGGCGAGTCAGCCGAGCGTTTCGATGCCGACCACGACTACGCCATCAAAATCGACATCGACAAAACCCGTGTCGGCGGGGACGAACACCGTGACTCAGGCGGTCTCTTCCGGAGCCTCCGGAACGACGTCGACGCCACAGGTTGTCGCACCCACTGTTTCCCGCACGACGCGAACATCGTAAAAAAATGATCCGAATGCTGTGAAATAATGCCGAAATATATTCATTTGTTGTATATCGCTGCCAGAGGAGTTCGCCTCGCGAATGCCGGGGCGAACTCCCGAACGCAACAATGATTCAGTTCATTTGCTATAAGACCGTACACCGGACGGGAAAGACCGGGGTCGGGAAGCGTCTCTGAGTACCGAAAGTCTTGTTGCTGAAAGTTGATGATCTCCCGGAAGCTCGCTTCGCAAAACGGTCCTTTTCTGGTACCATGAAGAATATATCGGAACGATAGGATAACGGTTGAATGATTTTATGAAGCGAATAAACGGAATACTATTGATCGTGGCATCCGGTTCGGCAATGATACTTTGTGTTGCGATTTTCTTCGTAGTGCGGGTCGAAAAACAGAAAATTGCAGCCTCAAATCCGACGTCTATTCCGACGAAGACCGCTCCTCTGTCTCGGGTAACGGTACCGAAAGCTACTCGTGTCACGCGATCCTCATGATAGTCAGTAGGGTGTAATACCGAAATAACTTGATTTGATGTATATCGCGCCATCAGAGGAGTTCGCCCCGCGAATGCCGGGGCGAACTTCGAAACGTAACAGTGATTCAGTTAATATGGTATAAGGATAGTCATATACGCAAGTGAATGTTTATGAAACGATCTTGGGAAATCAGATTTGCGGTTATAGCGGTTACGGTCGTCATACTGGCGTCCGCGCTTTTTGCCGTGCTTTTCATGGAGGAGCGGAAACGGACCGGTTCGCAGGATTCCCAACTCGGGGACCTGTATCAGCAACTCCGTGCGTCGGATCAGACGAGACAGAGATATTATGACAGTCTGGCAGCGGAGCGGGAACAGAATCGCAAAATGATGACGGACGCCAAAGCGCAGTACAATGATCTTACTGCGAAACAGCCAGACCTCGTAAAGGCAGGACAACAACAGGTGACCAAAATCGTGAATGAGACTGTCCCGGTACAGGTGCCGGTGACGACCCGCGTGACCAAGACTTCCTAATGACCGTATATGTCGCAAGACTTTCGAAAATCCCTAGTCATTCCAGCGATAATCGTTTCGATATCGATATTTTCATTTTTTGCACGGCCGGTTTTTGGCGAGCGGGGCGAACGGGAAGGTGGTGGGGATGACGATGGTGGCGGCGGGTCCAGGACTGTGACAACCTATGTGACCCAGTATGTAACCAAACAGGTGTCGAAGGTCGAGACGGTGACGCCACAGGAATATCAGACCGATACCGACGGCGACGGCTTGGTGGATGCGATCGATCCCGATCCGAAACGTCCGCAGAAGGATTATTTCACCGATTCGGATGGCGATTCCGTCCCGGATGCGTTCGACCGGCATCCTGGCGAGGATGATTTCACCTATTCCGAAACGAATACGGACCTGAACGGGAACGGCATTATCGACGCGTATGAGGGTCGTTGAGCGTGAGGTCCGTGGTGAGATCATGCGGACCGATGTCTTCGTGAAGCTGGTCTCCGAGACCCGAAATGAAGCGGACCTGAACCGGGATCTATCGGACGCGTTCGATATGTTCCGTGATATCAGTCGACGTTTCAGTCGGTTCCAGGAAGACAGTGAACTCTCGAAGCTCAACGTGACTTCGGAAATCAAGGTCTCGACCGGGATGGCGACGATTCTTTCAGAGGCACTCTCATTGTATCGGGAAACCGATGGTATCTTTGATCCATCAATCCTTTCGGACCTTGAGTACGAGGGATATACCGGAAGTTTCGGAGCGGAGTCGTTTGGTGCGCCGTTAGCAGGGGATCAGAAAGAACGGTTTTCGTTCGATGCACTTTCGATCGATACGGGGACGGGGATCGTCCGCAAGCCGGCCGGGCTTCGAATCGACCTCGGCGGTATCGCCAAGGGGTATGCGGTCGACCAGGTCGCCCAAATGCTTCGTGATCGGGGGAATGTGGACTTCATCGTCGATGCCGGCGGGGACATATTCGTTTCCGGTGGCGACGCGGAACATGGGTACGGATACTGGGCGATCGATATCGCCGATAGCTCGGGCAAGACGGACCGAGTTGCGCTCCTGACCCTTTCGGATCGGGCGGTGACCACTTCCGGGACAGATCGAAGACGATGGACGGTTGAAGGGGAATCCCGACATCACCTTATCGATCCCCGGACACGGAAAAGCGCCACGACCGATATTCTTTCGGCGACGGTGGTCGGCACATCCGTGCTTCGGGCGGAAGTGCTCGCAAAAACATTGTGTATTCTTGGCCGTGAACGAGCGATCACGTTTGCCGAAGAGCGTGGGATCCCTACGTTTCTGGTGACAACGGACGGGAATACGGTGTATACTTCCTTTATGAGTCCTTATGTGTTTGATGAAAAAACGACGTAACCGATTTCCGAAATACCTCCTTCCCTCCCTGTTGTTTACGGCGATGCTGTTTTCATATTCTCTGACTGCCTCTGCCGCGGTGAAGGATACCGATGCGGACGGTCTGACCGACCAGGCCGAAATCCAAATCTATCATACCGATCCGAACAATCCCGACACCGACAGAGATGGTGTTTCCGACGGGCAGGAAGTCCTCAACGGGACGAACCCGCTCGATCCCTCGGACTCCGTTCCTCATGCGAAGAATTTTTCCAATCCCGGTATTCTCGGAGCCCCTGAGAAATTTCCGTGGTATTTCGGTAGGGCAGCGGGTATACTCGCGCTCATTCTGCTGACGGCATCCGTAGCGTTCGGGTTGGTCATGAGTTCCCGGGCGTTCTTGACGATCATACCCGGGGCGGATTCCTACGAGTTTCATCGGGCACTGTCGCTTGCCTCGATTATCGCGGTCATCGTCCATTTCGCGAGCTTCCTTTTCGACGGATTCATCCGGCTCACGTTCGCCGAGGCGCTCGTCCCGTACCTGTTCAACCGGCAAGGACTCACGTCGAGCGCCGGATTCGACACACGCATCCCGGTCATGCTCGGCGTGATCGCGTTCTATCTTATCATCATCCTTATCCTGACGGCGGAACTCCGGACCAAGATGCCGCCGAAAGTCTGGAGGATCGTCCACTCCGTGAGTTTCGCGGCGTATCCGATTTTCCTCCTGCACGGATTCATGAGCGGGACGGATTCCAAGGAAGGCTGGATGCGGGCCATCTATGCGTTCTCGTTCGCGCTCATCGCGCTTCTTATCCTTATCCGTATCATATCGCGGACGGTCATCCCGTTCTTCCGTCGTCTGAAGGAAACCTCTTTCTAGTGAGGTGTTGACCGTTACTGAACGATCCCATGCGGCTTCCAGGAACATCATTGTTGCGCCCCGTACTCTTCGCGGTCCGGACCATACGTTCACACAAGGCCCGGACGGTGTTTGCGCTTCTCGGGGTCGTCATCGGCGTGTTCTCGGTCGTCGTCATCATGTCGCTCGGCGACGGAGTGAAGAGTTATATCGTGAACATGGTGCAGACGTTCGGGACCGATCTCATACAAGTCGAGATCAAGGTACCCAATACCGGCAAAGCTTCGACGGCGAACTCGGGCGGTATCGCACAGGGTATCCAGATCACGACACTGACACTCGCCGATGAAAAGAAAATCGACAAATTGCCGAATATACTCGCTTCCTATGCGGGCATCATCGGCCAAGAACGTGCGACCTACGGGGCTATCGGCAAACAGGTCATGCTCTTCGGGGCTGGTCCGAATGAGATGTCGGTCGATACGAATGCGAAACTCGCGGAGGGTCGGTTCTATGCGCCCGAGGAGGATGACAGTCTGGCTCGCGTCATCGTGCTCGGATACGGGATCAGGCAGACGTTTTTCGGAAATCAGAATGCTATCGGGGAGGACGTGACGATCCGCGGAGAGCGCTACCGTGTGATCGGGGTCCTGGCCAAGCGCGGTGCGGCGGCGTTCCTCGACCTCGACGCGATGGCATACATACCGGTGCAGACATTGCAGAAAAAGGTTCTCGGCGTTGATCACGTGCAGATGATTTCCGTTCGTATGTCCGACCCGGCTCGTGAGACAGAGACGGTCGACCTCATCACACGCACTTTGCGCAAGGACCACGACATCACCGACCCGGCGCGCGACGATTTCGCCGTCACGTCGACGCGTGAGGCGCAGCAGACTCTGGGTGACGTCGTCGGGACGATCTCGATCCTGCTTGTGGCACTCACCTCGATTTCGCTTGTGGTGGGTGGGGTCGGTATCATGAACGTGATGTATGTCTCGGTCGCGGAACGTACCGGCGAGATCGGCCTGCGCAAAGCACTCGGCGCGACGTCTTCGAACATTCTTTCGCAATTTCTCGTGGAGGCGCTCATCATCACCGGACTCGGCGGGGCGCTCGGGATCGCGCTCGGTGTCGGGTTTACGTGGCTCGTCTCGTTTTTCCTGCGCAATGCCGGATATGCCGTCGTACTCGTTCTTACCCCCCAGTCACTTCTTTTGGGCGCTGGATTTTCCGTCGCGGTAGGCATCCTCTTCGGCATCTCGCCCGCCGTCCGCGCCTCCAAGCTTTCCCCGATGGAGGCGATACGGAAGGAGTAGTACGATTGTTTTTTCGGATGATCGTATGTTCGAATCGTCATCGGAAAACAGACGTCGATCAATACGTCTTTCGGGATACGATTATTCCTTTCCCGGGGCATATTTTGTTACCCTCTGTGCACAGGACCGGGCGTGCCTTTTTGGCTATATCAAGGAAGGTACGATGTTTGAAAATGATGCCGGTCGGATGATTCGTTCCGTGTGGGAGGACATCCCGATACGATATCCCGGGACTGATATCGATGCGTTCCAAGTCATGCCGAATCATATTCATGGCATTATTCTTCTTCAGAATGTAGGGGCAGGCCCCTGTGCCTGCCCTAATGAAGAAGGGCGACCACAGGGGGTCGCCCCTACGATTTCGTTGTCTGATATCGTCGGAAGGTTCAAATCGATGACGACAAAACGATATATCGATGGCGTCCGATGTAATGGGTGGAGGCCATTCGATGGAAAAGTATGGCAACGCAATTATTGGGAACATATCGTCAGAAATGAAGATGCGTTGAACGATATCCATGAATATATCACAGGGAATCCAGCAGAATGGGAGCGGGACGAATTGTATCGTGATTCATGATGAAAATGCTCAAAAACGCAACTCAATACCAAATGAACTGAATCACTGTTACGTTCAGGAGTTCGCCCTGCGAATGCCGGGGTGAACGTCTCTGGTAGCGCAATATACAAGAAATCAAGTTATACTAAGGTACACTTAAATCTGAAATGAATAATTCATTCATACTCGATTCATCACACATTCCAGTACTCGTTTTCCATTTCTCATATCGAAATATCTTCATTTTGTATCGCTACTAGAGGAGTTCGACTCCCTATAGGGAGTCGAACTCCTGAACGTAACAGGGATGTAGTTCATTTGGTATAAGAAAATGCTTCCCTCCGTCTCCGCGAGGCCCTACGAAGCGGTCCAGGCCTCCGGATTGCCACCCCAGCATACGCGGGGCAGGCTACCCGAGGACGGGCTCGCAAAGACAGACGTATTTGATATGGTTTCAGATTCTAAAGTGACTGAGTATATTCCCGTATAAGAGCCCCTACTTGCCCTTGTTCCCGCTCCCTGTTACTCTGAAGCTATCCTCATTTGAACGATTATGATTTTTCATTTCGCCATATTTTTTTGGTCGGTCGCGTTCTTCCTTGGCATGCAACTCGTCGCCGCGAGGGAATACGGATCATTTTGGGTCGGCTATTTGTTCTCGATCGGGCTTCTGGCCGTCTTGTCGCTCGTGTCCGCCAAGAAGATCACCAAGCACCTGCGCAACAGTTTCATCCCACTACTCATTTCGTTCTCGGCCCCGTCGCTTCTGGCCCTGATCGACGATCATCGTGAGAAGACCATCTTTTCCATCCTGGCCTCGGTCATGTATTATGTCGCGTTCCTCGCGCTCTATCGGATCCGATTCGCACCCAAGGACAAGACTGCCCGGTCGTTCCTCTCGATCGCGATGCTTTCCGCGCTCTTTTTCTTCTTTGCGGCCGCGTTCGGGTTCTATCTCAATTTTTCCGTCCCGCTTTCGTCGCTTGTTTTCGTTTTCGCTCTTGGGTCGTTCGGTGCCGCTTACCAGACGCTTTCTTCGGCCTTGCACGGTGATAAGCGCCGCGTCGCACTTTATTCGTCCATCGTGGCATTCGGCGTCGGAGAAATCTCCTGGATGATCTCGTTCTGGCCGTTCGGGTACCTGACTGCCGGTGCGGTTTCGCTCATGTCCTTCTATATCCTGTGGGACATGGCGAACTCGCTGTTTCTCGGCGACATCTCGCGGAAGCGGACGGTCTGGTATCTCGCGATCTTCATGGTCCTGATCGGGATCCTGCTCGCGACATCGCCGTGGAGGATTCAGGTGTAGGGGAATTGATGTTGACAGAATCACTCTTCAGGTCTAGGATACGGAGCTCCTGCAATCATACTGTTTTTTTACATATTTCTTTAAACCTCTCAATCGGAGACTATTCTCATGAAATCGTTGAATGAAAGAATCCCAAAGAAAAATGGGAATATTACGTCATGGAGACAGAAGAAAAGGAATTTCACGGAATACACCAACAGCTTAAAGGGATTTGTCGTGACAGAACTTGTTTTCTGGGCGATAATCGCCGAAATCATGATTCTCAATGGTACGGTATCGGTGGGTAGTTGGGCGGTATTTGTGACATTGTTCCTCATATTTTTCATATCCCTTACGATCGGAGCAGCAAAATCAGGCTGTACTTGAAACCATCTTTCTTCACGCCAGTTCACGCAAGCTTCTGATATCCGTCAGTAGCTTGCTTTTTTACGAAAATCGAGAGAGCTGTTTCGGAGATACGATATCGATTCGGAATCCGAAACCCTTGCCAGAAACCATTTCCCGTGGTATGCTCCTTTTATCACTGCTTCCGAAACCCTATGTCATTGACCAAGAAAATACTCCTCGCAGTCGTTTTTTTCGTTCTCATCTTCGTCATCGGCGGTATCGGTGGCGTCTTTTTTCGCGACCGGGTCATCCCTTCCTTGCTCGCTTCGTTCCCTTCGCTTTCCCGGATGGACCTGTTCCAAAACATCACCGGCAATACGACGATCATCGAACGAAAGGAACAACTGGTCGTACAAGAGGATGACTCGGTGGATGCGATCGTTTCCCAGCCGTCGACGGCGGTCGTGACGGTCATCGCGCCCGTTATTTCTGCCAAAGGATCGGCCCCGGTGTTTCAAGAGGGCAATAGTCGGACCGGTGTACTGCTTACGAACGACGGGGTCGTCGTGACCTATGGGAATCCTTCATCTTCGACGACTCCGGTGAAGGATGCTCCGTATCGGGTATTGCTTCGTGACGGATCGAGCCATGACGCGATCCTGATCGGCGAAGACCGGCTTACCGATCTGACTTTTTTTCGGATCGATGGGAATGATTTTCCCGCCATCTCGCTGGCGAATTCCGACGACTCGTCCGCGGGGAAAAAAGTCGTCGCGATCGGAAGCTCGTATGAGGAGTATCGGAACCGGTTTTCCATCGCTGTTCTTTCCGATCGTGACCGTCGGTTCAATATTTCCAAAACGACAGTCGCATCCTCCGAGAAATGGGAAGGAGTGTTCAAGGTGGACCTCGCCAATCCAGAGGCGTATCTCGGCGGTCCGGCAGTGAACTTCCGTGGTGAGATGGTGGGACTGTTCGGCGAGACCGAGCTCGACGGGAAGGGGTCATATTTCCTGATTCCGTCGAATGTCGTACACGACACGCTACAGCTCGCGATCGACGGGAAACTAGCTTCCCGCGCATCGCTCGGTGTCTACTACGTGACGCTCACCAAGGTATCGGCTTCCGTAAACGGCGCAGGGTCACGCGATCACGGGGCACTCATCTATTCCCCGTCGGGCAAAACCGGTCTCGCGATCCTGGCCGGGTCGCCCGCAGACAAGGCCGGACTCCGATATGGCGACATCGTCACGACTGTCGACAACACCGACATCACGCTCGACAATCCGCTCTCCGTCGCCGTCGGCAGGCATTTCAAGGGCGAGACAGCCCAATTCGGTATTCTGCGCGACGGCAAAGACATGACCTTCACGGTCCAGTTCTGAACCTTCTTTAATTGCGAATCAGTTTTCGAATCTTTCTCATGCTTTCAAAAGACGCCTCACGCAGGCGTTTTTTTGTTGCCACTCATGATATGATACGCATAAAATTACAGGTACCTACTTATGCCGTCGTCAGAGTATGTTGCCGGACCTAATGGTATTTATGAGGAATAAAGGATGATGAATACCGGAATTTAGCTCCGGTAGAAATAGAACGCAATTTCTACCGTCGATATTGACATTTCGGTTCGTGAGCTTGACAAAAAGTTTGGAATAACGTATGCTATCGGGTCGGTATATTGTCGGCAATTGAACGTTAAAAAGGAGCATATACAATGGTAAAAATGACTACGAAAGACGTCAGCGGTCTTTTCCATAACCGCTACTATGCGGCCGATGAGACCGAGCAGGTATTCGGCTTCCGGCCGAAAGATATTACGCTTCCGGAGTACTGGAAACCAGAGGATTATGAATTGCATGCTGAGGCAGGGCATCTGCTGATCTGCTATCCGAATCGTTTGCCGAATTTAGAACCGGTGACGTTCGAAGAGATGGCGAAGCGTGCGCTGGCTGGGAAGTCGGTTTCGGAAGGGCTTCTATGGCAGAGTCAGTTCAGTCGCGACGGAAATCTGGTTTCGGATTGGATTTTGAATGATCCGCTTCAGAGGAATGGGATGCCACGATCCGGATGGCAGTTCGTGTCGCTGGATGCCTTGTCCGAAACGAGGGAAAAGGATTTTATCGAACAGACAAATACCCTGATTAGAAATATGGAGCAGTGTCTCCATCATGCCATCCCACCCATTTTGTGGGATGCAAAATCGAAGTGGGAAGGGTATGAACGGGACTTCGCGCGAAGCCTCATAAAACGAAGTGAACAAAAGGCAGCCTCGATGTATCTTTCCTCTCTCGATGTTACGAGATTTCTCAGGGAACCGGTGCAAAACGCGTTCTTCCGGTATCTGTTGGTCTTTGGCATGACTGGTGAGAAGTTATTCGGGAATGCATATTCTTGGTCATCTTCTCTCTCGTCGGACGGCCGCCTCGTTTACTTCGGCCGTGCGGACGGGGATGGCGCGATCGTGAGCGGGCTCACGCCGGATGACTCGTTCTCGCCTTTGCGTGCCGTGGCCTCCCGCAGTGGATTTTGATTTTCGGCCTTTGATCCTTTGTCTGGTATCCGACCCGTACAGGGTCGGATATCGAACGCCTTTCCGTAATGGGAAGGCTTTTCTTTTTTCAAAAAGGTTCTTATGAGAGTCGAACTCCGGAAGTGTACTCCGGGAATATCGTTTTTGACCGGAGGGCGCGGTTTAGGTATGATGAAAGGGAAAAGGGAACGGTTCAGACCCTCATCCGTCCCGGAGTACCGAGACACCTTCTCCCAAAAGGAGAAGGGGCGTTGTTATCGGATACGTCGATAATTTCGGATGAATCAATATATTTAGAGTCATATCGTTATGAGACAAAGCCAACTGTTCACCAGATCGCGCCGTGAAGCGCCCAAGGACGAGGAAAGCCGCAATGCGCAGCTTTTGATCCGGGCCGGGTACGTCCACAAGGAGATGGCGGGGGTGTATGCCTATATGCCGCTCGGACTTCGGGTCATCGAGAAGATCAAGGGCATAGTCCGGGAGGAAATGAATGCCTTAGGATGTCAAGAATTCATCATGACGTCACTTCAGCGGAAGGAACTTTGGGAAAAGACGGATCGGTGGGATGATCGCAATGTTGACGTATGGTTCAAGTCCGAACTCAAGAACGGAGGGCAGGTCGGCTTTGGTTGGTCGCATGAGGAGCCGATCACGGACATGATGCGGAACTATATCTCGAGCTATCGGGACTTGCCGGTCTACGGATATCAATTTCAGACGAAACTTCGAAACGAACTTCGGGCGAAATCCGGCATCATGCGGGGGCGTGAATTCGTGATGAAAGATCTGTATTCGTATAGCCGGACCGAAGAGGAGCACAAGGCTTTTTATGACGGCGTGATCGCAGCGTATCTTCGTGTTTTCGAACGGGTCGGACTTGGGAATTCCACATTTCTTACGTTCGCTTCCGGCGGGGCATTCACACAGTTCAGCCATGAGTTTCAGACCGTTTCGGATGTGGGAGAGGATATCATCTATCTCGACCGGAACAAGAAGATCGCGATAAATCAGGAAGTATTGACAGACGAGGTGGTCGCGCAGCTCGGTGTGGATCGCGGAACACTCGAGGAAGTGAAAGCGGTTGAGGTTGGCAACATCTTCAGTTTCGGCGGAACGAAATGCGAGCAACTCGGACTGTTTTTTAAGGATGACGACGGAAGTCAGAAGCCTGTTATTCTTGGGTCGTATGGTATCGGTATCACTCGTCTCATGGGAATCGTGGTAGAGCATTTTTCAGACGACAAGGGACTGGTCTGGCCCGAGGCGATCGCGCCTTTCAAAGTGCATCTGTTGTCGCTCGGAGCGGATGAGGCGGCGACCAAAGTCTACGAAACACTTGTGGCGGCGGGGATCGAGGTTCTCTATGATGATCGTGACGCGCGCGCGGGGGAGAAATTCGCGGACAGTGACTTGTTGGGTCTCCCGTATCGTGTGGTCATCGGCAAACGCTCCGTGGAAAGCGGCGAGGCGGAAGTGAAACAGCGGACGAACGAGGAAAATGAAATGGTCGCGATTGCCGATCTCGTGAAGTATTTCGTAGATAGATAAAACGGAACAGTGAAAGGAATACCCCCCGGCATTCGCGGGGCGAACTCCTCCGGTAACAGTACGATAGAAAGAACACATTAACTCGTGAACACGTGAACCGAATAACGGAAGCCCATATGCGAATCGTGGTACAGGCGGCCGATCTCGACGCGTCGCGGGTGGACGGGACGCGGGTATATCTTTTGGAACTCTTGCGCCGGTTCGGGACGATCGCGCCCGACGATCGGTTCGTGATATGCCATCGTGATACGTTCAATCCGGAACTCGCCCCGCCCGAATTTTCAAACTACGTGGTGCAGGCATTGTCGGGCGACCGGATGTGGATGCAGACCGCGTTCGCGAAAGCCTTGTTCGATCTTCGTCCGGACCGCGTGTTCATCCCGCTTCAGGCGGTGCCGATCGCGACACCCGAGGGGACACGGATCATCGCTACCGTGCATGACCTCGCATTCCGTCATTTTCCCAAGACGTTCCCCGCGGCGGATCGGGCGAAACTCAATCTCCTTTTGGGTGCGACCGTCCGCAAGGCGTCGCGCATCATTACCGTATCGGAATCGACCAAGTCCGATCTTCTCCGATTTTTTCCAGACCTGCCGGGCTCGAAGATCCGAGTCATCCATCATGGGGTGAATGCTGATTTTTTCTCGGCGCCGCTGTCCGAGAATGAGCGTGACGCACTCCTTGCGCACTATGGGCTTTCATCGGGATCGTATGTCCTCTGTGTCGGGGCGATCCAGCCACGCAAGAACCTGACACGTCTCGTGGCGGCGTTTGAGATAGCGAAGCTGAGCCATTCCGACATGAAACTCGTCATCGTCGGTGAGAAGGCATGGCTCTCCGATGCGATCGTCGATCGGATGAAAAAAAGTCCGTTCGCGGACGATATCATCCGGACCGGAAAAGTTCCGTTCCATGAACTCCCGATCTGGTATCAGAACGCACGGCTGTTCACGTTCGTGTCGCTCTACGAAGGTTTCGGATTGCCCGCACTCGAAGCGTTCGCCGCGGGGACGCCGGCTTTGCTCGGAAATGCCTCGAGCCTGCCGGAAGTCGGCGGGGATGCGGCACTTTATGCCGATCCTCTTTCCGAGACCGATATCGCCGACAAGCTTTCGCTTTTGTGGGAGGATGAAGCGCTTCGGGAGAAGCTCAAAAAGAAAGGGTTTGAGCGCGTGAAGCTGTTCTCATGGGATCGGTGTGCCGAGGAGACGCTCGATTGTATCAGGGAGTAAAAATCGTATTCGGAAGAGGGTTTTGTGTCCACGAAAACAATGTGATTATCGCATGGACTGATCTTCAAAAAAGCTTTTCATAAGCTGTTTTTTTGACGTATTTGACAAGGTTTCATATTTGGTTTACAACATACTTATTGTGTTCTGTTTTTTTACAATAATCAAACCTCTACGTCCATGGGAACAGTGGTCGGATTCAAGGGTGATGTCACGCCTTGCGAGGTGGCGTGCAGCGAAGACTTCGAAGAGATGCGGAAGTTGATGGAGGTTGTCCGAGCGTTGCCGATTTTCCGGACGGAGGTATCCGTCAGAGGGAAAACGAAAAGCATCGTCGTGAATCTCGATATCGTGAAGCCGACGCTCGGTCGGTCGCTGCGCATCGCTTTTGTGAACGGCGTATGGGCTCGGATCGAGTCATTGAATGATTGGAGTCCCGAATATCTCAAATGCTATCTCAAGAAAGTCAACGAGAACATTTTCGGCTTTGATGGACCAGGGCCGGAAGCGCTTCGGAAGCTTATCGAATTGAATCGCATCATTGAGAATGAACAGGGATGGATGCGTAAAGGGTAATTATAAAACAGGGATTGATAATCTCCCTGTTTTTTTATATCGTATACGGGTCATACGCGTTAATGGGTTCTCAATGAAGATAGAGGATCGAAATACTATCCATATACCTTGCTCCTTCTCATCCCAATCTCCCTGATTCCTTATACCAAATTGACTGAATCCCTGTTACGTTCAAAAGTTCATATTTTTTTCGAAGCCAGCCATCGTCTTTGAAGAGGTGAGGCGCTCGCGGCGACGAAATAGAAAAGGTAACCGATAAGGACGTTCATAGGTTTCATTCGTCGTTCACTCCTTGCGAAGCAGGATTTTCCAGAAGAGATGCGCGATGAGGAAGAGACTGCCGATGATGATCGGGATGGTCCAATACGGGAAACGGATGGTGGAGAGCGTGAGGAGGAACGCGAGCCACGAGATGCCGATCCAGGTAAGCGGACTCCGCTTGTTCGGCGCGAACGGGAAGGTCGATCCGAGATGCCGGCCGAGTGCGGCCGTAACGGCGACGAGGACGAGAATCGAAGCGAACAAGGTCGCAAGATTGAGGTGAGTCGAAATGATGCCCGGGAGGATGGCATCGATGGTCAGGAGCAGGGCGAATGCGAACAGGCTGAGTTCGGATGCCTCGATGAGGAGCGCATACGCGACCGGAAACGCGGATCGTCCCTTTTCGAACGGACCGCGTACGGATGCCGGCATCCGACGCGGAATACGACGGATTGTCTGATCCGTATCGGGTGTCGTGGTCGGATTGTTTCCGTTCGTATTCATGACGTTGAGTGCCCGCTGATTATATGTATATACTGAGCTTCTCGCATATTTTTCTCCGTCCTTCTATCGTTTCCCGTAGGCGGTCGAGAAGCGGTCCCGGATCTGATTCGCGAACAGGCTGAGATTCCCGCGATCCGGTTTCGTCTGGAAGGTCGTCTGAAGTGAGATCGCATGAAGCTCGACAGGCGCTTCCAAAGAGACTTCGAAGCTTCCGCCCGGAAGGGCTTTGAGCGTGTCGAGAGGAACATCGCACGAATAGGTCGGATACTGGAAGAAGGCAAGCTGATTTCGTTTCAGTGAGCAGGTGGCCGTGATGGACAACGAATCACCCGACACCTCGATCGGCGTGGTCACGGAAAGCAACTTGTCGACGGCCTCGCGACTTTGTATCGGGATCCGTTTACCGCTCTTTATGACGGAATAGGTATCGGTGACCGTGTCATGAAACACCGTACCGTCCGGCTGAGGAGCATCGAACAACATGATTTTTCCAGGCTTTTGAAAACCAAGTTCCTCTTCGTTCACCGGAATCACGTCGTTCCAATGGAAACCGAGCGATTCGAAAATCTGGGTGCTCCCGATCGGACGTGCGAGGCCGGTCCCGTCGATGGCATAGACGCCTTGAGTGTCGGAGAGGAGAGATCCTTCGCGGAATCCGATTTTCGTTACCTTCGGGGGGAACATGGCGAGGAGTTCCTTGTTCGCGACGACGAGTTGTTCCTTGGGAAAGCGTGACAAGGCGGCCCGGTCGGATACGAATGGCAGGAGCGCTCCTGCCGAGAACAGGTAGGGGACGCCGTTCACCGTCACCCCGTGATCTTTCGAAGGTTCGACGATGGGATCGCCTTCGGGAAAGAAGAAGGACCGGAATGATTTTCGGATCGTGATACGTACGTTCCCATCGGCTGGAATCGCAGAGTCTTTCCGGAGGACGAGTTCCACGTGTGCCGAGGAAAACGATCCGACTGTTCCGGCATAGGTGCGAAGTGTTTCTTGGGCGGGGATACGACCCTTGCGCATAGAATCCGATCCGTCCGGCGAGAGTGGGTCGGCGAGGGTATTCTTCTCGGTGTCGGGATTGAGGAAGGAAAACGAGAATGTCTGTGATGGGAAAAGAGTATTGTATGCGAACATGATGCCTGATCCTATGAAGAGGACGAAGAGTAAAACGCGGGCTACGCGATACGAGGTCCGAAAGCGATCAGGAACGATAGTAGCGGGACGGAAGAGGATCATAGCGGGTCGAGTGAAAAGAGGAATGAATCGGTGGTAATGGCCGTGCGGTCCGGGAAGCGAGGAATATTTGCAGGAAGCGGACCAAGGCGCTCCGTCTCGAAGGAAACAACTGATACGAGGGAGAGCGATGCGGCCACACTTTCCCATCGATCAAGGTGATCGACCGGGGCGAGTAGATATATATGATCGTAGCGGTCTTTTGGAATTTTCGCAAAGTCATCCGGATTGAAACAGTATACGGCGTTCTTTCCGAAGAGAAACCGTAGTGGCCCTGCCGGGATAGCATACGGATCGCCAGTCGCATCGCGATCGATGAGGATCAAGTCGTGTGGGCCGACCGATTCGGAGAGCGCGCGGGTCTCGTCTTGCAATTTTCCATTTTCTGAAAAGGAAAAGACGGAAATCATCGGAAATATCCCTGCAAGCGCGACCAGAACTGAAATTCCGAGGACAGCATTCTTTCCGCGTACGCCCGCTTTGGAAAGGATTGATGGCAACAAGACGGAAAACGAGACGAGGAGGGCTGGCCAGACAGAAAAGAGGAGCCGACGGAGCATCCATGGATGATCGGCCGAGATATTGGGATCGACGAGGTAGAGGAACGTAGGCAGGGCGAGTAAAACCGGAATGAGTGCCAGCCGATCTTTGCGGATGATGAGGAAGACGACGGATGCGATGCCGAATACGATGACGGGAAGCAGGCCGTACGGGATGAATAATTTCCACAAAGGAATCAGATTCGAGAGGCGCTCCGTGACGACGGACCCGGTGTTTCCTGACCGGGACACGTTTTGGAGCAAAGCCTTCGCGATTGACGTGTAACGCGGGAGACTACTGAGGAGATCGAGGGCGAGTACGCTCCCTACGCCGATGAGCGGAAGAGTCCTCAGGAAGGAAGAATGCGCTGCAAAATAGGGACGGCCCGACTTTGAGAAGAAAAAAATGCCGAACGCGATCAAGAGAATCGGAAGGCCTTCGATGCGGGTGACGGCAAGTAACGTCCCAGTCAGGATCGAAGCGAAAAAAAACAATCGACGTGGATGCCGAAGGAACGAGATGATGAGGAACGAGAGGAGGAGAAACAGGAACAAGGCGAGATTTTCCGTGAGTGTGAACTTCGCGAACCAGGAAGGGAGGAACGAGGCCGTCGCGATGAGGACCGATCCGACGGCAGCGGTTTCATCGGACAGAATCCGGACCAGGACGAACAGCGTCAAAAGCGAAAGTGCGAGCAATACGCCGTTTCCCGCAGTCAGTCCGGACAATCCGAACAGCGAATAGAAAAAACCGAGCCAAGAAACGGAACTGGTGGGGAATTGCGATTGGAGTGACCCGTCCGCGATGTAGGAGAATCCGGGGAAATTAAGCGCTTTTCCAGGACCGTAGAGCGCAAAGAACGTGCTGATCGCAGGTGAGGAGAACGTCAGTTTTCCATTTTGTGAGAGCTCGATTGCCGCTTCCGCGATAGATCCTTGATCCCTGCCCGAGAAGAGAGTGGGCGTCGAGCCGTACAGCAAAAAGACCGTATAGGCAATGACGAATGCGACGACTATCCGTGCGATCAATGATGCACTCGCAAGAAATCGGAAGAGGAATACCGCGAGGCCGGCTACTGCAAGGACGGACAGTGCGATTACCGCGATAGACGAAAAAGCGCCAGCCGATGCCAGGGCATAGGCCGACCAGGAAAAAAGGACGAATCCGATCGCGAGGTGAGCGAAACGGTCGGACGAGGTGTCGATGTCGGTATCGTATTTCATGACAGGTACAGTATAGCGGAAAAGAGTGCCCTTTTCCAATTTGCAAAAGAGAGTCTCTCTCGGTACAATAAAGGTACCTATTCGTAAAGGTCGCCTCGGTATCCGTGCCGGCAGCGACCGGTTCACTTCATTCATGATACTTCCGTTCTCATTTCTCTACTGGTACGCGGTGAAGGGCCCCCGCTTCCTGTTTTCGACGTGGAAGAACCTGATGCGGTATCTTGTCAGGCGTTTCAATTTCCTCGAATTGCTTACGACCCTTTTCTCGCCATGGAAGCGAGATATCTCACCGAAAGATTGGCTTGGTCTCGAGATCGGGAAGACGCTCAATCGCATCCTCATGAACGTATTCTCTCGTTTTATGGGGTGTATCGTCCGTATCCTCGTTTTGATCGCGGGAGTGATCGTCGTGACGGTCGTCGGCGCCGTCGGCCTGCTCGCTTTCCCCGGATGGTTTCTCGGTATGCCGGTGTTCCTCATCCTTTCGGTCACGTCGATCGTTCATGGTCGGCTCGACACCATGGAATCGATTGTGATCCTCGTCTCGGCACCATCGTTCCTCTTCCCGTTGTTCATCTTGCTTTTTCACGGCGACGATATTGCTTTACCACAAAATCGCCGGGAGCTTTTCGCGACGAAATGGTTCCCCCGTGTCCTGGTCCGGCTCGGTGTCCGGGCGGAAGAATTTCATCGGGAAGAATGGGAGAGCGAAGAGGCTCTCGGGAAAAAATTGGCCGAACTGAATCTTTCACGGGAAACCTTCGATGATATCGTCGCCTACGAGATTTCGGCCGCCGAACTCCGTGCCAAGAAACGTCAGCCGTTCCTGTGGGAAAACCTCCGCAAGACCGTTCCGATCGGTCGTGGATGGCAGTACGGCTTTACGATTCATCTGGACCGCTATTCCACCGACCTTTCAAGATTTGATTATTCCGAATACTCGCATTTGCATCTGTTCGGGCGCGACGACGAATTCCGTCTCTCGACGTTGGTGATGCGTCGACCGGGGCAGAACAGCTTTCTCCTGATCGGCGATCCCGGTATCGGCAAGAAGACGTTTGTTCACGCGCTCGCCCGCAAGGTCCGCGAGGGTGATTTGCCGGAGTTCGAGCACCTCCGTTTTCTCCTCCTCGATCTTGGTATGGCGGTCGGGGATGCCGTGAACCGCGGTATCGATCTCGACAATTCCATCCGTTCATTGTTCTACGAGGCCACTCATGCCGGCAATGTCGTCTTGATTATCGAGAATATCGACACCTTCCTCGGTGGTGATACCAGACATCCGAGCCTCGCCCCGGTCTTTGCGGAGTTTCTCGCCTCGCCGGCGTTCCAGGTGATCGGCACCATCGGCAATGCTCGCTACAATGCGCTCGTGCATCACGATGAGCAGATACTCAAGTTCTTCGAATCGGTGTATCTGCGCGAACCCGAAGCCAGGGATACGATTCAGATACTGCTTGATCTCTTGGTCGAGACGGAACGTTTTCGGCCGATCTTCACATGGAAGGCGCTCCAGTCTATCGTCGAACTTTCGGGACAATACGATTGGGACGTGCCCTATCCGGAAAAGGCGATCGACCTCATGCAAGAGACGCTCATACGGTGGCAGACGGAACCGGATGGTCCATTCATCACCCAAGAAACGGTCGAGGCGTTCGTCTCGATGAAGACAGGGGTGCCGGTCGGTGCGCTCGGCGAGGATGAGAAGGAGCGATTACTGAAACTCGAGGAAGTGTTGCATCACCGGGTCATCGGGCAAGACGACGCGGTACGGCAAATATCCGAGGCATTGCGACGTGCCCGTGCCGGGTTTGGTAATCCCAAGCGACCGCTCGGATCGTTCCTCTTCCTTGGTCCGACCGGCGTCGGCAAGACCGAGACCGCCAAAGCTCTTTCCGAGGCATATTTCGGCGATGAGGAACGGATGATCCGGTTCGATATGAGCGAATATCAGACGCCGGATTCCGTCTTGCGACTCCTTGGTTCGAGTGGTTCGAGCGAAGAAGGTCGTCTGGCCGGCGTCATGAAGGAGCATCCGTTCTCGGTCGTACTGCTCGACGAGATAGAGAAGGCCTATCCGAAAGTCCTCGATATCTTCTTGCAGATCCTCGATGAGGGTGCGGCGACGGACGGGTTTGGAAAGAGGATCAATTTTCGCAAGTGCATCATCATCGCCACGTCGAACGCGAGCTCGCTTCTGATCGCGGAGCTCCTTGGTCATGGGGCGACGCCGGAACAGGCCAAGAACGAGGTGATCGCCGACATCGCGAAAAACGGCACGTTCCGTATGGAGTTCATGAACCGGTTCGACGGTATCATTTTCTTCTCTCCGCTCGGGGACGACGAGCTCGGAAGTGTCGTCGGTATCAAGTTGGCCGTGCTTGCCGAACGTATCAAAAAACAAAAAAACATCACTGTCTCCTTCGGACCCGACGTGGCTCAGGCAATCGTCAAGGGTGGCTACGAAGCCGCGTTCGGTGCACGATCGCTCAACCGGTATATCGAGGATCACATCGAGGACGTGATCGCACGCAAGGTGATATCGGGGGAAGTCATCGCGGGAGGGAACCTGACGATCGGCGGATCGGACTTGCAGTGACGCCTTTCTCCGTCATGTGATAGACTATCTTTTTCGAATAATGGCATGTCGGATGAACTGAAAACATCCCTGAAGATACTCATGGTCGCACCGACCCCTTTTTTTGCCGATCGTGGGATGCATATCCGCATCCTCGAGGAGGCACGAGCCCTCTCCCGGCTTGGTCACGAGGTGAAGATCGCGACCTATCATATCGGGAAGGATATTCCGGAAACGGAGAATCCCGGTATCGATGTGCGCCGCATCCGCCGGTTGCTCTTCTGGTATCGCAAGCTCGAAGCGGGGCCGGATTGGCAGAAACTCGTGCTCGACGTGCTTCTGATCCGCAAGACCTATACGTTGTCGCGGGAGTTCCGTCCCGATGTCATTCATGCGCACATTCATGAAGGCGTGGCGATCGCATGGGTGGCATCGCTCTTGCTTCGTTTGCACGGGGAGCGTCCGAAACTCGTCGCTGATTTTCAAGGAAGTCTGACGAGAGAAATGGCTTCCCATGCCTATCTCAGCGGTGGATTTCTTCGAAATATTTTTCAGTCGTTGGAGACGTGGCTCAATGATCTTGGCGATGTGGCCGTATCGAGCTCGTGGGCAAGTGCCGAGGAAATAGCAACTTTGCGGAAAAGAGGATCCGTGGAGACGGTTCTCGACGGTGCTCGGTATCTGCCAGCGCTTTCACCGGAAGTTCGTATGAATATTCGGGACGGGTATCATATCCCACGAGATGCGACCATTGCCGTCTATACCGGGGCGTTCATTCCGAACAAGGGCGTAGAGACGCTCGTCGGTGCGATTCCCAAGGCGCTTCGGAATGACACACATCTTCATTTCGTGCTTGCCGGTTTTCCGAGGGACCTGCTTGACCCGCTTCTTTTGAAATACGAGGTGTCGACCGATCACGTGACGGTCATTTCCCCGCTCCCGTATTTCACGATCGGGGATATTCTCGGTATGAGCGATATCGCGATCGATCCCAAGCACGATGACACGGGTCAGGCGAGTGGCAAGATGCTCCAGTACCTGGGCGCGGGACTTCCGATCGCCTGTTTCGACACGCCGAACAACCGGAATTACCTCGGCGACGGAGGCGTGTATGCGACGGAATCGACGTCCGATTCCCTTGCCGATGCGATCATCACGCTTGCCGGGAAACGGACATCGTGGGACGATATCGGGAGAGCCAATCGGCTCCGGGCGCAGCGATTCACTTGGGACAAGACGGGGGAGAAGCTCGAAAAAATCTATCTTGGAATATTATGAAACTGCTGTTGATCAAGATCGGAAAGGCTTGGCAGATACTCCGTCGCGAGGGATTCGTACACGGCATGAAACGGATCATCCCAGCCGGGTTGTCGCTGTTCGGACGTGTCCGGTCTGCAGATGTCCTTTTCATAGCCGGAGGAGTCGGGGACAGTACGAGGTTTCGTACTCGGAATATCGCGGAGGAACTCGGATTCCATGGCATCACCTCGTCTGTCACAGTACAGGATAATCCGCGACTCTCCTCGTATGCGGACAAGTTTTCTATTTTTGTCTTTCATCGCGTCCTCTTCACGCCGTCAGTCGTGAAACTTGTCGCCGAGATCAAGAAACAAGGAAAGGAAATCATCTTCGGGATCGACGACCTCGTGTACGATCCGGTATTCCTCAAACATATGGATTACTGGCGCGTGATGAACGCGCTCGAGCGGAAACTCTACGAACACGGCGTCGGAGGCGAGATCCTCGCCGATCCGTACGTGAAGACAGCGATGACTACGACTTCCTTTCTGGCAGAGAAGCTTCGTGAGAAGGGAAAGACGGTATTTATCGTGCCGAACCGACTTTCGGTGTCCGACATGAACATCGCCGACTTGCTGTATGCGGAGCGTCCGGAGCGGCTGAAGGCAAAACGGGACTTCGTCACGATAGGGTATTTCAGCGGAGCCATGGGGCATGATAAGGATTTCACGACCGTAGCCGGCGCATTGCAGCGGCTTCTGGAGAAGCATGAAGATCTCAGGCTGCTCATCGTCGGTCCGCTTGTGCTTGATGATTCGTTCGGAAAATTTTCCGATCATATCGACCGGAAGCATTATGTCGGGCGGAAAAAGCACTTTGGAAATGTGGCATCCGTCGATATCAATATCGCACCCTTGGAGATCGGCAATCCGTTCTGCGAGGGGAAGTCGGAGCTCAAGTTTTTTGAAGCCGGGATACTCGGTGTGCCGACCGTCGCGTGTGCTACACGGACCTTCCGCGAGGCGATCCGAGACGGCGTGGACGGATTCGTAGCCGCAAACGAAGCGCAGTGGGAGGAGAAGCTCGAACGTCTCATCACCGATCCCGATCTTCGGAAACGCATCGGTGAGGCTGCGAGAAAAACCGCCCTTTCCCGCTATGTGACGACAAACGCCGATGACAGGGAATATGTGGAATATCTGAAGGAAGCGATTTCGAGAGTTGTCAGCGATACCAAGAAAATTGATTCGTAGGGCCTGAAAGGAGTCCGACTCCCTAGCGGGAGTCGGACTCCTTGGTGCAACAAAGTGAGTCGTTAAGAAGAGTATTCGAAACAATATGGAAACGGAAGTATTCGAGCGGGAGCTGGCGATGTGTCAGGAACTATCACAAAAGAATGGCGGGAAATGCGCATGGGGCGAATGTAATACCTGCGGTGTCATCCCGCTGCTCTATAAACTGGGAAAAGGGGAGCTGTATGAAGCAGAATCCGCGGTGGCTGAATTGAAGTCGTCGGTTTTGAAGTATGACGATAACGGATAATTTTACCTTTCCTCGATTTGATTACCATTTCTAAAAAACCAGTTCCCTCCGTCTCCGCGAGGCCCGGCGAAGCGGTCTAAGACTCAGTCCAGAAGCCTCTGGATTGCTACCCCAGCATACGCGGGGCAGGCTACCCGAGAACGAGCTCGCAAAGACCGGCTTATAGGGAATGTATTAAATGGAAAGAGTATTAGCCGGATTGATTCGACAATGAAACAATGAGACAATGCATCAAGTGGCGTAGCAACAGAGCAATGTAACCGTGTATCAATTCAACAAGGTAGCAACGCAACCATTCAACAATAAAGGTATATGAACATACTCGTGACAGGTGGTGCCGGATTCATCGGGTCGGCGGTGGCCAAGGCTTTGATGGATCGCGGTGATACGCCGATACTCATCGACAATTTCAACGACTACTACGATCCGCAGCTCAAGCGTGACCGGATTTCGATGTTTCTCGCCGGATATGAGGGGAAGTTCCGCTTGTATGAAGGAGACATCCGTGACAAGGCGTTTCTTGATACCGTCTTTGAGAAGGAACAGCCGGAAAAGATCGTCCACCTCGCCGCGATGGCCGGGGTGCGGTATTCGCTCGAGCGGCCCGAGCTCTATGCCGACGTGAACGTGATGGGAACGCTCAATATGCTCGAATGCGCGCGAAAGTATGGTACGAAACATTTCGTGTATGCATCTTCTTCCTCGGTCTACGGTGAGAACGACAAGGTCCCGTTCTCCGAATCCGATCCGGTCGAACATCCGGTATCGGTCTATGCCGCGACGAAAAAGGCGACGGAGCTTCTCGCGGACGTCTATGGGCACGTGCATGGACTGAAGACTACCGGACTACGATTCTTCACGGTGTACGGTCCGTGGGGACGGCCGGACATGGGAGTGTTCACATTCGTGCGAAATATCATCGAAGGGAAACCGATCGATCTTTACAACGGCGGGGATATGCGACGCAACTTCACCTATATCGACGACATCGTATCCGGAACGATCACGACGCTTGATGCCGATCTGCCGTCGGGAAGCGTCATGAATATCGGCGGCGACCGGGACGAGTCACTTTCGGATTATATCGCATCCGTCGAAAAGCATGCCGGTAAGACGGCAGAGAAGAGGATGCTCCCGATGCAGCCCGGCGACGTGACCCGGACGGTCGCGGATATCTCGAAACTCCGCGCGCTCGGTTGGGCGCCCACGACCCGTATCGACGACGGTATCGCGAAATTCGTCTCGTGGTATCGGGAATATTATCACCTGACATAATATTCCGAAGTGGCAATCATTGTTGCATTCAGGAGTTCACCCCGCGAATGCCGGGGCGAACTCCTTTAGTCTCATAAGACTCAAAGATGGATTGAAGAAATATCTTTGGGTCAGTATCATTCGCATCCTTCCGAAAACCGGTTCGATATGGTATGATTTTGACAAGAAGGAACCCTTTCGGGAAGAAATACGCACACAAACGAAACCACCTGAACCTATGATCCGATCGAAAGCGTTTCGAGTCATCGCCATCGTCTTTTTGTCCGTATCCGCGGCTGCAATCGTTCCTCGTGTCGCCCAGGCAGCCGGGCTTGTTCCGTGCGGGGATGGCGGTGTAGAGACTGCCTGCACGCTTTGTCACTTCATTACCGGTATCAGCAACATCATCCTGATCATCCGCAATATCATGCTTTTCATCGGGCTCGCGGTCATAACGGCGATGGGTGTCGTCTATGTCATCTCGGCCGGAGATGAGAAGCTCATTACGCTGGCCAAGGGAGGTATCAAGTCGACGTTGATCGGAATCATCGTGATACTCTTCGCGTGGTTCATCGTCAATATGATCATGTTCTACGTCTTCCAGGCCAAGAACGATCTCGGTGTCGGTGTCACGTTCAAGGGTACGGACGGATTCACCTTCCAGTGCAGTACGATTTCGACCGCCGGTTCGACCGCCACTGGCACCTATGTCTCGTCGACGAGTTCAATGGGGACGGGGAGTGGCGGATCGGCGACCTGTACGAGTGGGAGATGTGCCACGGATCCGTCGATTATCAATGCTATCAACAACAACTCGTATGGCATCAGCGGGAACGTCCTTCTTTCGATTATCGCAGGAGGGGAAGGGTGCAATAAATCCGTCTCAACCGATGGAAACGGCTCTTGCGGATATGGTCAGTTGTTACCAGAAAATCGAACGAAATGTGGTATCACAGGTACGGCTGCTGAAACCTGTACGAAAATCCAGAACGATATTGCACTCGACATGAACTGCTCTGCATGGCTTATGAAGGACAATTCCAAACGTTGTGGAACGGACATCGAAAATGTGGCTTCCTGTTGGAATACCGGGTCGCCAAATAATTGCGCTCGGAGTACGAACAATTATTGCGGTCGTGTCAAGGGATATTATGACAGTTGCAAATAATGGTATCAATATGAAATACAGAATCAGTATCTTGGTCGTATGTTTGCTCCTTCCGATGCCATCGTTCTTGGTACATGCCGAGGATGTCTTTGTATTTCACTTCGATCGGACAGGGGACAAGATAATGTTCGATTCGACGATAACTGATCCGGTTCTGAAGACCGACGACCCGTCATTTTCGTTCCTTGTCTTCTCAAAAGCGATACATTCCGGGGCGTACAGTCTCGATTTGTACGATGTGAGTGGGGCGAAAGCGGTCTCGACGAAGTTCGATATTGCCCAGGGGAAATCCTCGTTCGAGGTTCCCTATTTCAGCATCGTGAACCGGTTTCAAATCGTATCCGTCGTGACCGGCACGACGGTCCTTCAGGGAGACCTCTCGAAATTCGTGACCTGCAACGCTAATGGCATCTGTGAGTTCGAGAAGGGCGAGAACAATCAGACCTGCCTTTCGGACTGTGCGTCCGGAAACGTGAAATTCAGTCCGCAGACACAGGCATTGCTCGACAAGAACAACGGAGTCATCAAGGACCCGCAGTCCGGTGCGCCGATTCTCTACAAGAGTGGGGCTGTTCCGGCGGTAAACCCGTTATCGTTGCCGTCGTCAGACAATATGACACCGAGTTCCGCATCGGTGGCTCCAGCCGCCACTGCAGCCGCTCAACCACAGTCTACCCCCGCCTGGGAGGTCGTCACGATCATCGTCGGATTTATCCTGATACTCGGTATCGCATTCATCGCCTGGCGACGGATGCGACGGGAATAGCCCGTTCATCGCGGTTTCTTTCGACAGTCTGACTTTGATTGAGTCGGCATTTTCGTGTAAGCACGGTCGCAATAGATAGTAATTAACTGTCACCGAACGGAGAGAGAATCTTTCGGTTCCCGACGCCGGTCTTTTGGATTTCAAACACTTTCTTCCTCAGTATATCGAGTTCCCGTTTCAACAGCAACGGATT
>Ga0209697_10000529_pt1 | contig 62524 bp, 51 predicted proteins | sample AliMusrvi5mmetaG_FD_184115 | JGI IMG/M metagenome (GOLD analysis project Ga0209697, IMG submission 184115) | Freshwater lake bacterial and archeal communities from Alinen Mustajarvi, Finland, to study Microbial Dark Matter (Phase II) - Alinen... | ecosystem: Environmental > Aquatic > Freshwater...
TGCCGAAGAAAGAAATAGATCGGTTGCTGATCCACCTGAATCGTCACAACGATGAACAATGACTTTATCTATTTCGAAAAACTGGGCGAGCAAGTCAACACCTGAACAAGGGTCCTTTACGCCCCTTTCCAAATCATTTAACAGTTGCTGTAACTCAAATGCAAAATCATTTAAATCGTGCCAGGATACAAAGTCTTCACACTGTTTAATATCCGCCAACTTGGCTTTATAACGCTCAATGTTTTCATCCGATGTTGCTAATAATCCCTCGATGACTTCTGCGGCAGCCGGATACCTATCAGATAACTCCAATAGTGCATCCGCTAATTGTTCAGGGCCAAGTTTAATTAGTTGAGTACGTATAGAGTCAGTCATAGGTGAGGATTTTGATTAATAATGAGCATAAACTTTCGCGGATTCAACTCCAATGCACCTGAAGCCAGACAGTAATAACCAATAACTCTTTTACCTTCGAGTACAACGTAGGTACGAGAGGCACCACTGAGCTGATTTTGGTAGGCCCGTTTCTTGAGCCAATCATTAAGGCTATCAACATTACAGGAAAAGTCATCAAGCTGATGATCCTTAGTTAATAAAATGGGACAAGAAAGCACTATTTATCCCAGGGTTTTGCAGCCGCCATCAGTCTTTCAAATCCATCACCTTTAGGCGGTTGATCAAGAACTTTAATAAAATGGTCATAGGTTGTCTGATCGACACGCACGAGTGCTTGATCAAGTAAGGATTCTTCCGCTGCACGTCGAGCGGCATCAATCATAAAATCAGAGCGGGTTTTACCCTGAATTTTTGCAGCTCTGTCAATTAGATCTCGGATATCATGACGAACACGCAGGTTAACCGCATGAGTTTGTGTATCAGTTGTTTGGCTGTAAGACATAATCGACCTCTCATTTATTCTAAGTAAAACATAGCATAAAGTGAATCCCATTTTCCAGACAGATAATATATTAACTACAAAATCACCATTAAGACCATACTCATCTAAAAGTCTAGAAAATTGCTCTGGCCTATCCCTAAGATGGTTTGGAATAATATGGTCGACGTCAAGGTCAGCAAACGTAACTAATTCTGTACAATAAACGCATCGACACTCGTGAGCACGCCAAATGGAAGCTCTTTTTGACGTTGGGAATTTTTTTCTCGCCATGTAACCTACCTGATGAAGCAGCGTGATAGAAGGTCAGAAAAATGCCGATCTTTTAAGCATCTACGTAATGTTTGTTAATGTCACGTTGAGTTATTATCCAACTCTGATTAAAACTACGGATTGTCATTGGTTCTCCAACATTTTTGTAATGGGTCGTACTCATTCAATTACTACTGAATACCTCGAACCAGAAAAGACAATTGGTTTTATCCCTTTTCATGTATCCGAAGCTCCAATGTATACATGCTTTACTCTATTGCATGTATCCGATGCTCCAAAAACGATTAGTTTTACTCCATTGCATATATCCGAAGCTCCAATGCATATATGCTTAATTCCATTGCATGTATCCGATGCTCCAAAAACGATTAGTTTTACTCCATTGCATACATCCGAAGCTCCAATGCATGTATGCTTTACTCCATTTCATGTATCCGAAACTCTATATGCAATTGACTTTACTGTACTTAATTTTACTTCTATCGAAATGTAGAATACAAAAGCCAATAATCACTACCACTAACCGCTTGATATTAAGTCCCTAACACATTTTTTTTATTCCTGATGCCATTCTTAATTGCTTATACAGCAAATCCCATAGCCTTTATGGTATAGTCAATTTACTTTACCACCTTTTCATTGAGGGCTTCTCTCATTCAAAATTTAATTATGGCGTATGCAGACTATAGCGGTTTCATATGAAATACTTAGGTCTACGCAATTAAAATTTCTTACTATTAACAGCTAAATAGTAAACTGTCACCTTTATGGCTAGGTTATCATTTTAGTGTAATTGTTGTGGTTCGTTTCTTTAAGCTCTAGTTTTCTGCACAACGTCCATTATCAAACAACCTATTACATCCAATGATTACTTTATGGCGGCTAAAATTAAATACTTAGAAGTACTTTTTTTAGCTATACCTTCAATTTTTTCCAAACAATTACGGAACTAGAATGACCTCACATAAAGAAACAATAACAATTGATCTAGTGACCAGCACAAGCGATAAAGTTCAGTTCGATGAGGATCAACTTATTCAAAAAGTAGCATTCGACACTATCTTAACTCGAATCACTGAAGAAATTCGTGCCGCGAAAGATTCTGAGAATAACAGTCGAGGCATGGTCTATTTTATCGATGGTACACGTGGGGCAGGTAAAAGCACCTTTCTTCGATATGTAACTAAAGAATTGACACCAAAAGATCAAAAGGATACCAAATTAAAGGATACCAAATTAAAGGATATCAAATTAGAGCTTCTCATAGAGTTAGACCCTACAAAAATTGAAACGGGTGAACATGTTTTTGTTTCCTTACTCTACAAGCTTAATGCCTTAATAGAAAAACAACGAAATTGCCATTGCTCAACTGCCGACGATTTTAAGTACGAAGCCTATCGTAAACAATTCAAAAAACTGGCCGGTGGTCTTCAATTGCTAGATGAAAGAACAAACCCTCTTCAAGAAATAGATAGTGAAGCCTTTCTTGATTGGGGGTTGGAACGAGTAGAGAGTGGCATAGCGTTCGCAGATGAGTTCAAATCACTCATAAAAGACATTTGTGTGTTACTCAATAAAGATGCCTTAGTCATCAGTATTGACGATGCCGACACGAATTTTTCAAAGGGCAAGCAGATACTTGAAATGATTCGTCGCTACCTAGATAGTCCACATTTACTCATATTAATAACAGGCGATTTGCAATTATATTCCCATTTGGTTCGTGATTTTTATTATGAAAGTCTGGGAGCAAACATTTTTAAACGCGACAAGCACCGCAAAGAAGAACAAATAAAATTAATCGATCATCTTGAAACTCAGTACCTAAATAAGTTGTTTCCTTTACATCATCGCACCCACTTGACCTCCTTATGGGATTTAAGACTCAAAACTGATTATTCAGTGAAATTTGAATATGGACAGGAACCACTTGATGTTATCATTGAAAGACTTCTTAAACAAGGGATGTACATTAAGAGTGATAGAGAAAGAGATTTAAATTTATACAAAGAGTTTCTCCTCAAGCAATCCCTAAGATCAATTATTCAATTACTTCAATTCTGTACTCAGGGTATGGAAGAATCTGCTGAGACTAAAACTAAAACTAAGACTAAGACTAAGATTTTTACTCCAAAACGAGTTGCCGAGGGCTTTCGTGCTGTGTTTCGCGGTAGTTTACATACTCATCAAGTTGATGTTAATACACTTAGCTCTGGAGATATCAATACGCTTAACGATGCTGTGTTCAGGGTAGTTCTTGAAGATGGTGAGTTTGATACCGGTTGTTATTTAAGACCGCAGCCCAGTAAAAAATCTCTACGTAATTGCTTTGTCGCTCTAGCTGCAGAAGTTGCCCGCCATTGTGAAAAACGCCCCGATTATGCAATCGACTATATTTTACAAGGATTAGGTAGCATCACCCTCTATGATCTGATTTCTGAAACTTCTTGGACCAAACTCACCGATGAACAAAAACAGCAACAATTTCGAAGCTATTTCAGCATTGGGCGTAATGAAAATTCCCTGAATTGGGCGCGTCATGCGAGCGCTGTATTAGCAGGTAATGATGCAGTCAGTAGTGGCGTTATTCGTATTCCTCCGTTTATTCGTATTGGAAATTCTAATACTGTAGATGATGTCCCAGTATTTTTTCTAAGTAGAGTGAATATTACTGATGGAAATAATACAAAAACATATGCCTCAATTTTCAACATTTTAGGAATTGTAGTGCAATTTTTATCGCTTACCGAAAGCAGTAGCCAAAAGAAAGATAGTGTTCTAAGTGAATTGGTGCACTACTCCATTCCATTAACTGTTTCCGAACCACCGTGGAAAGAAGATACCAAAGAAGAAGAAAAAGAAAATGAGCAATCTTGGGATCAAAGCAGTATTAAAAGTTATCAGTTTGATTCGTTAGCGAATAAAATTATTGAATGGCTTGCTTTTACTAAAGATCTCAACAACCACATAAAACCCTCTGCTGTTTTTCTTGGTAAAGTATGGACTCGACTTTATTTTAGTTTATTAAATGCGTCAATTCACATTCAAACAAAACATGTGGGCATTGCAAGCATAATGGAGTTATATGCCCTATGCGTAATCAATGCATTCTTGGTTGAAGAGTCTTCTTACCATTATACAAACACAGATTCGCAACCATTTGATAGCACTAATCCAATAAATATAGACGACAATACTCTCATCAGTAAACTCAACTCAATAAATAAATTCAAGATTGAACAATTCCCACTTACTAGCATCATTATGACTTGTCCTCTTATCCTTGGTTTAATACATGATAATAAAGCTATTCAATTGCTGTCTAAAATAAGTGATCATAAGTTTGATCAAAACTTAGGGTGTAACATTAAAATATTTTCTAATCTGGATGCTTATGAAAACAGATATTTTCTAAAAAAACAAAACAATCGAATAATTACTAAAAAGAAATTCAACAGTAATGATTGAGCCTTCGACTACAACCTCAATCCCTCCTTTTCTACTTGCCAATAGTCATTTATTGGATTTATTGATAGGGCACCCGTTCCGTAAAGAAATTTCAAAAGTAGAAATGGAGGAAGCAATTTATTTAGCATATCATCCTTGGCAATCTAGGCATCCTGATCATATTTTCCGATCTCGATGGCGCTTACTTTGTGACCAATACAATGCTAAACCTGGGCAGTGGGTTGCCCCCACTCTTAATGCTTTAGTAAAAGGATATCTGAAATTCCAACATGGAAATCTACATGCTGTAATGAATACTTTCGGAGATTGGCAATCAATGCTCAGTCGTATTTCAAGCATGCCAATACAAGCATCAGCTTATGCCCATAGTGATGAAACTAATTGCTTTGGCGATTTAAAACCACCCAATAATCAAGGGCTTTGCCCCTTAATTTATCCATTTGATCCGGCGGTAGAAGATTACATTACTCGCGAAGGATTACATGAAACTCATTTGCACCTTAATGGAAGCACACACGCTGAATGGCTTTGGCAATGGGCATTACTGAACCCGCGTGCAGAACAACTAAATTTTTCGAATCAATATAAAAAAGACACAAGCGTTCGTGAGTTATTTCACAGTATCAATCTATTACTAAATCCAACACTGCTTTATGAACATTTACGTCTTGCAAGTCATTTAAGAAGTTGGTTAATTGCTATTACTGATGGTAGAGCCGAGTCTTTTTATAAAAAATCTGACAATTCAGCACCCAATAACGCCCAGCAGTTACTTTCCCAAGGTTCACCTTTCTGTAATGACCGACGATTTAATGATTTAGAAAACCAAGCCATCCCTGCAGAAATGGCTTGGTTAGTAAAATTACTTCGTGATCTAACCGAAGTTCCTAACCCATTAGCTGACCGACTTTTACATCTTTATCTCTTAATTCAGAATCAATATTTACAACTAAGTGTACAGAGACAAGATATGTACGGTTTTGATCAGTTCCAAAAATACACTAAGACAGATATTCGGACATCTGCGGAAAAGATGTATCGATATCGCTTCAGACAAATGGGAGGGGCGGTAAAAGAACGAAGTCGCGCAGGTTGGGTTGAAGGTCGCTTTGCCCCAAAAAATAATGTTATAAGCAATAGTGAATTACTTAAAGGTATTTTGGGTGATTATCTACGTTACTTACAAATAGAAAATACAACCTCTAGATACAGTCACGATTTATCAGATATCCTCTCTGCTTTAGAGAATAAACGGTCTCAACAAAATGCCCAGGATTCTCGGTCACGTTTAAAGCTAACGCTAGTTGCGCACTTTATCAAGCAACCTTGCAGCGAAAACAATAAAAAAGATAGCTATCGACATTCCAATTTACGACAAACTCTGAAAATACAAACCGATGCACTATGCCAAACATTGAAACGTTGGCCAAAGCTTCGTCATTGGGTGTGTGGCATTGATGCCGCCGCAAATGAATTACATACCCCACCAGAAGTGTTTGCCCCATTTTTTCGAGTATGCCATCGACAAGGCCTGACTCATAAAACCTATCATGTAGGTGAAGACTTTACGCATCTTATTAGCGGAATCAGACATGTGGCTGATGCACTGGAATTATTAGATATTAAAGATGGCGATCGTATAGGACACGGTACGGCCCTTGGCATTGATCCTAAATTATGGCTAACTACTATGCCAAGTAAATTAGTAGTTCACCAAGGGGAGTGGATGCTGGATCTACTAGGGGCTTGGCGTTATCTTCGTCATTGTCCTCATAGTCAATTTGCTACCCAAAAATTAGTTAGTGAAATATCTCGATTAGCGACTATTATTTTTGCAAAAGCTATTAGTTGTGAAACCCTTGATTTGCTAATGCAAAATAAAGGCTTATTACCAAAATTTGTTTTTGCATCTATCGATCAAGGCACTGCTTGGCATTGGCAATCGGCATCACTGAATGATGCATGGCGAGAAGAAGCTAGGCTTGTTGATTCAGCTAAAAAGAAGGGTGCCGATTTAAAATTATTAGCTGACTGGTGGAGAGATCGCAAACTTTGGCAACGAAGTGAGGAACAGATTGAAGTGGATGGAAATTACCTTGATGAAGAAACCCTCATTCGGCTCCAACAATGTGCCATGAGGGATGTAAAAGAACGTAGAGTGATTATCGAAACATTACCTACCAGTAATGTGCGAATTAGCCAATACCAACACCATCGTGAACATCACTCATTACGTTGGATGAAAGCACCTAACTACACCAAAGAAAATGACCCAGATATTATGGTATCAATGGGATCAGATGACCCAGGTATCTTTTCAAACGATCTAAGTACAGAATTTTATCAACTTTATGCGGTGTTACGTGAGAATGGTTCAACTGATATGGACGCCTTAAGTCTCCTCGCTACTATTAACGAACGAGGAAGACAATATAGATTCCATAAATACCCGATTTAAGATATTTAATGTGTATTCAGGAAGTTCCCCTCCCCCATTACCAGTGACACGGTAATTTTTTATAGTTTTTTATATTAGCCATATTTATAATTCAAATAACTAGCCAGTACTTTTCTTATTTCATCTCTTTTAAGTATCAGTTGCTCAAGATGACTCTTGGTCACGATGAATTCTTTTTGTTCATTATCGGGTGAGAAGGTCTTGCTTAAATCCCACCAGGCTTTGTAGGTTGATCTAAACTCATCCATGATCGCGAAGGCAGTGGCATCTTTTTTCTTGATAAAATCAAGCAACTCACTTTCGGTTAAATTTTCTTCACAACCACCTACCCTTTTCCCAACTATTTTAGGGGTTTCGTCGTATACACTTCGAAATTCATCTTCTGTCATACCCAGGTACATAAAAAAAGCCTATGTTAAAAGTTAGGTGGTGTTATTAGCTCAGATTATGACATCAAAAAGGAATATCATCATCATAAGGCACATCAAAGCTATCATGAACCGGGGGTGATTGCCTTGCAGGTGCTTGTTCTCTACCACTGGGTTGCTGATAGTTTTGTTGGGGCTGACTGGCTTCATTTCGTTTGCCGATTAAATCGATAATCGTGGCATTAAGCTCCAGGCTGGTTTTAGTCGTACCGTCATTGGCTTTATATTCACTTTGACTTAATTCACCAGAAACAAAGACTTGCTGACCTTTCTTAAGGTAGTTTTGTAATTGACCTTCGGCGCGTTTGCCAAATACAACCACCCGAATCCATAAGGTTTGTTGCTTGTCACCAAAGCCGATATTGTTAGCGACTGTCACGTTAAGTATCGCGACGCCAGAGGGTGCATATCTCACTTCGGCATCTCTGCCCACAGTTCCGGTAAAGCTGAAAACATTGCTCATTTATTTATCTCACTCGTTGTGTACGTTAATAATATTATCGGTTACTTTGGTCTAAGCACCCAATGAAAACATCAGTGAACCGTAAAATCCATTTCTACCTTGCCATTCACCAGCTTTAAATTCGCTTCAAACTCTGAGCCTTTAGCGGATTTAAAACCTTTTAAAAGTCCAGTCTCGCCCTTGCTTAGTAACTTCTTGGCCATTGAGGGTGTTATATTTTTATGGGCAATGGTTTTCCAGATCGTCATCTTGCAACCATTCCGCCATTCGCTACAGCTATAGGCTTTAGGCGTTTCTACAATCTTGCCCGCACATAAAGGACAATCAGCCAGCGCCTGAATTGCAGACTGTACCGACTGATTTTGCAACTTGTTATAACCCATTTCACCCAAGGCATTCAGGGTCAATTGCCCCATAAAACTATCGTCATCGATTTTAAGTGGATAAGCCTTTAGTGTGCGCCCCAGTTGCAGCAACTGACTTGCCATATCCTGCTCAATCGTTATCCCGAACACCTGCTTCCACAGTACAAACTGACAGCCCGCTTTCCATTGACTACAGCCATAACCCTGCCGACCTTCAATAACCGGATGCTGACAACGTGGACATTCACCGTATTGGCTTTGATCATACAATGGTTTGTCCGACGCTTCTTTTAACTGCTGGGTAAACTGAATAATCTCAGCCATAAACTGCTCAGGATCATAGCTGTTATGTTCAATCTTTTTTAGTTTGGCTTCCCACTCACCCGTCATGGCCGCCGACTTTAGCCGATCATCAGCAATAATTGAGATTAAATGCCGACCGGCTTCTGTACTGAGTAACAGCTTCTTTTGACGCTGAATATACTTTCGTTTTATCAACACCTCAATAATCGAAGCGCGGGTGGCTGGTGTGCCTAAGCCTTTTTCTTTTAACGCTTCTTTAAGCGCCTCATCCTCACAGGTTTTGCCCGCTGACTCCATCATGCTTAACAGACTGGCTTCGTTATACGCCTTAGGTGCGGTGGTTTTCCCCTGATTTAATTGCGGTTGCTGCGGCCCTGTTTCACCTTCTACAAAAGACGGCAATAGCTTTACTTCATCCCCTTTAGCCGCCTGCCCGGTTTGATCATTTTTATACAGCACCTGCCAGCCCTGTTCTAAAATCACCGTGCCTGTAGTTTTAAACTTGACCGACTGCACCTGTCCCAATACCGTGGTAATCTGCTTGATACAGGGTGGATAAAACAGGGCAATAAACCGAATCGCAATCGCGTCATAGACCTTAGCCTCGTCAGGCGCTAACGTATTCGGTAAGGTCGTCGTTGGAATAATCGCATGGTGATCACTCACTTTAGCATCATTAAAATTCCGGCTGCTAAACGAAAGCTTATCCAGATCAACTGCAGCAATCTGGGTACTAAACGAGCGTTTTAACTTTTCCAGTAAGGGCTTCATACTGGGCTTCATATCATTAGTCAGGTAACGGCTATCCGTTCTGGGATAGGTCACATGCTTCTTTTCATAAAGTTGCTGAGTCAGGTTGAGTGTTTGATCGGCTGTAAAGCCATACCGGATACTCATGTCCTTTTGTAACTCGGTTAAATCATACAGCAACGGGGGATTAACCTGCTCACGTTTGCCTTTAACTGAGCTTATCTCAAATTCATGCGTTTCAATCTGCTGTAATAAGGCTTCGGCATCCGGTTTGTGTTCAAAGCGGCCTCCGACATACTGAAAATCAACCGCTCGATAAAGGGTATGCAGTTCCCAAAAGTCTTTGGGTATAAACTTGGCAATTTCAAGATCTTTTTGCACAATCAGAGCCAGCACCGGCGTTTGTACTCGCCCAATCGTCCACAAACTGCCTTGCTGACCATACTTAAGCGTATACAAGCGCGTCGCATTCAAACCCACTATCCAATCGGATTCACTGCGACATTTAGCCGCCCGATACAAACCTTCGTAGACACGACCGTCCTGTAACTGGGCAAAGCCGGTACGAATCGCCTCATCCGTTAAGGAGCTAATCCATAAGCGCTTAAAAGGCTTTTGACCACACTCCGTCCAGCTCAGAATATACCGGAAGATTAATTCACCTTCTCGCCCCGCATCGGTCGCACAGATTAATTCATCCGCTGCTAGAAACAGGCGCTTAATGGTATTTAACTGTTTTTGTGCCGATTCATCACCCCTAGCTTTCAAAGCGAATGACTCAGGGATAATGGGCAGCACATCCAACGACCAGCGCTTCCATTCGGGATGATATTCATCCGGTTCTTTTAACTCAACCAGATGCCCAAACGCCCAGGTAATCTGATAGCCATTGCCTTCAAAAAAGCCATCACGCTTGCTATTGATGTTTAAACATTTTGCAATATCACGCGCGACCGAAGGCTTTTCGGTCAGAATGACTTTCATAACGTAACCGTTTGCTTATAAATGAACTGCACCCGACAACGCTGGCCTAGTTATTAATATTGATTAGCTTTAAGCCGGGCGGTAAAGCTTCGCCAAACATTTGCTTTTCTTCTTTCTCATCCAGTTCTTTGAAGTGTTCCACCATTTCTATCCAGGATAAAGGCGCTTTGCTCAACTTTAACTTGGCAATGATCTGTTCACGCAATGCGTCATCAATATCCTGCACACGATCCCCACTCATTCGGGCAATCAAGGTGGCTGCAAAGGCGGCATGTAAATTCTTCTTCCAGTCTTCAGCAATAATCTGCTTTAACCATCGACTGACCGTTTCGGCTGGAATCACATTATGACGGCTGCCATGAAACGGTAAGCGTGCGCCAATTCGACCCACAGCCCACCAGGTCTGAGTGGGTTCACTGGACTTTTCCAGGCGCTTTAATAACCAGTCACCTAATTGAATTTTCTTGTCAACTGGCAACCTTTCCAGCACCGCGGCCAGACGCACTATGTCATCATAACCCCGACTTTTGATTTGCTTGGCAACGCCGGGTTGTCTGGCAGCAGCGGGATTCAGATACTTTGAAATATCCGCAAAGATTTGCTCTTGTGCAGCCGGTGATAAACCACCGGCAATACGGCGCCATAATGTCCACCATTCTGTCCAGTTCTGGGTTTCATTCACAAACTGGATGTTTTGTGAATAGTGTTTCCAGAGTTGCTCAACCCGCCAGTCATCCAAAGGATAACCAAAGCCTGGACGCAAACAGAACCCCACTAAACTCAACCAGACCCGCTCATGATGCTCAGAACGGCGATGATATTTAGCACTTTCTAACAAGGTGGTAAACAAGGCTCTCAGTAACGGGGTTTCCCATTCTGAACGGGCACTGCCTAATTGCTTCTCTAACTCTGCCCGAAGATTCTTAACAGCATTCGGATCAATTTGCCTGGACTTTGAGCCATAAACGGCCTGTATTCTTTCTACTGCACCCTCAAATTGAGCCGGTAAGGCGTTGGAAACACCTTGCCCAGAACTGCCTCTTTTCTTACGTATCTGAAACTCAACATTCCAACGTTGCGCACTGTTCTCTATCGCTACACATTGAATCTTAAGCGTACCGACTTCGGTTTGGGTAACCGACAGTTGTACCACCGCTTCGGCATTGGGTCGGGTTGGATCACCTTCAAAAGCGACGGCTAAAGGGGGCAAAGAATAAAAATGATCGGTTATATCCGTGATATCCCCCGGCTTGTATTCAGTATCGCCTGTGGTTGATGCCAAATGAAAACGCACCGGCACCCCTAAACGCAAAGCAAAATGACGGTCTTTTAGAATGACTTCATCACCTTCTTCACTGCCTCTAGGCAAAATACAAATACCTTGTTGTTCGGTAGAGTGTTCAGTATCCACTAACAGAAAATAACTTCTAGCCGCACCGCCACCAATCTTTAGTTTCTTGTCACGTCGCGCCATCGCATAACTGACCGCACCATAAGCGACTGAAAGTTCAGGGTGTTTATTTTCTAATAGTTTAGGAGATCGGGTACTCCAGGAGTTAAGCAGCTTTATTAAGCGCCGGGTAATCGGCTGACTTCTAAACACACCGCCATTCAATAACAGCGCATCGGGCACTCTGCCCTGACCTTTTAACGCTTCGGCTGAAGCCGTTTCATGGAGCTTTAAGAATGCGGCGATATGTTTACTGATAGCCGGTTCTGCGGCATAAGGAAGCCCAAACTCGACCACGCCACTGCGCTTTCTATCGGGTAATTCATCCAGCGAAGATAAAGGAAAAAAGCCATCCAGAGCCAGTGCTCGCACTTCATCCCGGGTTAGTTGCACCGAACGAGAGCTGCCAATCAATTTAGAGCCACCACCCAACAGGGTAACAGCCAGTTGTTCGGGTGCATCTTCTGCCAAGAGTTGTTCTTTGGCCAAACGGCATTGTTCTAATAATTGTGAGAGGTCTGCGGCAGATAGTCGCTTTCCATTATCACTCAAACGAGTTTCAACCAAATGCGCTAAAGCCAGGTCTATATTATCCCCGCCAAGCATCAAATGATCACCGACACCGATACGGGTTAATTTAGGTTCGTATTCTCCGGCTTCGACTTTAATCAGTGTTAAATCTGTTGTGCCCCCACCGACATCACAGACCAATAATAAATGCACATCGGTTAAAGCTTCTTTTAAGCCTGCCGAATTAAGCCGTAACCAGTCGTAACAAACCGCCTGAGGTTCTTCTAATAATCTTACTTCATTTAAACCTGCGATTTTAGCGGCTTCTAAAGTTAGCGAACGGGCGGCTTCATCAAAGGATGCCGGGACGGTAATCACCACATCCTGATCTTCTAGTGGGGCATCAGGAAATTTATGTCTCCAGACTGTGCGGATATGAGCCAGATAACTGGCACTGGCATCAATCGGTGACACTTTACTGACTTCTTCATGACTACCCCAAGGCAGGATGTCTGCACTGTGATCAACAGAAGGGTGTGATAACCAGCTTTTAGCACTGGTGACAAAGCGGCCTTTCGATTTAGCACCTAATAGACGAGCCGCTTCACCTATCACCACAACAGCATCAGATAACGGGGAGTCTGCGTTGTAACTGGGAAACGCTAAGTCGGCCTCAGAAAGCTCACCGGGAGCGGGATGATAACGTACCGACGGTAATAAAGGTCTGGCGGCGACCTGTCCAGGTGCAACCAGTTGTTCAATAGCTAATAAATCGATGGTTTGATTATTTTTTTCGGCGCTGGCATAGGCGACTACAGTATGAGTAGTGCCTAAATCTATACCAACGATATAGTGTTGAGATTGCTTTTTCACGATCAAGGGTTATATTTTATTATTGTTATTACCACAAAGGAGTGGTTAAGGAGATCCGTTTTATATCCGGTTAGTATAATTTTTTTTCTGAATTAAGGCGTAACTTTATTTGGTTTACGTTCATCTAATCACACACTATCCCTTTAATTTATAAAGTCTTGCTAAGTACACAGAAATTAATATTCAACAAACTGAGTAGGCAAATAAGACTTAAGCACATTTATCAGTTAAAATGGTAGTAATAATAAATAGTCCGTTGTTTAAACGGCGTTTCGTTTCTTCACACAGTATTTCCGAGGTCGTTGTATGCATAAAAAAATAATTACTTTTACTGGGGGTGCCGTCTTAGTCCTTATGCACAGCTTAATTTATGCTGCTACGGACTTGCCGCCTTCAGCTAAAGTGGATTTGGGACCCGTAGAAGAAGTCTGTTCTGAATTTACTGATCCGGCTTGGCGCAAAGAACAAACCATTGACGGTGTGTTAATACAAGAATCCAAACTCTGTAATCCTGATAATCCTGCGGATATTGCTGCTTTTGTAAAAGGCACTAATGGTATCTCGATGGATACGTTGATGTCCACCCAACTGGCCGCCGATGCCATCACCCTATCAGATGATACTGACGGGGACGGTGATCCTGATAAAGTCGTTATAAAACTCGAAGTCATTGAACTTAACGGGCATTCACCCGATATGAAAGATGTCACTACGACTTACGATATTGCCCCCGGTATACAACCTACCTTCTGGGTCTATGCCCCTAAAACCAGAGACATGTCGACCAAAAGTCTCTATGAATTAGAAGCTAATCCCTTGCTCAGAGTCCCATCGCCTGTTATCCGTGTTGAACAGGATGACGTAGTATGGATTGTGTTAGAAAACACCCATTACCTGCCCCACTCTATCCATTTGCATGGCATAGATCATCCCTATATGAATCACGCAGGTTCTGGCAATGATGGTGTGGGTCAAACCAGTAATATGGATACCATGCCCGGTGAAAGCAAAACCTATGTGATTAAGCCTCGTCAACCAGGCACCATGTATTATCACTGCCATGTACAGCCACATACTCACATTCCTATGGGTTTGCAAGGCATCTTTGTTGTTGAAGAAAACCGTCCTAATAACTGGGTACAAACATTAAACGTAGGTGCTGGACAAGTCCGTCATCCTTCAGTGGCTGTACTTGAAAAATACGCTAGAGAATACGACTTACATTATCAATCGGCTGACAAAGAATTACATGAAGTTGTAGCCAGATCAGCCAATGATCCGCGCTTGATCGCCAAGCACATGAATACTGAATATGACATCACCGATGCAGCTGATGATTATTTTATGCTAAATGGTCGTTCTTTCCCTTATACCTTAAGAGAATCGCTCATTCACATGGAAGAGAATCAAAAGGTAAAACTCCGTGTACTCAATGGGCATACCGAATCCTTTGCGTTGCACATTCATGGACACAAACCGACCGTGACGCATTATGATGGCGTTGACAATGGCCCTGGCTCTTATATTCAACGTGATGTGCATGGCTTGGTGCCTGCGCAACGCCTTGACTTAGAGTTAAATGGTGTTGATGATGGTTTAAACAGCTTTGGTCAAGGTATCTGGATGTTCCATGATCACGTTGAAAAATCCTTCACCACTAATGGTCACGGTGAAGGCGGTGATATTAGTTTAGTGGTTTATAAAGGCTTTGTAGATGACAAAGGCATTCCATCAGCACACGGTATGAGTCTGGCACCTTATTTCTCCAAGAAATTATGGAAAGGTCAATACCCTATCTGGCAAGATTACGATGCCTGGAGTAGCTTAGGTTTACCTGATTTAAAAGCCAAAGTAACGCCTAATAAAGTGGCTGTTCAAACACCCGCAGTAAAAGCCTCTGACACCGCTGCTGCAGCTACTGCGGCTGCTCAACAAGATACTGGCTACTCTGCGTTTGAGAAGTTAGTCTATGGCATTATCCTGGGTTTGATAGGTTACACAGGCTATGTTAAACGTCGCCCATTGATTGATTTATCAGTTAAATTGATTGAAATAGCGCGTAGTAAAGTGGCTAAGAAATAAAAGCCTGGAATGTATATAGCCCCTGAGTGTTATTCAGGGGTTTTATTTACAACAACTGGAGTGCAATCGCTTCAGCTATTGCCTTTAAAAACAGCTAAAGCTGCTTTACTCCAATTATTCTGAAAGACTCTAAGCTAAAAAATGTTCAACCTGCCTTAAAACTCAATGGCTTGTAGCTGAGTACATGATAAAGTCCGCATCTTTACGGACTCTATTTTTCAATTAAGACAGTTTCTTATATTTGAGGCGCTTAGGATTGTCCGCATCACTACCTAAACGGTGATGACGGTCGGCCTCGTAATCTTCATAGTTACCTTCAAACCAAACCACTTGACTATCACCTTCAAAGGCCAGTATATGCGTAGCAATTCTATCCAGAAACCAGCGATCATGCGAAATAACCACCGCACAGCCGGGAAAAGCAAGTAGAGCTTCTTCTAAGGCTCGCAAGGTTTCAACATCCAAATCGTTAGTCGGTTCATCAAGTAAAAGAACGTTGCCACCTGTTTTAAGCAGTTTAGCTAAATGCACGCGATTACGTTCACCTCCCGATAAATCACCAATCCGTTTGCCTTGATCTGCGCCTTTAAAGTTAAAGCGACCCACATACGCGCGTGAGGGGGTTTCATACTTACCAACAGTGATGATGTCCAGGCCATCAGAAATTTCATCAAAGACGGTTTTCTTAGGATCGAGGTTATCACGTAACTGGTCAACATAAGCCAATTGCACCGTTTGCCCCAATGTCACACTGCCTGAGTCGGGATGTTCAAAACCCGCCATCATGCGGAACAAAGTTGTTTTTCCAGCACCGTTAGGGCCGATAATACCGACGATACCGCCGGGCGGTAATTTGAAACTTAAGCCATTAACTAACAGTTTGTCACCAAACGCTTTGCTGATGTTGTCGGCTTCAATGACAACGTCACCCAAACGTGGGCCAGGTGGAATATATATTTCCTGGGTTTCGTTACGTTTTTGTACGTCTGTTGAAGACAGCTCTTCAAAGCGGGCCAGACGCGCTTTACTTTTTGCATGACGACCTTTGGGGTTAGAGCGTACCCACTCTAATTCATCTTTCATGGCTTTTTGACGAGAAGATTCTTGTTTTTCTTCTTGTAATAAACGGTTACTCTTTTGTTCTAGCCAACTGGAGTAGTTGCCTTCCCAAGGAATTCCAGAACCTCTATCAAGCTCTAAAATCCAGCCCGCGACATTATCCAGGAAGTAACGATCATGGGTTACGGCAACCACAGTACCCGTATAATCATGTAAGAAACGTTCTAACCAAGCGACCGACTCTGCATCCAAATGGTTGGTAGGTTCGTCTAATAGCAACATGTCGGGGTTAGACAGTAATAAGCGACATAAAGCAACCCTGCGTTTTTCACCGCCCGATAACGTGGTGACATCAGCATCCCAATCAGGAAGACGTAGAGCGTCGGCTGCCACTTCAAGCCGTCTGTCGAGGTTGTGACCGTCACAGGCATTAATGATATCTTCTAAGCGTGCCTGGTCGGCAGCTAATTTATCAAAATCAGCATCAGGTTCGGCATAAGCCGCATAAACGGCATCTAATTGGGCTAAAGAGGCTTTAATATCTGCAACCGCTTCTTCAACATTACCCCGTACAGTCTTGGTGGCGTCTAATTGGGGTTCTTGGGGCAAATAACCAATGTTAATGCCTTTTTGGGGAATCGCTTCGCCTTCGATTTCCTTATCGATACCCGCCATGATTCTGAGTAATGTTGATTTTCCTGAGCCGTTTAAACCAAGTACACCAATTTTTGCACCGGGGAAAAAAGACAGCGAGATATCTTTAAGAATGTATTTCTTGGGTGGAACAATCTTTCCAACCCTAATCATTGAATATATATATTGCGCCATGGTATTGAGTTCAGCAGGTTAAAATAATTAGACTTTTTTTACAAACTCTGACTTGAGTTTCATCGAGCCAATACCCTCAATTTTACAATCAATATCATGATCACCGTCTACGAGGCGGATACCTTTAACTTTAGTGCCTACTTTCACAACTAACGAAGTGCCTTTAACCTTAAGATCTTTAATGACCGTCACGGTGTCGCCATCCTGTAATTCATTTCCGTTAGCATCTTTGATGATTTTAATATCGCCAAGGTTTTCCGATTCTGTGCCTGCCTGCCATTCATGAGCACATTCAGGACAAATATTAAGGGTTCCATCATTATAAGTATATTCGGAGCCACACTTTGGGCAATTAGGTAAGTTACTCATGGATTATTATTATAAAATTAACAATCGACTATTTTAAGTTTGTTTTCAGACAATTGCTAGAGCAAAGCCTATTTAAAAGTGATAATGGTGCTTTTGAAGCGTGTTATTTAGGTGCCTGGATGAGTTTATAGTTAAAGCAGTTAAACTATTAGCGTGTTTATCCGTTAAAATACAACAAACAACAAACAGTTGGGGGTTGCTTAAAAATTGTTAGTCATTAATAGTTGTAAATTTTTTACCCTCCTGTCTGTTGGGTTAAATTAATATGTTTTTACATTGATCAAAAAGAGATTATAAAACGCCTGTGACGCCATTATTTCCTATTCCAAAAAATCATGCACAGCGCTTTGTACTTCACAATGAGGTACATGCTCGAGCGCCTTTTATTCTGAATCTACCCGTTAGAGCCAGTCATCTTGCGTTATTATTATCGAACGAAGAAAAACTCTCGGAACGTCAGCATTTAATAACACTCTGTGAGCGGTTTGGTGTTGTCCCACCCGAAAAAGATGCGGATCACTTCGCCGCTGCTTTTAATTCGTTTAAAATCCGTTGGGAACAACACGGTGAGTTTAGTACTTACAGTTTTTATGTGCATGATACGCCGACCGATATTTTTTCAGACGCAGCACTAAAAAAAGTACCCGTCGATTGGTTGTCACAACTGCCTGGGCAAGTCATTGTTGCTTCTCATGCCGCCATCATTTTTGCTGAAGATATTAATTACAGGGAAACAACAGAAGATTTATCTACACTGTCGGATTACTTTGAGGGTAACCAAGTGATCGGTTCCAAAGTAACCGGCGGAGCGGCCGCAGTATTTACAGATTTTAGGATTCATGTTGATGGTTTCAGCCGATTTCTGATTGTCAATAATGCCCTAAGATCAGAACAGGCAGGTCGTTTAGTCCAGCGATTATTTGATATAGAAGTGTATCGGGTTATGGCCTTAATGGCGTTTCCCATTGCACGTAAACTCTATCCGGCTTTAAATAAATCGGATCGACAGTTATATAGCATCACTAATGCGATGACGATGCCTGATAATAATGATGCTGAGTTGTTAGATGAGTTAACTACATTAGCTGCAGAGGTCGAAAATTATATCTCCAGTAATCATTTTCGTTTCGCAGCAGCAAGTGCTTATTATCAACTGGTTGATCAGCGTATCAATGATTTGCGAGAAGTTCGGATTCAAGGCATTCAGACCTTGGGTGAGTTTTTAAAACGCAGATTAGAGCCAGCTATTAATACCTGTGAGTCGATTTCTCATCGATTTACCTCGCTGTCTAAAAGGGTCAGTAATGCCAGCCAATTGTTGCGAACTCGGGTTGATATTATTATTGAACGGCAGAACCAGGGATTACTCACCTCAATGGCTTTACGTGCGAAAATGCAATTGCGGATGCAACAAATGGTTGAGGGTATTTCAATGGTTGCAATTACTTATTACGCCGCAAGTATTATCGGCAAGATAACTGAAGCCCTGCATGTACTTGGCTTGAAAGTGAACCCAGAGCTTATTGAGGGCGTATCCATTCCGTTTATTTTTATCATTATCTATTTTAGCACACAGCGTATCCATAAAATCATTGCTAGTACGACCGAATAACGATGACTATCTCAATGGTCTTTGTCTTTACTCGAATTATTGAATTAAAATTAACTAAAGAAATTAAATGAACACTGATAGTCAAAAAATTGAAATAGCCAAAACTTTCGAACAACTTCATAAAACACCTTTTGCTTTATGGTCTGATGATAAAGAATATGACTCAGATAATGAGCGTTATTTAGCAGTGTACGAAAATCTTATTATGGGTGTTTATGGGGATTGTTATGGTGTGAATGCTGAATATGATGAAGATGGCGAGTTAATTGTCGAAGCGACTGAGTTTGAGGTGGAAGTTTCCCGTTTTGAATCATCCAGTGATCTGAGCGAAATATTTTCTTTTGAAATAACCACTGAGCCAACCGGTATTGGCAAGTACATTGAAGATCAGGGTCGGGAAGGTGCTTGGTAGTTTAACACGATGAATTATAAAGCCTAACAATAATAAAGATAAATATATTCCGTAGCCACTGGAAAGTGCTGAAATAATGCTGTAGATAATCAATAAAGTCTGCATGGATGCGGACTTACAACACCTCAGGAGGCAATGCCGATTCCAACCAGCGAGCTAGGATTGCTGCCAGTTCACTACGATTAGTTGATATACCAATAGAATTAATTAAGAAGCTGTATAATTCGCACATTACAAAATTACACGGTAAATTGATGAAAATACTTATCCGCAATCTCGCACGCACGACTACAGAGACAGAGCTTTTAACGCTATTTCAAGCACATGGTGCTGTGCAATCCTGCAATCTGGTATTAGACAAAGACACGGGGCTCTCAAAAGGCTTTGGTTTTGTGGAAATGCCAAAACCCGGTGAAGCTAAAGCAGCTATTACCTCTTTGAATGGTCTAGCCATTGCCGGCTTTAAAATTCGCGTGAAAAAGAGCGAGTAAGTATCCTCTTTAAAAAGTGGGATTTATTTAATAAAATCTCTCCTAACCACTCTTTTTCAAAGAGGGGGACGTACACCTACCTTAAAGGTGCTTTAGCGTTATCTCGTCCAATTTTTTGTCGGCGACTATTGCACCACTCAAGCCCTCACCCAACTCAATATCTTGAATAGACCATATTGATGCTTTGCCGCATTGCATAGGAACACTTAAAAACTCAACTGGATTCTCAGGATTAATGACACATTGATCTAAACCCAGTACAATCCCATGCCCAGTGGCTTTTACAAACGCTTCTTTGCGAGTCCAAAAGCGATAGAATGCCTGATTTTTTTCATCATCAGGCAATTGATTCCAGTAATTCATTTCTACTTCGGAAAAACATTTCTTCACTAAACCGGGTAAATTAACTCTCGATTTGCATATTTCAATATCAACGCCAACCCGACAGTGCCAGGCAACAGCAACCAATAACAATTCCCCTGAATGTGATAAATTGAAAGCCAGTTCAGGATAATCCGCTAAAAAAGGCTTACCCTGTTTAGTTTTGTTGATAATTATTTTATCGGGTGCCTGCTTAACTATCCCGGCTAACAACTGTCTCAATCGTCCATGCACTTCGACATAACGCTTATGCAATAGCGCATTCTTGAATTTGCTCGCCTGACGCCGCTCATCATCATCTAAAACTGCCCAAAAGGCATCATACAGTCCTTCGTCTGCCGCTACCACACCATGCCATACTTCAACGCTATCCGTAATCATTACTGACCTACAACCGCTCTACCCTCGCCCCGTTTATCACTGGCTGCCGATAACTGCTTAGTGGCTTTATTTAATAATACCGCTTGCATATCACCATAGGGATAACGAACCGGCTTTAACTCATGACCCAGACTCTTCAGATTCGCCAGTTCTTCAGTCGAAAAAGCACCGTTTTCATATTCAATCACGTCAGGCATAAATTGATGATGATAGCGTGGTTTATTAACCCACGAGTCTGGCCCGTGACCTTCCGCAAAATCCAGAGTACCCAATAACACCATTGAAATAATCTTACTGCCGCCTTGTGTTCCTAAAACAGCGACCTCTTTATCTGTTTCTAAAAAGGTAGGAGTCATACTAGATAACATCCGCTTACCCGGAGCAATTGCATTAGCCACGCCACCGACGAATCCATAGCCATTCATAGCGCCAGGCGCACTATCAAAATCATCCATTTCATTATTCAATACTACACCCGTACCAGGTGCTACAAACCCTGAGCCAAAGGGGAAATTAATACTTAGCGTTGCTGCTACCCGATTGCCTTCATCATCAATAATTGAAAAATGAGTGGTATCAATACCTTCTGTTTGAATCTCTATTTGGCCAGACAGTTGACTACTAGGCAAGGCTTTATCTAACCGAATACTGCTACGCAAGCCAGCGGCATAATCTTCGTTTATCAAGCGCTCAACCGGGACATTAATAAAGTCCACATCCCCTAAATACAAACTCCGGTCATGATAAGCACAACGCATGGCTTCAACAATGATATGTTTACGACTAAGCGCGGTTAGCTTCTGAAGATCGTAGCCAGCCAATATATTTAACGCTTCAATTAACACAATGCCGCCCGATGAAGAGGGGGCAGCACTGGTCACTTTAATACCTTTATAATGTCCAGTAACAGGTTTACGTTCGACGACTTGGTAGGCTTCAAGATCTTCTTTTGTCCAATTGCCCCCCGCATTTCTAACACCTTCGACCAATTTATCGGCAGTTGTTCCACTATAAAAACCTTCTCTACCTGAGTTTGCCAAGCGGGTTAAGGTGTTAGCAAGATCAGGTTGTCTTAGTATTGAAAACAGTTTAGGCTCCTCACCTTCCTGTAGAAATAATTGTGCAGATTCTGGGTATTGTTTTAACGTCGCAGCTCTGAACTTTAATAACTTTAAATAGCGATCACCGACTGCAAAACCAGTCTGTGCATAACGTATGGCCGGTGCCAAATCAGCTGCCAATGATAATTGTGCATACTTTTCTGATAAATGAACTAACCCAGCTGGCATACCGGGAATCGCAGCGGCTAATGGACCATCAAGTGACAACTTTTCGATGACTTTACCTTCTTTATTTAAAAACATATCCTTATGAGCCGCCAAAGGTGCTTTCTCTCGGCCATCAATTAAAGTATCTATCGGGTCTTTTTCTCTATGTAGCAACCAGTAAGCCCCACCACCCAGACCCGAAGCCCAAGGTTCAACAACCGCTAACGCCGCACTCACTGCAATCGCAGCATCATAAACATTACCGCCTTTAGCCAAAACTTCAAAGCCTGCTTCAGTCGCTAAAGGGTGAGCACTGGCTATGGCGACTTTATGAGACGCGGTATAACTTTGGGTACTCCAGAATAATACAATGACACTCAGAACGATCTTACGAATTTTTAGCATGGGTTACCTGAATTAAATATAAATAATAAAATATCCCCTATAGGTGCTGAACGATAATGAGGAGCATCGTTCTAGCTGAGACAGACTAACAGGGCTATGGTTTTGACAGAATATTACTTCAAGCAAGGCTGTAAACAAAATATATTTGTTTCAGAGCAAAATAGTGAGTCTTAAAAGGTGTCTTAAAGCAGTGACACTCTGATTCAAATCAGACAGGTCATTCAAAGGAAGTCGAAAAAGAAGGCGTATAAATAAAAAAAGCCTAGAACGAGATGCTCGTTCTAGGCTTTTTATTGTTGATAGTCGATAATGTCAGGGCTAACCCACCCCTTTCAATAACCATGAAAGGTTAAATTGATGAGGGATTACAATTGGTAGAGTAGCTCATAATCAATATTGTCCAACGCTGGTTTTTTTGCGGCTAAAGCTTAAGCTACTAGCAATAGCGGCAGAAGCAAACAAGGTGGATGAAATAATAAATTCACCTGAGATAAAGCCAACTAAACCCGTCATAAATATCGCGCCAGTTAAAAAATCTTTTTGTAAATCAGTCATGAGAGTATCCTCGTCAATAAAAATAAAATGTTTCGTTAAACTGCAGGCTAACTATACATAAGATCTCTATTGTTGACAATGATACTATGGATATACGAATAGTTTCCTAATCAGATACAATTCATTCATCAAGCATTCAGTTAACGTGTGGCAACTTAATTAGATTCACTAGCAGACAAACTACTACGATAAATACGCATTAACACCACAAACGCTAAGAAGTCATAAAACCCATGAATAATTATAGGAACCAGCAAATTTGTTTCCCCACCATAAGTTAACGATAAACCTAAATAAATACCCACCAGCGTAGCTAATACTGCATACAGTGGCGTGATAGCATGAACGAATCCAAACAAAATATTACTGGCAATTAAACCCACGGTTGCTCCCCATGCGTGTTCAATCCAAGGCTGAATAACCCCTCTAAACAATAATTCTTCTGACACCCCCGCTATTGAAGCTAATATCAATAAATCAGTCCAATGATAACGATGTAATCCTGGCCCTAAGGTATTGAGCAGTAAATTCTTAATTTGAACAACAGAATCTCCCTGTATTTTCTCTAGTGCCAGAAACATCAAAAACAAAGGTAGCGTCCCTATCACGCCATAAACAATAGCCATTTCCGAAAAATGTATGTTTTCAAATGGATCAATCGAAGCAATCCAGCCTAACACAACCGCGACTATGATCAGGGAAGCTTCAAACACACAGGCTGATTTAAAAAAGTCATCTAATTTAAAAAGTGATTTATCCATCTTAGATTTTAGTTGTTGTAAAATTGGGGAACGTTGTAAAAACAGTTAAAATAGTCATTTCTATTCCAACTATCATTTAACACCATGCAATCCTTTATCTATAAAAGCTTAAAAAAAGATTATTTGTATTTGTATCTCGTTAACCGAGATGATTTCTCAAAAGTACCTGAAGAATTACTGAACAACTTCGGGAAATTAGAATTCGTCATGGAAATAGAATTAACGGAAGATAAAAAACTAGCCAAAGAAGAGGCTAAAAAAGTCATTGAAAGTCTTAATACCAAAGGCTTTTTTATACAATTACCGCCTCAAAAAGAGCTGAACTAATTTTCTTTGTACTTCCGCTTCATTAAACTCAGGCCTTAGGTAAAGTAACCCCCGTCTGGCCTTGATACTTGCCTGCTCTATCTTTATAAGATGTTTCGCAGATTTCATCACTACCAAAAAAGAGCATTTGCGCGACGCCCTCGTTAGCGTATATCTTTGCAGGCAAGGTGGTGGTATTAGAAAACTCCAGGGTGACGTGACCTTCCCACTCAGGCTCTAAGGGCGTCACGTTAACAATAATACCGCAACGCGCATAGGTTGATTTACCCAAACAAATAACCAATACATCACGCGGAATCCTGAAATATTCAATAGTACGCGCTAAAGCAAAAGAGTTGGGGGGAATAATACAAACATCGGACTTAACATCGACAAAGCTATTGGGATCAAAGTTTTTCGGATCAACAATCGCTGAGTTAATATTAGTAAATATTTTAAATTCATCAGAGCATCGAACATCATAGCCATAACTGGAGGTGCCATAAGAAATAACCTTGCCTCGCTCAGAATCCCTGACTTGACCACTTTCAAAGGGCTCGATCATGCTTTGTTGCTCCGCCATACGGCGTATCCATTTATCCGACTTTATGCTCATGAACTATTAAACCTAGTGTATTAAATTGCTTGATTTTTACATAGACTTGCTATTGACACAAGGTCTTCAGGTGTTTTGTATCACAATATTAGGGAAGCGAGTACTATAATCCTTGGTTTTTAAGGCTAATTTTGCTGCTGTTTTACGAGCTATTGCTTTGTAAATTTGTGCGGCTTTTCCCTCAGGATCTGAAACCACTGTGGGTTTTCCTGAGTCAGCATATTGCCGAATGGTGATATCCAAAGGTAATGCGCCTAAAAAATCGACCTTGTTTTTCTCGGACATGGCTATGCCACCCCCTTCTCCAAAAATAGCCTCAGCATGACCACACTGACTACAAATATGCATACTCATGTTTTCTACGACACCCAAAACCGGCACATTAACTTTTGCAAACATGCCTAAGCCACGTTGAGCATCAATCAGCGCAATATCTTGAGGCGTCGTCACAATAATGGCACCACTCACTGGAATTTGTTGTGCAAGTGTCAATTGAATATCACCGGTACCGGGCGGTAAATCAATAATGAGATAATCCAGATCAACCCAGTTAGTATCTCTCAATAATTGCTGCAAGGTATTCGTTGCAATAGGCCCGCGCCAGATCATCGGCTGATCGGGTTCAATCAAATACCCAATAGACATGGTTTGTAAACCATAAGCAGTCTTGGGTATCATGGTTTTATTATCGACACTTTCAGGCAAGCCAGATAATCCCAGCATGGTTGGAATACTCGGCCCGTAAATATCAGCATCGAGTATACCGACTTTAGCCCCTTCGGCAATCAAGGCTAAGGCTAAATTAACAGCCGTTGTCGACTTACCTACCCCGCCTTTTCCTGAAGCAACGGCTATAATATTTTTTATATTGGCTTGAGGCTTTAAGGCTTGTTGAACGGCATGTGAAATAATTTTTACAGTCACCTCCACCGTCACCTGACTGACCCCTTCTAAAACGCTAAGATGTTGCTCGACCTCAGTCCTTAACGTCTCAATAAAGCTTTTTGCCGGATATCCCAGTTCCAGCTTAACATTAACATTGGAACCGTCAATAACAATCGATTTAACTGATTTTGCCGTCACCAGATCGACACCATGATTGGGGTCGATAAAGGTCTTTAACAAATTTTCTACGTCGGTCTTTTCTAGCTGTGTCATGATAATCTCATATTATTAGTTTTGGTTAAGCGCTCTTCAAGACATTCTATTTGAATAGCTGAAGATTCACAATGACAGGTATTCTACAATTTTTTTACAAAATTCATTGTTTAGAGCGCCTCTATTCTGTTGAACAGTTCATTTTATGAGATAATTCCCGCATTATTAGTTTCCGTATACCTTGATCTTTTAACCATGTCAGATAGAAAAATTCTTGTCACTAGCGCCCTTCCCTACGCCAACGGCCCTATTCATTTAGGACATCTGGTTGAATATATCCAAACCGATATCTGGGTTCGTTTTCAAAAACAACGCGGTAACCGCTGCTATTTTGTCTGCGCTGATGATACCCACGGCACACCGATTATGCTTAAAGCGGATCGGGAAGGTATCACACCAGAAGCACTGATTGCCCAAGTGGGTAAAGAACACTTAGCGGACTTCACTGCTTTTGGCGTCGCTTTTGATAATTATCATAGTACCCATTCTGAAGAAAATAAAATTTTTTCAGAGTTGATCTACACGCGATTAAGAGAGGCCGGTCATATCAGTTCACGCACCATTACGCAGGCTTATGATCCGGTTAAAAACATGTTTTTACCCGATCGTTTTATTAAAGGTGACTGCCCCAAGTGTGGTGCAACAGACCAATACGGTGATGGCTGTGAAGTCTGTGGTGCCACGTACTCACCGACTGAACTCAAGAATGCAGTCTCTGCCATTTCGGGTGAAAAACCCATTGAAAAAGACTCAGTCCATTACTTTTTTAATTTGGCTGACTTTACCGATATGCTCGCAGCTTGGACACAAGCCGGTCATTTACAAGCCGAAGTCAGAAACAAGCTGGCAGAATGGTTAGAAGGCGGCTTACAGCAATGGGATATTTCACGGGACGCGCCTTATTTTGGTTTTGAAATCCCTGATGCCCCAGGCAAATACTTTTATGTCTGGTTAGATGCACCTATCGGTTACATGGCTAGTTTTAAGAACCTATGTGATAAACAATCACTCAATTTTGATGAATTCTGGACAACTGAAAGTAACACTGAGCTTTACCATTTTATCGGTAAAGACATTATTTACTTCCACGCCTTGTTTTGGCCTGCTATGCTCAGTGGTGCAAACTTTAGAACACCCACTGCTATTTTTGCGCACGGCTTCTTAACCGTCAACGGCGAAAAAATGTCTAAGTCTCGCGGCACCTTTATTACTGCTCGCACCTATTTAGATCATTTAAACCCTGAATATCTACGCTATTATTTCGCTGCGAAACTCAGCGCTGGAGTGGATGATATTGATTTAAACTTTGATGATTTTAGCCAGCGTGTTAACTCTGACCTTGTCGGTAAAGTGGTTAATATCGCGAGTCGTTGCAGCGGTTTTATTAACAAACGCTTTGCTAATAGTTTATCTGCCGAATGTTCTGAACCTGATTTATTTTTAGAGTTTGTCAAGGCCAACGAAACCATCGCCGATTTTTATGAAGCCCGCGAGTTTGGTAAAGCTATGCGTGAGATCATGGCACTTGCAGATAAAGCCAACCAGTATATTGATGAAAAGAAACCTTGGTTAGTGGCTAAACAAGAAGGTCAAGATGCCCTCCTGCATGACATTTGCTCAGTGGGTATCAATTTGTTCCGCTTATTAGCCGTCTATCTAAAACCTGTTATTCCGGCCTTAGCGACAGAAGCAGAACGCTTTTTAAACATCGAATCACAAACTTGGCCTACCCATCACAGCCAACCGCTTTTAAATCATACCGTCAATGATTTTAAACCATTAATGACCCGCGTTGATGCAGATAAGATTGCCGCCATTGTTGAAGCGTCTAAAGAAAACCTAGAAAAAACAGTTGCACAGACTCAAGCCCCGGTTGAAAAAGAAAAGCTATTTGAACCCATTGCTGACGTAGTTGATTTCAATGACTTTGCCAAACTTGATTTACGTATTGCTAAAATTATCAAGGCAGAGTCTATAGAAGGTTCGGATAAGTTATTACACTTAATCGTCGATATCGGTGACGAAGTTCGCACTATCTTTGCGGGTATAAAATCCGCTTATGCCCCCGAAGATTTAGAAGGCAAATTAACACTGGTCATCGCTAATCTTGCCCCTAGAAAAATGCGTTTTGGTACGTCTGAAGGGATGGTATTGGCAGCAGGCCCAGGTGGCAAAGACATCTGGATTTTAAGCCCCGATGAAGGTGCCGTTGCAGGAATGAGAGTTAAATAGCCCCCAAAATCCCCAGTCCTTCAACAGACTGGGGATGCATTTTTATTTACTTGGCGAGCCTTCTGTTGTTGGAGCAGATAGCTGCGTAACTGGTGCCTCTTCTACTTTTGCTTCCCCAGCATTCTCTTTTTCAGACTCTGAAATCACTGCGGTGTAACATTCCATTAAACTTTCCGTGTAATTAGTTCGTGCTTCAGCCAGCGCTTTAGCAGAACCAAAATCAGTACGTAATTCTTCGAGTACCTTTTTAGGATCTTGTGATTCTGTTAAGGTCAGCATTTTTGTATAGTTACGATAAGCTGTTAAGCGAGTAGGATCTACGGGAAAAAGACCGGGCATATTTTTAGCCGTCGTATCGACAACACATTTAGCCATATATTCTGGTGTTATTTTATAATCTTTTATATCCGCTTCTTTTTTCATTTGCTCCAAGACAGCCTGCTCATATTGGTTTTTATCGGCACAAGCGGGTAACAATAAGGCTGCTAAGGATAGGAGTAAAATTTTCTTCATGGGTAAGTGACCGTTGTTTATTTTATTGAGTTATTATTAAGCGCATTATACGCAGTTACATTAAGACCCAGATAAAAGCTTGGGTATTATTAAATTTACCCCATCTCTTGCATAGCCTGTCTTATCCAGACTTCTGCTTCTGCATTGATATCGGCTGCTTTACGACCCTTGGTTTCCATAGAGGGGCCAATTTTTACTTTAATCACCCCAGGATATTTAAAAAAGCTATAACGCGGCCAAAAATCACCCGCATTATGAGCCACAGGGATAACAGGATAGCCTGTCTTATGAGCCAACATAGCGCCTCCGATATTAAACTTAAGAACATCCCTCGCTCCTGCCCGAGTTCCCTCTGGAAAAATCAACACAGACAAACCCTCTTTTAAATACCGTGAGCCTTGATCCAGTAAAGACTTCAAGGAAGCGCGTTGATTTTTTCGATTAATCACAATGGATTTTAAAGCCAGCAATGACCAGCCCCAAATAGGCAAATAAAGCAATTCACGCTTAATCACCACCGAATGAGGCGGCAAAATATACCGTAAAGCCAAGGTTTCCCAAGCGGATTGATGGTTGCTTAAAAAAATAGTCGGCTGCGTTGGATCAACATGTTCTAACCCTTCTACTTCAAATGTCAAACCGCAAAAAACCTTGGTCATCCAGCCAATAATAGCGCACCAGGCGTAGCCAATTTTCCACCGTAATTTAAAGGAGCCAACCAACCCAATAAGAATCAAGGTTCCGACCACCGTAGCGGTTAAAAAAATACCAATAAACAATAAGGTAGAACCTACATAATTTTTAGGTCTAAGATCTTGCGGTGATATATTTTGCTGCGTCATATAAGTTCTCAAAAACAAGAATATTAAGGTGTGGATTATTTAATAGCGTGCCCTGACCTTTACCTGTTTTGACTAAAATCGGCTCGGCACCTACCGCTTCAGCCGCTTGTAGATCACGTAAAGAATCTCCGATAACAGGTATACCTGATAAAACAGCATTAAAATCCTGCGCAAAAGATTTTAATAAACCAGGCTTCGGTTTACGACAATCACAAGCGCTGTCTGGGCCGTGAGGGCAAGAATAAATGGCGGTAATCAGCCCTCCTTTTTCGGCGACAAGAGCATTCATTTTTGCATGAATTTTGTCTAGCATGGCATCGTCAAATAAGCCTCTTGCAATGCCGGATTGATTAGTCACAACAATCACTTTATAAGCGTGTGATGTCAATAACGCGATAGCCTCAAGACTGCCCGCAATAGGCAACCACTCTTCAGGTGTTTTAATAAAGGCGTCCGAGTCTTCATTAATTACACCATCACGATCTAATAAGATATAGCGTTGTTTCGACATATTATTGATTAAATATTACGCTTGTAATTTAGATATATCTGCACAGGTTAAAAACTGCTCGGATAACAGGTTTAACAAAGCCAATCGATGAGCACGTAATTCAAGATCATCCGTCATGACCATGACGTTATCAAAGAAAGCATCCACCGCACCTCTTAATTGTGCTAAGCGATTTAAAGTACCCTGATAATCACGCTCAGCTAACAAAGGTTTAATATCTTCCCCAGACAAGCTTGCCACTTCCAATAGTTGAATTTCTGCACTTTCAACTAAAACACCGACGGTATTAGAAGGCTGACTATCTGATTTTTTCAATATATTACGAATGCGTTTATTAGCGGCGGCTAAACTATCCGCTTCGGGTAACTGCCTAAATGCTTTAACCGCTACAAGACGTTGGATAAAATCTAAAGGATCAACCGGCTTAACGCTAATCACTGCATCAAACTCATCAGCACTATAGCCTTTATCCAGACAGTATCCTTTTAAACGATCGAAAATAAACTCAAGCACCGCCGCTTGTGTCGCTGCTTTATCAAACGCATGTGTAAACAACGATAAAGAGAAGGTCATCGCTTCAACAAGATCGAGGGTCAAATTATTCTCAATCAGTGTACGTAAAATCCCCAAGGCCGCACGACGAAGCGCATAAGGGTCTTTATCACCGGTTGGAATTAAACCGGCACTAAAAATACCGGCTAAGGTATCTATTTTTTCCGCCAGTGCCAGCACCTGACCAATCTGGGTTGATGCGGTTTCGCTACCTGATTGCTTGGGAAAATACTGCTCTTCTAATGCCCAGGCCACTTCGGGTGCTTCGCCTTCTACCAAGGCATAATAACGCCCCATTAATCCTTGCAAGTTACCAAACTCACCGACCATTTCTGTCATTAAATCGGTCTTTGCTAAAAGCGCTGCTCGTTTCGCCCATTCAACATTAGCGTTTAAACGCTCTGCGATAAACTCAGACAACTGAATAACTCGGTGGGTCTTTTCAGCCACTGTGCCCAGTTTCTCTTGGAAAACAATGTTTGATAAGCTATCGACTCTATCGGCCAAAGTTTTCTTTCTGTCTTGATTCCAAAAGAACTCAGCATCCGATAAACGCGGAGTGACCACCCGCTCATTACCTTGTTGAATCGACTCGGGGCGAGTGCTTTCAATATTACTAAAGGTAATAAAATGCGCTAACAAACCACCCTGCGTATTCTTAACCGGAAAGTATTTCTGATTCGTTTGCATGGTGGTAATGAGTACTTCAGCGGGTAATTCTAAATAACGTGGATCAAAGCCCCCCGTAATGGGCACTGGCCATTCATTTAAAGCTGCGATTTCTTCCAATAAATCGTCTTCAATATGGGCAATGCCGCCCACCGCTGCCGCTGCTTTTTGAGCCGCTGCTCTAATAATCTCTTTACGCTGTTCTATATCCGCAATGACTTTGCCTTGCGTCAACAACACGTCCTGATAATCTTCAGGTTTATTAATAAGCAGTTGAGTTGGGGCATGGAAACGATGTCCTAGCGTGGTATTGCTGGTTTTTAAGCCTAATATTTCAGTGTCAATCACTTGATCACCGTACAGTAAAACCGCCCAATGCACAGGTCTGACAAATTCGGTATTGAAACTACCCCAACGCATTCTTTTAGCGATAGGCAGCGCCGCAATACTTTGGCGAATAATATCTGGAATCAGATTTTCAGTAGCTTGGCCTTTAACGACTTGCGTAAAAGCCAACCATTCACCCTTTTCTGTTTTTAAGCGGTCTAAGTGTTCAAAGGTAGTTCCACAACTTTGAGCAAAACTGGCTGCTGCTTTACTGGGTGCACCATCAGAGTCAAAAGCTGCTTGTATCGCAGGGCCTCGTTTCTCAACTGTTTTATCCGGTTGTGCGATAGACAGATTTTCAATCAATACCGCTAGACGTCGTGGTGTAGCGAAGGTTTTTATTCCTGTAAAAGGAATTCCAGCGTCTTGTAAGCCTTTTGTTATGCCATCTGACAAGGCATGACTCAGCTTGACCAAGGTCTTTGGAGGTAATTCTTCTGAACCTAATTCAAATAATAAATGATTGCTTGCGATCATGTTTATGCTCCTTGCTCAGTCAACATGGGAAAACCTAAAGATTCTCTACGCGCGTAATAAGCTTCTGCTACTGCCCTCGATAAGGTACGCACTCTTAAAATATAACGTTGACGTTCGGTAACTGAAATAGCATGACGTGCATCCAATAAATTGAAGGTATGAGAAGCCTTTAATACCATTTCATAAGCAGGTAATGGCAGATTGAGTTCAATTAACTTTTGGCACTCTTGCTCGTAGGTATTAAAGCATTGGAATAGAAAATCAACATTGGCATGATCAAAGTTATAGGCCGACATTTCAACTTCATTTTGATGAAATACGTCGCCATAAGTCACCACGCCTTGCGGCCCATGAGTCCATACTAGATCATAAACGCTCTTGACACCTTGCAGATACATGGCGATACGTTCAAGACCATAAGTAATCTCACCGCTGACGGGACGACACTCTAGGCCCCCTACTTGTTGAAAATAGGTAAACTGCGTAACTTCCATACCATTGAGCCACACTTCCCAACCTAAGCCCCAAGCACCCAAGGTAGGCGATTCCCAGTTATCTTCAACAAAACGAATATCATGTTCCAGTAAATCCAGACCTAAATACCTTAACGATCCCAAGTATAGCTCTTGGATATTATCAGGAGAGGGTTTTAATAACACCTGAAACTGATAGTAATGCTGTAAGCGATTAGGATTTTCTCCAAAACGCCCATCGGTTGGACGGCGTGAGGGCTGCACATAAGCCGTGTTCCAAGGCTCTGGGCCGATAGCCCGTAAAAAAGTCGCCGGATGAAAAGTACCTGCGCCCACTTCTTGATCCAAAGGTTGTAATAAAATACAGCCCTGATTAGACCAATAGTCTTGCAATGCCAGGATTAGTCCCTGAAAAGTTGATGAATCATTATTTCTATTCGACACGGTATCTTCACGTTAGGCAGTAAAAAGTGCGTAATTATAGCTTAAAAATGGCTTTGTAGTAGGGTTAGGATAGTGTCAGGCATTCCGCTTTAGGTAACTCTTGCGCTATTGTAACCACCGTATTGATCAATAGTAGCTTGGTTGTTTGCGTTAGTTTGAGTAACAGAGGCTGTATTACTAGTGTTTACGTCTTGGACAGCTTATTCTTGCAATGTACTCACAAACGGCGCACAATTATCTTTCGTGAACCCTAATGGAGTTTCTAATGGAAAACACTATCCCCAAAGAAAGCCGCCTTAATATTCGCTGTGATGTTCGTGCGCGAGAGTTGTTGGATAAAGCTGCGACTTATGCACATGTAAGTATTTCAGAGTTTGTTCTATCTCATGCTTTAGCTTCTGCAGAAAAAATAGTGCATGCGCATGAAAACATTACCTTACGACCTGAAGATTTTAATGCGTTTCTAGCGACACTCGATGCACAAACAGAACCCAATGCAGCCTTGAAAAATGCCTTTAAACGTCATTCTGAGCAAGTAGCTCCGTGATAATTTACGACATCCGTTCATTTGACAAAGCTGTAGATACCACTTTTTTTAGTTGTGGGCAGATTCAACTTGACCAGTACATACGCCTCTATGCTTCGCAAGATATTAGACGAAATGTGGCGAGAGTCTTTATAGCAACGCCAGAATATGACACTAATCAATTAGCTGGTTTTTTTACGTTGAGCGCAGGTAGTGTCAGTTGTTCTGATTTACCGGAAACATTGGCTAAGACATTACATCGATATCCTGTACCCGTTGCTCTAATAGGCCGCTTAGCTGTTAGCATGAGCTTTCACGGTAAAGGTTTAGGATCAATATTATTGGCTGATGCCTGTCAGAAAGTAATAAATGCAAGCCATATTTTGGCAGTGGCTGGAATCATTGTAGATGCAAAAGATAACACGGCTGCCAGTTTTTACACTCACTTTGGTTTTATACCATTACCTAGTCAACCAGCTAAATTGATTTTACCCGCGTCAACATTTCGCGTTTAAAGAACTAACGCACGATAAAATACAGCCCTGACTTGACCAATAGTCTTGCAATGCCAGGATTAGTCCCTGAAAAGTTGATATGATCATAAAACAGGGTGGCCTCGATGCCATAACAGGGAATCGAGGACTATCGAAGTCTGCAAATCCTCGATTACGTTTTACTACATCGAGGCTACTGGCTGATTATTGTTGGGTTATCGTTGCGGTATTGCCAGAACCTGACTGGGTTACATTAGCAATATAATTGAAGGCAGACGAGCCGTCGATATTTTGATTGATAATGGCGTTATTGTTGTCGCCGGTCTGACTGAGGACGGTGACAATATCGTAGTTACCACCGCCTTGAACAATAGTAGTCGTGTCAGACATTCCGCTTTGGGTAACGCCTGCGTTATTGTAACCACCGTTTTGATTAATAGTGGCGGTACTGTTGTTATTTTCCTGGTCAAGGGTGATACCACTGAAACCACCGTTTTGAGCAATAGTAGCAGTGTCAGACATTCCGCTTTGGGTAACTCTTACGCTATTGTAACTACCGTATTGATTAATAGTAGCAGCACTGTTGTCATTTTTTTGATCCAGGGTAATACCTTGGTAACCACCGCCTTGAACAATAGCAGTCGTGTCAGACATTCCGTTTTGGGTAACACCTATGCTATTGTAACCACCGTTTTGATTAATAGTGGCGGCACTGTTGTCATTTTTTTGGTCCAGGGTAATACCTTGGTAACCACCGCCTTGAACAATGGCAGTCGTGTCAGACATTCCGCTTTGGGTAACACTTGCGCTGTTATATGCGCCATAGGTCTGGGTAACATTTGCACTATTATATGCACCGGAGGTCTGACTAATACTTGTAGTGTCGCGATAACCGCTTTGATTAATAGTAGCGGTACTATTGTTGCTTTGTTGGTTAATAGTGGCTTGATTGCCTGCGTCAGTTTGAGTAATAGAAGCTGTATTACCAGTATTCCCAGGATCCGTATCTTGAGTAATGGTAGCGGTATTACCAGAGCCGTCTTGGGAAATGCTGGCGCTGTCACCAGCACCATAACTTTGAGTAATATTAGCAGTATTAGTATCTCCTGCTTGGTTAATCGCCGCCAAATTTGTGCCAAGCTGATAATATTGAATAATATTAGCAACAGAATTGCTAGACAGTTGATTAATGGTTGCGGTGGATTGACTCCCCAAATAACCATAAGCGGCTTGATACGTACTATTGCCTTGATCGATAGTTGCGAAATTATTATCGCCTGTTTGATTGATAGCGGCTAATCCTGTCCCATTATTACTAACCTCCCCCAGCCACCCATCATTGTAATTATGTTGGTTTACGGAAGCCGTATTATTATTACCTGTTTGGCTGGTTGTGCTTTGGTTATTATCACTCACTTGAGTGATAATAGTGGTATTGCCATCTCCACCCTGCTGGGTGGCATTAATCGTATTGTTATTACCTGATGCATCCGTGGTCACTTTATTATCTGCCCAGACTGCGGCGGTACATAACACTGTGCTGATGGCGAGTACTAATGATTTAATCTTCATGGTTGATCCTTTCTAGCGGTTGTGTGTTGGCGTTTATTGCGTTTTTTGACATTATTGATGAGTCAATTGACCGTTTATAATGCGCTGCTACTGCTATTACCCATACAAAATGTGTGGCCAACATATACCAGCTTCATGGTTTAGGATAAAGCACTTATTACAGTTCCAAAATATCCTTATTGAGGCTTAACGGTTTGTATCACTAGGCTTTTGTTATGACTGCCCAGTTTTAAATATGAAGTAGCGTTGAGAATTTAGAATACCTATATGGCAACATTATGCTGATAACGTTTTTTTCAGCATATTATGCTTGTTGCAAAATAACAAGTAAAATAATGTTGCGTTAGTATTTTAATCACAGTAGCAAAGCTCTGTATGATACCTATTGCTATCCAAGATGGCTTTTTTCTTTAATTGACCATTAACAATTAGGCCGTTCACGACACACAGCACAAGTTATCTGCACCATACCATCCAGCAAATGCGGCGTTTTTACCGATTTAGTCAAAGTCGTACAAATGCTTAAACTAACCCTATAAAGGCTAATTTTATTTGCTATACTTATACCGTACATTTTTGTGCTACTAACTTTAGACGGGATATTCCCTTCTCTAGTTACACAAATTATCCTGATTTCGATTGAATCATTCTTATCGTATTGACGGGCAGGGGTAAACCCAGCCCCTACGGTAAATATACCGTAGGGTCAATCCCTGCGGTTGCCCTGATTTCGATTGAATCATTGTTACTTGGATTAAATTCATGAGCAAAGACACTATCCCTAAAGTAATCGGCTACAAACAACTGAAGAAATTGCGTACTGCTCTCGCTATTTCTCAAGGCACGAAACTCTTGTCAACACTACAGCAAGAAGCAGAAGGCACTGTCTCTCATGACCAAACTAAACGAGTCACCTACCTGACTGAACTTTTTTCTCGAATTCATCGAGAAATGTTTCAAGACTGGAAAGAGCAACCGACGGTTTGTCATCGTCCCGGCACCATGACCGATCCTGATAAAAGAAAACGGTTTCGGGAAACTATTGAAAGTTTAGTTTTAGATGGCGATGTCAATGATGATACCGCTATTTTTGATAACAATGGGTTCGTTATCAAAACAGAAAATATTGCCGAAAGACTCGCCAATTTTTACTACAAAATGCGTTGTGTAAGACCCTTCTCTTATGGAAACCGGTTAACACTGGATTTCTTTATTACCATGCTAGGTAAATTACCCGCTATAAAAGGCGTCTATGAGCAGGGGATCGACTTTAGACGCATTGAATCATCCGATGCCGCTGTGCTACACAATCCTGATAGCTCCTTACGCGAAATCACCGTTGCTTTTGAACATGCTTTTGATCCAACCCGTTGTAAAAGCCTGCAAAATAAGCCCAACGCTTATGGGAAATGGCCAGAAAACAAACTGTTTATACACGGCATTCCGTTCCTGTCTCACACCACAGCAACCGGCATATTGTGCGTGGTCTCTGTCAATGGTGGACTGGTGCCATTAGATCGCATATCCCAGGAAATATTTATAGCAGGAAAACATTTAGCAGATTACCCTCTGTGTGCGTCTGAAAACATGATTGGTTATTTGCCCAAAACAGAATCCTTACGCCAAACTGGTCATTATGAAATTGACGGTATCAGCATTGAAGAAGACGGTGCCGCCCCGCTCTTCTGCCTTGACATCAATATGTTAACTGGCTTGCGCTCACCTGCACACACCGAGGTCGTGCAACTTCTCAAGCAGTGTGAGGGTGAAAAAGCATTAATCTTTGACTTGGTCTACAATGAAAGGCTAAAAGATCGCATGTTATCAGCGGCTGATAGCGACAGTCGATTACAACGTGCGGTTGAAATTGCTTACGAACGACTCAGCAAAATTACCAAGAAATTAGATAAAGCGAGAGACTGTGTATTTGAAGGTAAAACACCAGTACGTCACCCACATTTATTTATGTCTATGGGGGGGGCAGGCTCAGGAAAAACAGCCGTCGAGCAAATAGCTCATGCTTATTGCGACGATAACTTTGTCGTGGCCTCTTTGGATGAATTTCGTAAACAAAGTGATCTTTATCAAGTACTCACCGCAGCAAGCCACCACAGTGACGATTATGTTTATGTTGAGCCTTTTGCAAATAGATTGCGTGATGCTGTTGCAGAACATGCCCGATTGAATCGTATCAACATTCTCTATGATGGTACCGGCATTCCTTATCAGCCCCGGTACTCTAATATAGTCAACCGCTTTAAAGACGAAGGCTTCTATACTCAAATCACTGGCGTTGATGCTTTTATTACCAAGCCAGAAGGGCGCGAAACCGAGTTGGTTCGTTCCAATGTCATTACCAGCGTCAAAAAACGTTTTGAAAAGAGCGGTCGTGCATTGCCTTGGGTGGTCACTGTCGATAAGCATATTCGAGCGCCCCGCTCTTTTTTAAACGCACTGGAACATGACGCCTTGGATAAGATTTCTTTATTTGCCAATGATGGCGAAAAAGGCACTCATTACTTAGTGGCAGAAAGCTTTTACTTCTCAGACCAAGAAGTGAAAGAACTGCAAAAAAGTCAACTCTCCGGTACTTTACTAGAGACCCTAACCATAGCTATCAAAGAACGCGAGGACTCCCTCTTGAGAAATTTAGTGGGTGATGACGATGAAAAGCTTCAGATATTAATTAGCAAAAATAAAACATTTGATGAAAGTAATGTGGCTTACCAGATTTACCAGCACAGAAATACCAATCGTGTTCTATTGATTTATAACGCACATCGGATGGTTGATTTCGTAGAAAAAAGACAACTTAACCCTAATGCCTCGGGTGAAGAAGGGCTTTTGCATAAATCTGAAGCACTCGCATTCCATATTGACCCTTATTCTAAAGATCCCTGGATAACGAAGCTTCAGTACTAAAATCCTTTTATAGCAATGCCAAGATTACGCGGATGACGACACTCGATAAAACCAGCCTGACCGATGATGAGTCTATTTTTTCAATTCATCCGTTGCCACCTCCCGAATTATTGTTACGTGAGTTTCCAATTCACGGTACAGCGATAGAAAGCCTGGTCTCCAGAACACGTCAAAACATCAAAAATATACTTACTGGCAAGGATAATCGACTACTCGTCGTCATCGGGCCTTGTTCAATACATGATCCTCAAGCCGCGATAGAATACGCACAAAAATTACAAGAGCAGCGAGACAGTTACGCTGCTGACTCATTGGAAATTGTGATGCGGGTTTATTTTGAGAAGCCCCGGACAACAGTGGGCTGGAAAGGTCTGATCAACGACCCCTGGCTAGACGAAAGTTTTCGTATCAACGATGGCTTACGCATTGCACGACGTTTACTCACTGAGATTAATCAATTGGGCGTCCCTGCTGCTGCCGAATTACTGGACACCATCTCACCACAATATATTGGTGACTTAATCAGTTGGGGTGCCATCGGCGCACGTACCACCGAAAGCCAGATACATCGAGAACTGGCATCGGGAGTTTCTGCGCCGATAGGGTTCAAGAACAGCACCGACGGCAATATTCGAATCGCTGCTGATGCCATTCAGTCAGCAGCAAATCCGCATCACTTCCTGGGTGTACACAAAAACGGTCACGTTGCGATTGTGCATACCACTGGCAATAAATATTGTCATGTTATCTTGCGCGGCGGTAAACAGCCAAACTATGATGCCACTAGTGTAGAGCGTATTGGCAAAGAACTGGCAGCAGCCCATATAAATTCTCGTTTGATGATCGATTGCTCACATGCTAACAGCAACAAACAGCATGAGAATCAAAGCAATGTGGTGAATAATATCGCTGAGCAACTGGCTAATGGTTCTCAACACATTTTTGGTGTGATGATAGAAAGTCACCTAAAAGCGGGTGGACAGAAATTCACAGCTGGTAAGGATGATCCGGCTAAGCTCGTTTATGGTCAAAGTATTACTGATGCCTGCCTGGGCTGGGAAGATACCATCCAGCTATTGAAAACCCTCAGTGAGGCTGTCATCGCTCGTCGTCAAGAAATTAAACTTCCATGATATGAAGCATTCATTGCCATTACTCATCAAGCAATATCAGCTAAGTTACCTTTAGTCTCTAACCATACTTTTCTATCGGAAGAACGTTTTTTGGCTAATAACAAATCTAACTGTACGCTAGTATCATCATTTTCTTTAATGGTTAATTGCACTAAACGACGGGTATCAGGATTCATGGTCGTTTCCCGAAGTTGACCCGGATTCATTTCACCCAAGCCTTTAAAGCGTTGCACATTAATCTGGCCTTTTAGCTTTTCGGCTTTAATTCTATCCAGAACGCCCAAACGCTCAGCCTCATCTAAAGCATAAAACACCCGTTTACCCACATCAATTCGATATAAAGGCGGCATAGCGACAAACACATGCCCTTCCCTTACCAACGCGGTAAAGTGTTGATAAAATAAAGCGCAAATTAAGGTAGCAATATGATTACCATCAGAATCCGCATCGGCAAGAATACATACCTTGCCATAACGAAGCCCTTGCAAATCACTGGAACCCGGTTCTATTCCCAAGGCAACTGCAATATCATGAACCTCTTGTGACGCCATCACTTGACTGGACTCTACTTCCCAGGTGTTAAGAATCTTACCCCGCAAGGGCATAATTGCTTGAAAATCACGCTCACGAGCCTGCTTGGCCGACCCCCCTGCCGAATCACCTTCGACTAAAAATAATTCAGTCCGGGCAATATCTTGCGCTGAGCAATCAGCCAATTTTCCCGGTAAAGCCGGCCCGGCGGTAATTCGTTTACGGATAATCTTTTTATTAGAGCGTAATCTTTTCTGTGCGCTAGAAATGATAATCTCAGCTATTTTCTCGCCTTCCGCCGGATTCTGATTCAACCAAAGACTAAAACTATCTTTAGCGACTCCAGACACAAACGCTACGCACTCTCTTGAACTCAAACGCTCTTTTGTTTGACCTGAAAACTGAGGATCTTCTAACTTAACTGAAAGCACAAAATGACAATTTTCCCAGACATCTTCAGGAGCCACCTTAACCCCACGCGGCAAAATCCCTCTAATATCACAAAACTCCCTCATCGCCTCCGTTAAGCCGGCACGCAAACCATTAACGTGGGTTCCACCTTGAGCGGTAGGCACTAGGTTGACATAACTCTCATTCAGTACTTCAGATGGATTTTCAAATGCCCAAACAACTCCCCATTCAACCGCCTCATGCTTCGCAGCAATATCCCCCATAAACGGTTGCTCAGGAAAAAACTCAATATCTCCGATTCTATCTAACAAATACTCTTTAAGACCGTTTTGATAGCACCATACCCACTCTTCGTTACTTTGCTCATCCTTTAAAGTAATCTTTAAACCTGGACACAATACCGCTTTAGCCCGAAGCACGTGCTTTAATTTGCTAACCGATATTTTACTGGAATCAAAATACTTTTCGTTGGGCCAAAACGTGACAGTGGTTCCTGTATTATTTCGCCCGACTGTGCCTGTTTCGACTAACTCTGTTTGCTTTTCACCATCAGCAAACGTCATGGCATAGACTTTACCGTTCCGTTTAACTTCAATGTTCAATTGGGCAGATAAAGCATTAACGACAGACACTCCCACGCCATGCAGACCACCCGAAAACTGGTAATTCTTATTAGAAAACTTACCGCCCGCGTGTAATTTCGTAAGAATAACCTCAACACCAGGAATGCCCTGCTCTGGATGAATATCCACAGGCATACCGCGACCATCATCACTCACCAAAACCGACCCATCTTTATACAAAATGACATTGATCGTCTTGGCATGACCCGCCATGGCCTCATCGACACTATTATCAACCACCTCTTGTACCAGGTGATTAGGTCGGGTGGTATCCGTATACATACCCGGTCTTTTACGAACCGGCTCTAATCCGCTTAAAACTTCTATCGCGGCCGCATTATATTCATTACTCATTATTACCAAAAACTCACAAGCCAATTATGTTTACAACTTTATTTACAACGTTTTTTTAACTTCATCTCTCTAGGGCTTGCGTTTCAAAACTACTTTTGCCTCATTCCAAAAAGCGTCTAACTCCGCTAACTCACAATCAACCAAGTTTCGTCCTGAGGCTTCGACCTGCTCTTCAATATAGTGAAAACGCCTGGAAAACTTTTTAGTACTTTCCTTGAGTGCAATTTCAGGGTTAACCTTCAAATGCCGTGCCAGATTAACAGCAACCAGCAATAAATCACCAATTTCTTCCTGAATATGCGCTTGATCACCCGACTCCCACGCCTCCTTGACCTCGCCCAATTCTTCCAGCACCTTTTCGAATACTGGAGGAACATCAGGCCAATCAAAACCATGTTGTGCAGCACGATCCTGGATTTTTTCACATGCCATCAAGGCAGGGAAGCTCGCCGCAACACCCGCTAACACACTCGACTTCTCAGACGCCTTTTGCTTCTCTTCACGTTCCTGCGCCTTGGCCTGTTCCCAAGCCTGATGGCGCTCAGCATCGGTATTAAAAACCGCATCAGCAAAGACATGAGGATGTCTGCGTATCAACTTATCACTGATACCCGCCGAAACGTCTTCAAAACTAAAAAGCCCTCGCTCTTGAGCAATTTGAGAATGAAAAACCACCTGTAATAACAGATCGCCTAATTCAGCCCTTAAATCATCCAGATCATTACGTTCAATCGCATCAACAACTTCATAAGCCTCCTCAATAAGATAGGGAATTAAGGTGGTAAAGTCTTGTTTAATATCCCATGCACAGCCATCGTCTGGTCGCCGTAAGCGGGACATAATATCTAACAGTTGTTGAGTGTTCTTCAGCATAAAATAGGCTTGTTTTAAAATGAAAAACCAAAGTTTTCATGAAAACGTTGTTTAAAATCGCCAAGGAAAATAGCGTGATTTTGGGTACCATGATGCTCTATCTTGATAGCGCCCATTAACGAAGCAATTCTTCCTGTGATTTCCCAATCCAACTCATTCATCAATCCAAATAGTAAGCCGGCACGATAGGCATCACCACACCCTGTAGGATCAAGCACCGCCTTTGGTTTCGCTGCAGGTATGGTGATGCACTGACCTTGTGTATATATTTTGGAACCCTTAGCGCCTAAAGTAATCACTAAAGCCTCTACCCTACTGGCTATTTCTTCTAAAGACAGGCCCGTACGCTCTTGCATTAACTCAGATTCATAATCATTTAAGGTTACCCAAGTGGCTTGATCAATAAAGGTAAGTAACTCCGCGCCATTAAACATAGGCATACCCTGACCGGGGTCAAACACAAAGGGAATGCCTAATTCTACAAACTGTTCCGCATGAAGAATCATGCCGTCTTTACCATCAGGAGACACAATACCTATGCTAATATCACGATTGACAGGTATTGAATTTAAGTGTGAAAAACTCATCGCACCCGGATGAAACGCAGTAATCTGATTACCCTCTTCATCGGTAGTGATATAAGCTTGACCGGTATACTGGTGATCCAGTGCCTGAATAAACTCACCCGACAAGCCATTTTGATTCATCCATCGGCTATAAGGCTCAAAATCATGCCCAACAGTGGCCATCGTCAACGCTTCTTCACCCAATAAATTCAGATTGTAAGCAATATTCCCTGCACACCCACCAAACTCGCGTCTCATGACAGGCACTAAAAACGATACATTTAAGATATGTACCTTTTCTGGCAAGATGTGATTTTTAAATTTGTCATGAAACACCATGATGGTGTCGTAAGCCATAGACCCGCAGATTAATGCACTCATAAATATTTTCCTTAAATTAAAATTAATACCCAGGTCGTTGCCGCCCAAGCCAACGACATCATGACTGCCGCAGAGCCAATATCTTTTGCTCTACCTGATAACTCATGATGTTCAAAACCTACCCGATCAACCACGGCTTCTACCGCTGAATTTAATAACTCAACTAACATAACCAATACAATACTACCAATGAGCAATAATTTTTCAATTGTAGACTGTCCCAGCCAGATGGCGAGGGGGGTCGTCACTACAAACAAAATAACTTCTTGCCTAAAAGCTTCTTCATGAGTCCATGTCGCCTTAAATCCAGCAACAGAAAAGATACAAGCATTGATTAGGCGCTTAAAACCTTTCGCATTTTGATTTGCCATTACAGTATTGATTATCCTTTAGAAAAAAGTGAAGTGTACTTAATATAAATGAAAAGATAACGACAGCTTATTTTCCGTTATATTATTCTATGAAGGCTTGATAAGTATCAGCATCCATTAACTGATCTAATGTAGATAAATCGTCTGATTTAACACAAAATATCCAGGTACCATAAGGATTATCATTTATTTGCTCAGGCTCATTTGATAAAACCAGGTTAGTGGCGACAATCTCACCTGAAACAGGGCTATATAAGTCTGACGCTGTTTTAACCGATTCCACAACAGCACATTGTTCATTCGCTATCACTTGTCGCCCTAATTCTGGCAGCTGTACAAAAACAAGGTCGCCCAATTCTGACTGAGCAAAATCAGTGATGCCGACTCGAACAAGATTATCTTCTTCGACCAGAACCCACTCATGGGAGCATGCATATTTCAAATTAACGGGTAAATCACTCATGGTTTAATCTCTTTATAATACAGCAAATAAGGTAACACGATTCAGCATATTAGAAACAAAGGTTGATTTTGAACCTTGAACCTTCAACGGTGAACCTTTAGACTACACAAACTTATATAGTACCAAACATAATTAAAACATGCCTGAGATACTGATCTATACAACTAAAATTTGTCCCTATTGCATTATGGCAAAACGTCTTCTTGACAAGAAAGGCGTCACCTATAAAGAAATTAATGTGGATGCCCAACTGGGTCTACGGGAGGAAATGATGCAAAAAACGAAACGCCGGACAGTACCACAAATTTATATTGGTGATTTCCATGTCGGTGGTTTCGATGATTTATATGCGCTAGACCAACAAAAAAAACTGGATATTTTACTAGGCAAGGCCTAAAACAACGGGATAAGTCATGAACATTAACCCGACGATTATACCGTCACCCTGTATGGGTCAGTGTTTACTAAACATGAATAATATTTGTATCGGCTGCTTTCGAACTATTCACGAAATCACAGTTTGGAGCGAAGTTGATGACGAAACACGTAACGTTTTTCTTAATAACATTGAGAGCCGGAAGCAAGAAAGCCTAATATCATTTTAAAGACGTTTATATAAATAATCGGAGATATTGCAAATGAAACAATTACACAGAAAAGACCTATTCGGCTGGTCAGAGTTTAACAAGGAGCGCAATCTGGATTTTCACAGTGTACTGTGGGTACGCGAGGAAGGAAATATATTAATTGATCCATTACCCATGTCGGAACACGATCACAGTCACTTGCAACGCTTGGGTGGTGTTCATATTATTATCGTAACAAACAGTGACCATTGTCGCGATGCTGAACACCTCGCACTGACCACGGGCGCTCAAATCCTTGGACCAGCGGGTGAAGAAGATACCTTTCCTATTAGCTGCGATCGCTGGTTAATTGATAACGAAGAAGTCTGTCCGGGACTTATTGCATTTCAGTTAGAAGGCTCTAAAACGCACGGTGAATTAGCGTTACTTTTGGAACACACCACACTCATTACCGGCGATTTGATCCGTAGCCATTTAGCGGGCGAGTTATGTTTGTTACCTGAAGAAAAACTGACTGATCTTCATAAAGCCGTTAAATCAGTTAAACGTATGGCAGAACTTCCCAATATTAAAGCAGTATTGATCGGCGATGGCTGGCCCATATTTAATCATGGCAGTGAAGCACTTCATCGCCTGGCAAGATTATATTAAGGGATAAAAACAACATATCCACTTTAAATTCCAGAAAAAACAATCGGAACTTAAAGTGGATACAATGAAAGCTTGATAGAATCAATCATCAGCAGAATCAAGGCTCATCCTCTACCAACTCCACGGACTCAGAATTTTTTCCCTTTTTAGAAACAGGCTCATACAAATTTAAGGTAGTAAAGTTATGAGGCGCCCAAGAAGGCCCCGTGTAATCAAATAAAAAAGCATTATCAAATAACTTTGAAGCATCAAAAACGCCTTTAGCAAACTCATCCAGCTTATTTCGTTCGACTAAACACGCTAAATCCATGACGTCCTTTTCTTTCTTAACCGCTGTCTCGACGATGTCTTCGCAATAATTAACTAAAATATTTTTTACCTTCTCAGTAAACTCCAGTCTGTCTGCGTCACGTAATGACTGGTATAAATTACCTAATCTGATTTTCTCCTCACGAAGATCCCCAGGATTAGCGTTTCTATTCCAGATCTCATCACGCCCCTGCTTTAAAATGGGGTGAGTCTCTACATAATATTCGTAAATATTGGCGACATCCCAAGAAACACGTAAGCCCATCTCTACACGACCGGCTAGTTGCTCAAGATGCTTTTTAATTGTTCTTTGGTTGGCAACCAGTAAATCTTCAACGGCCTTAGCACTGCGTGCGATAATGCCAAACCTAATGGGCAGCACAGTACCTGCTTCTGTCAAAGCGTGCAATACCGACTGATGCGCACCAATATTGCGTCGATCAGGTCGTAGACGCCCACCCTGAGTATCACTGACCACGGCTCTTAAGCCATCCTTATCTATTGCATAAACCGGAGCAGACTCTAATCCTACTAACTTATAATCAGGTTTTTCCCCATCCGATGCACACAATGCATAAAGCACTTTAGCGTGATCACTTTTTAATTTATCACTGCTCACACACTACTCCCTTAGATACATTAATAGCTTCTTAACCGAATGCCACAAGCAAGTAGGCCTGCGGCAACAAAAAAATGCCCGAGTGTTTAAAATTAAACAATCGGGCATTTTTTTCTCTCTTTAATCTAATGACTAATGATGCTTTACTGATTATGCTGGAGTAGCGGCGCTGGCAGTAAGGCCAATCGCTTCAGCATATTTCAAATAAGTTTCAACAGAAGCGATAACGACGCGAGCTTCGATTGATAATAATTCGATACCTACTAATGAAACCTTAACCCATGCATCAATGACGATGCCTTTGTCAAGAATACGGTCTACGACTTCTGCTAAGCTGGAAGAGTCGGTTGATTTTTGTACTTTAGCCATGATAGCTTCTCCTAAAATGTTTTTTAAATCCCTAAGATATTGATAATCCCTAATGCATTTGATTGCATACCTGATATTAGAGCATTCACTATGCCAATTATTTCTCCGATGATAGATTCAGCCTGAAAAAATAAATTAATTAACTAATCCTTTTAAAAAACAAAAAGATAACAATGTTATCTATTAGCGATAAACAGCTTAAAAGAAATAGTGTAGACATAAGAAAAAATAACTAACCTTGCAACAGCTAAACTGGGGTATAAAATACCTATCAAATAGGGTATAAAATACCTATTTGATAGGGTGTAAAATACACAGTGATTTTTAACGCAAGCGTTTCAGACCGATTAGAGCAATATAAAAAGCAACAGCCATTAATCTAATAATGCCAGATTCCTAACCGCTCCACGGTCTGCACTGGTCGCCAACATCGCATAAGCCTTAAGTGCCGCAGACACTTTGCGAGGACGAGGCAAAACAGGTTTCCAGCCCAGGATGTCTTGCTCTGTACGGCGTTTAGCCAACTCATCATCACTCACTAATACATTGATGGTACGATTCGGGATATCAATACGTATAAGATCACCAGTGCGTACCAAACCGATATTGCCACCCGCTGCCGCTTCGGGTGAACAGTGACCAATTGATAAGCCTGAAGTGCCGCCGGAGAAACGACCATCGGTTAATAATGCACAGGCTTTACCCAAGCCTTTGGACTTGATATAACTAGTGGGGTACAACATTTCCTGCATACCGGGGCCACCTTTAGGGCCTTCATAACGCACAACAACTACATCACCGGCTTTGACCTTATCACCCAAGATATTTTCTACCGCTTCATCCTGACTTTCTACGACATGAGCAGAGCCTTCAAAAACGAGCAAACTGTCATCTACACCAGCGGTTTTTACCACACAGCCGTCTACAGCAATATTACCGCGCAACACAGCCAAGCCGCCCTCTTTACTAAAGGCATAGTCTAAAGAACGAATACAACCTTCGGCACGATCCACATCCAGACTAGGCCAACGGGTGTTTTGACTGAATGCTACTTGCGAAGGAATCCCGGCAGGCCCTGCCAAGTAGAAGGTTTTAACGGTATCGCTAGGGTTACGGGCAATATCCCATAGATCCAACGCTTCTTTCATGGTTTTAGCATGTACCGTGGGTACATCTGTATGTAACTTGCCAGCACGATCCAGCTCACCCAAAATAGCCATGATACCGCCGGCACGGTGTACGTCTTCAATATGATATTTGTTAGTATTAGGCGCCACTTTACACAACTGAGGAACGATTTTTGACATCCGGTCAATGTCAGACAGGGTAAAGTCGATTTCAGCTTCTTGAGCAATGGCCAGAATATGTAAGATAGTATTTGTGGAGCCACCCATAGCAATATCCAGAGCAATGGCATTTTCAAAGGCTTTAAAGCCAATAGAGCGTGGCAGCACAGAAACATCGTCTTGTTCGTAATAACGTTTAGCAATCTCAACAATACTGCGACCGGCTTGTTTAAAAAGCTGCTCACGATCCGCGTGTGTTGCTACCACAGTGCCGTTACCCGGCAAGGATAAACCCAACGCTTCAGTCAAGCAGTTCATCGAGTTAGCCGTAAACATCCCCGAACATGAACCACAGGTAGGACAGGCAGAACGTTCAACTTCGGCCAAATCACTGTCAGACACTTTGCTGTCAGCGGCCATCACCATGGCATCAATCAAGTCGAGTTTTTTGAATTCAAACGTGTTTGTCTCTGGGTTTGCCAAGCGCACTTTGCCCGCCTCCATGGGGCCACCGGACACAAAGATAACTGGAATGTTAAGACGCATTGCAGCCATCAACATACCCGGAGTTATCTTGTCACAGTTAGAAATACACACCAGTGCATCAGCACAATGGGCATTGACCATGTATTCCACCGAGTCGGCTATGATGTCGCGACTGGGTAATGAATACAACATACCATCGTGGCCCATTGCGATACCATCGTCTACAGCTATGGTGTTGAATTCTTTGGCTACGCCTCCAGCGGCTTCAATCTCACGCGCCACTAACTGGCCCAAGTCTTTCAAATGCACATGCCCCGGCACAAACTGGGTGAAGGAATTTGCAATGGCAATAATGGGTTTGCTGAAGTCATCATCCTTCATACCTGTGGCACGCCATAATGAGCGAGCCCCTGCCATGTTGCGGCCAGCGGTAGAAGTCTTAGAACGATAAACAGGCATGATGAAGGGTTCCTTAATTAAGTAGATTTAAAAATGATAGTGTTGCTATCACAATGACAAATGGAATTGTAACGTATTATATACGAACGAGGGGACATCGTAGGGATGGGGTCGCAACCTATCCCTAGGAACGTCACCACACGTTTATTTTATGATTTCTGTTTCGGCTATAGTGAATGACAAGTAGTATAATCAATACTATATTTTTGGGTAATTAATAGTCACATGACAACAGATGATATAGAAATTGCAAACATTGAAATTGATTTATTACTGGAAGCCATTTACAAACGCTATGGCTATGATTTTAGGAGCTATTCTCGCTCAAGCCTGGAAAGACGTTTGACACAATTCCTCATTGATAAGCAATGTGGTTCCTATTCTGAAGTCATTAATCGCCTATTAAGAGATAGAAGCTTTTTTTACGAACTTATTACTTATTTTTCAATATCCGTTACTGCGTTGTTTAGAGATCCTTTTTTTTACAGCGCACTCAGAGACAAAGTACTCCCCTTTTTAAAAACCTGGCCCTACTTCAAAATCTGGCACGCCGGTTGTGCAACCGGTGAAGAAGCTTACTCAATGGCTATACTATTAAATGATGAACAATTACTCAATAGAGCTATGTTATACGCAACTGACATCAGTCAATCAGCCTTGACTATAGGCAAAACCGGTGTATATCCTTTAGAAACCATTAAAATGGGCAGTATTAACTATTTAAAATCTGGCGGCTCTGCTTCACTATCTCATTATTACCATGCTAACTACGGTAATGCCGCCATAAAACCCTATCTTAAAAAAAGCATTACCTTCAGTTTACACAATTTAGTGACCGATAAAAGCTTTGGAGAAATGCAAATGATCGTCTGTAGAAATGTACTCATTTACTTCAACGATCAACTCAAAGAGCAAGTATTACAACTGTTTTGGGAAAGCCTGGAATACGGTGGTTTTTTATGTTTAGGCGATACTGAAAGTTTAATGTTTTCGTCGGTTGCTGATAAATTTATAACGGTGGATGAACATGCCAAAATATATAAGAAAAAAATATAATTTATTGATATTTAGCTCCTTAATAACATATTAACTCTATATCTAGGATATCTAAATAATGCCAGAAGTTTATATTCTTTTAGTGGATGACATGCCCAAGAATCTGTTTGCCCTTGAAAAAGTGCTTAACACGCTAGACGATGTCATTGCTATTAAAGCCTCTAGCGGTCAAGAAGCATTGGGACTCACTTTACAATATAATTTTGCCCTGGCTATTCTTGATGTACAAATGCCTGAAATGGACGGCTACGAACTCGCCAATTATCTACTCGGTGACCCCTCAACCTGTCGTATCCCCATCATTTTTCTCACAGCCGCTTTTGCTGACGAACAACATTCTTTTAAGGGTTATGAAAGAGGGGCGGTTGACTATATCATTAAGCCGTTTGACCAGACTATTTTTCTCAGTAAGGTTAAGGTATTTTTAGAATTAGCACGATACAGGATTGGCCTTGAGCGTACCGTTGAAGAAAGAACCAGTGCTTTATTGGAAGAAAGTAATAAACTCCGCTTACTGCTTGAAAATACACCCGACTGTATTTTTAATCTCGATCAGGAAGGCAATATCATATTTATTAATCAACTGGGAGCAAACAAAGCTTTTATTGGCAAATCTGTGTATCAGTTTTTTAGTCAGACCGACATTGCGTTAGAAAAAAACGCGCTACACACCGTATTCACTGAAAATAAAACCGTTGAATTCGAGTCGAACATGAAATTGCCCTGGCATAAACAAAGCAATTTTTATAATCATAGATTAGTGCCTATTGTTCGAGATAACATCACCGAATGTATTCAGATATCCCGCGATATTACCCATTTAAAAATAGCCGATGAAGCGCGTTTAAAATTAGTACAGGCTGAGGCCAACAATCAGGCCAAAAGTAAATTTTTGGCTAGTATGAGCCATGAAATACGCACACCCATGAATGCTGTTCTAGGCTATGCCCAGCTCTTGCGTAGAGAAGGTACGTTTACAACACAACAAAGAGAATATCTCGATATTATTGATCGTAGTGGCGAACATCTTTTACTGTTATTAGATTCCGTTCTGGATATGGCGAAAATTGAAGCTGGAAAGATGAAATTAATACCTGTCAAAACCAACCTGTTTAATTTAATTAATGATCTCAAAAGGATGTTTTTATTATCTGCCAAAAAGAAAGGTCTTAAATTAAATGTTAGTTTTTCAGAAGATATTCCAGACTGGTTAATCATTGATAACAATAAAGTCCGTCAGGTTCTTATTAATCTGTTAGGCAATGCCTTAAAGTTTTCCGATCATGGAAAAATTGAACTCCGTGCGAGTGTTGTCGAGCGCGATAGAAATAAGATTACTCTCTATATAGAAGTCGAAGACAATGGCTGCGGCATCGAAGCCGAACAATTAAGCAGTATTTTTAATGTCTTTGAACAGGCAGAATCCGGTGCCAAACAAATTGGTGCCGGCCTGGGTTTAGCCGTCAGTAACGAATTTGCCCAATTGATGAACGGCTCAATTAGCGTGCAAAGTGAACTCTCAAAAGGCAGTACATTTAGATTCGAATTTGTTGCTGAACTGACTGAAGATCAACCTAAACAAGAGTTCTGTCAACCCGTCATCGGTATAAACCTTGATCATAATGAACCGCCACTGGTTCTTGTTGTGGAAGACGAAGTTGACAATTTGAATATGATGGGACAAATGTTAAGCTCGGTTGGCTTTAATATTCGCTTAGTCACTAATGGTCGAGATGCTTTAAGCGTAATTAAAGAAGAAGACTTCCCATCTATTATTATTTTAGATCTAAGAATGAAAGACATGGATGGCATTGAGGTAGCACAACATATTCGAGAACTCCCTCAAAGCCAATCAATCCCTATTTTAATGATTTCAGCTTCACCCTCCCCCTTAAACAAGGAGCTAGCTGTTAAAGCCGGTATCAATAAGTTTTTATGTAAACCGATTAGAGAACAGCAGATTTTTGATGAAATAAAAAATCTGATCCCGGTGAACTATGTATATGCAGAAAATGGAACAACAGCAGAGGTAGATACTCGAAACCACTCACCATTAAATTCTCAAATGCTTGAGGCATTAACCCTTTCAATGCGTTTAGGCCTTTTAAACGCGATCAAAAGTGGTTATATCAACGTCATTGAAGATTGGGTGACTCAAATTGAATCTCACCATAGTTCTATTGGGCACAAACTGAGGGGGTTCACTGAAAAATTTGACTACCCTACTTTAATTAAATTATTAGAAAGTACGATAGAGCAATCTGATGACCCAAAGTAATCAAAAATATAACATCCTCATTGTCGATGACACCCCCGAAAACCTTCGCTTGTTAGCGATGTCTCTGGTATCGGAAGGTTATAGTGTTAGAGTTGCTCCTAATGGATACATGGCCATCAATATGGCTAAAGACAAAACACCCGACATCATCATACTGGATATTGATATGCCCACTATGAATGGCTATGAAGTGGCTGATCACCTCAAGGCGAATGATTCTTTTCGGGAAGTACCGATTATTTTTTTAAGTGCCTTCCAGGATACTCACGCCAAAATTAAAGCATTCAATCATGGTGCTGTGGATTATGCGTCTAAACCTTTCGCTGTTGAAGAATTGTTGGCGCGGATTGCCACACACCTTGAACTATATGAACTAAGACAAACACTTGATCGTAACAATCGATCTTTAAATCTAACCCTTCATGATAAAGAAGAAGAGATTTTTTCCGCTCAAATATCAACGATTGTTGCTTTGGCAAAATTAGCTGAGTCACGTGATGATGACACCGGTTTACATATTGATAGGGTGGGTAATTTTAGTCAATTATTAGCCAAAACGTTACTCTCTAAACAAGACAAGCGGTTCGACATAGACGAACAATTTGTTGATATGATCTATCATGTTTCTGCACTTCATGATATCGGCAAAGTAGGTATTGCTGATGCTATTCTACGAAAACCAGGCAAACTGACTGAGGAAGAATTTGAAACCATGAAAATGCATCCTATGATTGGTTTTAAAACCCTAAACACCGTATTAAAAAGTTATCCCAATAACAAAATGGTGCGTATGGGTTCAGATATTGCCAAATCACATCATGAAAAATGGAATGGTTCAGGCTATCCAGAAGGTATAAAAGGTGAAAACATTCCCTTAAGTGCAAGAATTGTTGCCATTGCTGATGTCTATGATGCTCTTCGTGCTACGCGTCCCTATAAAACACCCTTTAGTCATGAGCAAGCCGTTAGCATGATTTTGGAAGGTAGCGAAAAACATTTTGACCCTCGATTAATCGATATATTTGAGCATATCCATTCAGAATTTGATCGTGTCTGGGTAGACATAACACTCAAAAAATACCATGACGCTTTAAAACAGCCTGATGAACAAGGTAGAGCCAAAGGAGTAACACATCATCATGCTAACTAATTTAAATATCAAAGGCTTGTTTCTGATCGTATGCTTGATGTCTTTATTTTCAATGATGACAGGCACGCTGATTCTAGTTTGCCAGATGGATTTGTATCGCCTAAAAATAAACCACAATCTAAACCAGATAGCATAACTTCGTTCAAGCGATCAAAAATAATAATCAGTTTAGGCTGATAAGATAGGTATTTTAAGTTTATCGAACTTGGGCATTAGCGCATCAATATGCGTCATGTTATTATTTATACATAAGCCATCAAAAAGATGCCCTTAAAATCCCTGCAGACCGTAGTCCACGGCCATTATTTCCACAGTTTGGGGCCGAGATCATAAGTGATGAATAATCTGGACAAAAAAACTGCGATACAATTCGAACAGCTTAACCAATTGTATGCTGTTAACTTTCTACCGTTAGTTACCAGCGTCATTCTTGCAGCGATTCTAGCTTTTGTGCAGAGAAATGTCATCAACCCGACTGTCATCGTTGCCTGGCTTTCCTTGATTACCTTGATCATGGTTTCACGAACCCTGCTTATTTTGGCTTATCAACGTGCCTCGACCGATATTAAGGCCGAAACTCATCACTGGCTGCTTAGATTTCGTCTGGGTATTTTGATTACAGGTTTGACATGGGGGGCAGCAGGCGTTTTGTTGTTTCCTGTTGATTACCCACAGAATCAGATGTTCCTGATCTTTATGTTGGCCGGCTTAACTGCTGGCGGCGTCACTTCATATGCCTCCGATATCGTCAGCGCCCTGTCATTTTCAGTATTAGCACTGACGCCCTGTATTATCCGCTTGACGCTTGTTGGTGAAAGTTTTTACCTGGCAATGAGCTTAGCGTCTACACTCTATCTGGGTTTTTTAGTGATGAGTTTGCGTTACATCAATCGCAATATCTCTGAGAATATTGTACTACGCCTTGAGGCTACAGAACGAGAAGCAACACTGAATAGAAAGGCTCAAGAACTTTCGAATGAGATTAGCTTCCGTACTCAAGTCGAAACCGACTTACTGAAAGCTAAAGAGATAGCTGAAGAAGCCAAAGAAATGGCCGAGGAAGCCACTCGAATAAAATCCGAATTCCTGGCTAATATGAGCCATGAAATCCGCACTCCGATGAATGGCGTTTTAGGGATGCTGGATTTGCTCAGTGAAACCTCTATGTCACAGGCCCAACTGGATTGGGTTAAAACGGCTCACAGCTCAGGGCAGGCTTTACTGGAAATAATCAATGATATTCTGGATTTAACCAAATTAGAAGCCGACAAACTTGAAGTGGAACACGTTGACTTTAATCTGGTCGATTTAGTCGAGGATGTCTGTATCTTATCATCCAACCGCGCTTTCTCTAAAGGACTGGAGTTAAATTGTCAATTACCTACCGGCATGCCGCTGCGCTGGCGGGGTGACCCCATGCGTATCCGGCAGGTGTTATCCAATTTAATCAGTAATGCCGTTAAATTTACTGAGCAGGGTGAAGTGACGGTGAGTATCATCCAGTCGCTGGCCGCAAATAACGTCGATCAATTACGTTTTGAAATACATGATACCGGCATTGGCATTTCTGAATCTACCTTATCACGCCTATTCGAGCCTTTTGTTCAAGCTGATAGTGCAACTTCACGCTGTTTTGGTGGTTCTGGTTTAGGGCTATCCATCAGTAAAAAGTTAGTAGAACTCATGGGGGGAACCATTGGTGCCAGCAGCATTACTGGCAAAGGCTCCTGTTTTTGGTTTTCCTTGCCTCTAACAAAAAGCGAATCAGATGACTCTAATATTTCACTACCCTTTAATGATCTCTCCGATAAACGCATATTGATCGTGGATGATAATGCAACGAATCGTAACATTCTGAACACTTATCTAAGTAGCTGGGGATTGGTGGTCAGTGAAGCTGATAGTGGCAGCGCTGCACTCATGCAACTACAAACTTCAACTCTTCAGGGTATAGTCTACGATCTCATTTTACTGGATATGCAAATGCCGGCAATGGATGGATTAACCTTGGCGAAATGTCTCACTCAGATACCTGCCTTAACCCACCTGCCTATTATTTTATTATCATCCGATAACCAGATTGAGCCCGCTGACTATCAAGGTACCGGCATTATCCAACGCCTGTTTAAACCCTTGCGACAAATGCAGCTTTACGATGCCATTTTTAATGCCCTACTAGGACGTAAGCCAAGCACAGTAGTCAATGCTGAACCAGAAACAAATCTGCCCAATTATCAAAACAAAAAAGTACTCATTGTAGAGGATAACAAAATCAATCAAAAAGTGATTGTTGCCAAACTGAGAAAATACAACATTGTTCCCGATGTAGTTGAGAATGGTCTGCTTGCCCTCGATAAATTAAAACAGTGCCGGTATGATTTGGTCTTTATGGATTGCCACATGCCGGTTATGGATGGCTACACCGCAACCAGAGAACTGCGCTTATTAGAATCCCATCAAAACTTATCGCATCAAACCGTGATTGCACTGACAGCAAATGCGCTGGAAGGCGAACGAGACAAATGCCTGGCTGCGGGAATGGATGATTATATAACCAAACCTATTATCACAAGCCAGTTAATGACTCTCTTGATTGATAAATTGGGCTAATAGCCCCAGTGACCTATCATGTTTATGTTTAAAAAGTATGCGTGTACTGAACACTGATAACGTCTATGCTGCTGTTGTAGCTGCCTTGAACCTGGCCTGTTATTGTGCCTACCGCACCTTGATTTATCGTGGCATTGTTAATAAAGATGTGCGTATAGCCTGCGTCAAAGCTGCTGCTGGATCATAGCTTATAGTTGGCACCGAGTGACATCCAAATGCGATTATTATCAGAGATGTATCGAGTCCGTAATGGCCTTAGCGTAATAAAAGTTGGGTAAAAATGCCCAGTTACCTGGATCACCGCCATTTCCGCCGCTCATGTTAGCGCATAATTATGCACCATGTTATTATTTATTCAAGAAAGTATTTATTTTTGAGTCCATTCAGAATTTGATCGTGTCTGGGTAGGCATAACACTCAAAAAATACCATGACGATTTAAAACAGCCTGTTAAACAGATAGAGTCAAAGGAGTAACACCTCATTATGCTAACTAATTTAAATATCAAAGGCTTGTTTCTGGTCGTATGCTTGATGTCTTTATTTTCAATAATGACGGGCGGAATGAGTCTATTTGGAATGAAACAGTCTAATGACAGTTTAGAAACGGTCTATCATGATCGAATGATGTGTATTGATCAACTCGCTAAAATAAAAGCTAAATTGTTAGTTAATCGACTCACTATCGAAAACTCATTGCTTTTAAAAGAAGAAACTCTAAAAAATATTGACCTCATTGAGGGTAATCTTATTGATATAGACCGATTATGGGTCGAATATCGCTCAACTAAAGCGACTGAAGAAGAAAAAATAATAGCCCGTCAATTTGAAAAGGACAACCAACACCTTATTCAAGAAGGCTTAAATTCAGCTATTGAACGCTTACGCAGCGGCAATTCAGTCGCAGATACTGTCATTAAAACAACGATAAGACCTTTGTTTTCGGCTGTTGAAGAAGATATTAATCAACTCATTCAAATTCAATTAGATGTTGCCAGGCAAGAATACACTGCGTCGCAAAATCACTATCAAGTTAATAGCCTTGCCATTATTGTCTTTCTTATTATTAAATTATTACTCGCAATCTGTATTTTACATTACTGTAAAATCTTAGTCTCAAATGTGACAAGATTGGTTGAAATCACTCAAAAAATTACCAACGGCCAGTTAGATGTAGTCATCCCTATCAATAGCAACGACGAAATAAGTCATTTGAACCGCTCTATTTCACAAATGCAAACCGCCTTAAAAAACACTAAAGTCAATAACGACAACCAAAACTGGTTAAAGACCGGGATGGCTAAAATAAACCAGATTATTCTTGGACAAGACGATAAAACCTACCTGGCATCAAAAGTTATTAGTGAAATTGCCAACTATATTGATGCAAAGATTGGCGTTATTTATGTCGCTAATGGACACAATAAAGACCTGGAATTAACATTACTGGGTACCTACGCCTATACGGAACGTAAAAACTTATCAAGTAAATTTAAGCTTGGAGAAGGCCTGGTTGGACAAGCCGCCTTAGAACGTAAACAAATCCTGTTACAAAATACACCTGAGGACTATATTCACATTGTTTCTGGCCTTGGAGAAACCACCCCCCGAAATATTTGTGTAACACCGATTATTTTTGACAAAGATTTACGGGGAGTTTTAGAGGTGGGTTCTTTACACCCTTTAACCAAAATTCAACTCGACTATTTAAATCAAGTCGCTGAAGTCACTGCCTTAGCCTTTGAAATCGCCGAAGCAAAGACACTCATGACTTTACAACAAGAAGAGTTACAAGCCACTAACGATGAGCTTGAAGCGCAAGCCAGAGTGGTCGAACAGTCTCAACAAGAGCTTAGAGCACAACAAATAGAATTACAAAATATTAATGCTGAATTAGAAATCCAAATGCAACGGGTGAAAGATTCTGAAGTTGAACTTAAAGCTCAGCAGGAAGAATTGGAAGTTACCAATGCAGAACTTAAGGCTCAACAGGAAGAATTGGAGCTTGCGAATGATGAACTTAAAAGCAAAAATGTTTTGCTTGAGCAACAAAAAGAAGTTAATGAACAAGCAAGACGCAGCTTAACACTACAAGCAGAAGAACTCACTTTAGCGAGTAAATACAAATCTGAGTTCTTAGCCAATATGTCTCATGAATTACGCACACCTTTAAATAGCCTGTTATTATTGGCTCGTTCATTACATGAAAATAAATCAGGGAATCTAACAGAAGACCAGGTTGAGACAGCCAGTGTTATTTACGACAGTGGTAGTGACCTGTTAAACCTGATCAATGATATTTTGGATCTATCGAAAATTGAATCGGGTAAAATGGAATTAAGAATACAGCCCGTAGAGATAAACGAATTAATAAGGACTATCTCTGTTCAGTTTGGCCTCATGGCAAAGAATCAAGGCCTTGAGTTAAATATAACAAGTGAAAAAGGTCTGCCTGACTCCATCATAACGGATGCTCAACGCCTGGGACAAGTGATAAACAATCTGGTAGGCAATGCCCTAAAATTTACGGAAAATGGCTCTATCTCAATCGTATTTGAATTAGTGCCTAACACGATTGATTTATCTCGCAGTCAATTAGATCCCAGCAAAGCCTTAGCGATTAAAGTAACGGATACGGGTATCGGTATCCCATTAGACAAGCAAAAAATAATTTTTGAAGCTTTTCAACAAGCCGACTCAGGCGATCGAAGACGTTTCGGGGGTACCGGTCTAGGCTTATCCATTTCTCGTGAATTGGTTAATCTTTTAGGGGGTGAAATTCAATTAGTCAGCGAACAGGGACAAGGCTCCGTCTTTAGTATTTACATTCCCTTTGCAGCACACAATCTTAAAGACCTCCCCTCACAAGAACCTAAGATTACACGATCTGACACGCTAAAAACATACATTCCACCTGTTTCTTATACCCATAAAACAATTGAATCAGCTAATGTTATAACGCCAACGCCTTCTATCGTTGAAGATGATAGAAATAACATTCAGCTCAATGATAGAGTACTTTTAACCATTGAAGACGACCTTCGCTTCGCAAAAATTCTGGCTACTATTGGCCGAGAAAGAGGCTTTAAATGTTTATTGGCCTTAACGGGCGAAGAAGGCTTGCAACTAGCCAAAGACTATAAACCCGATAGTATTGTACTGGACTTACACTTACCTAAAATGGACGGCTGGGAAGTGCTGACTCAGCTTAAACAAAATGTCGATACCCGACATATTCCTGTACATATTTTATCCTCAGAAGATCCAACGATAGAAGGCTTACGTGTGGGTGCTATTGGTCACGTCCGAAAACCTGTGCGTCGCGAAGATATAGAAATGATATTAACACGCTTGGAAGAAGCCTCTTCATCGTCTGAAAAGCGAGTGTTAGTCGTCGAGGATGATGAGTTAACCAGACGTGAAACTGTGCAAAGTATTGGTTCAGAAAATGTGATCGTTGAAGAAGTAGATACAGGAGAAAAAGCGTTACAACTCATCCGTGAACGCTCTTTTTCTTTAATTATTCTAGACCTTGGTTTACCTGATATACAGGGCATGGAACTATTAAACATTATCGCTAAAGAAAAAATCAATATGCCCCCCGTCATTGTCTACACGGTTCGGGAATTAACACGCGAAGAGGAAACGGCTTTGCGAAACTATGCAAACTCAATTATTCTTAAAGATGTGCGTTCTCAAGAGCGTCTGATTGATGAAGTGGCCTTATTTTTACATCGAGTGATCAAAGACTTACCTGAAGATAAAAAAAGAGTGATACAACACCTCCATGAATCTGATGAACACCTAAATGCTCGAAAGGTACTGATCGTTGAAGATGATATGCGAACTATGTTTGCAATGTCCAAGATTTTGGCTGAACATGGCTTAATCATTCTTAAGGCCGATAATGGTGAAAAAGCCTTGAGCGTACTTAATAAACACCCTGATGTTGATCTGGTTTTAATGGATCTGATGATGCCGATTATGGATGGTTATGAGGCCTCTCGCGCCATCCGTGCACTACCCCAATTTACGAATCTGCCTATTATTGCCTTAACTGCTAAGGCCATGAAAGAAGACAGAAAGAAATGCATCGATGCGGGTGCCTCGGATTATTTAACCAAACCGGTTGATCAAGACCGGTTACTGTCTTTAATTAGAGTTTGGCTGTGCCGTTAAGATAATATTTTTTGACGCAATCGTTATAGAACTTAGAGGAAATGTTATGGCAGACGAAAAGAAAACTGAAAGTAACGGCTTAACTGGCGCAGTGCCCATAACGGCTGTATTAGCCCTGCTGGCCAGCTTTGCTATGTTCACACCATCCCCTTTTCATGATGATCGCCCCCCGGGCAACCCTTTAAAACTACAACAGTACGAAGCTGCGCAGGATATAAATGCACGCCTGTGGCAAGATCCATTCGAAGCTGTAGATAACAAAGATGATATCCATAAACCCGAGCAGATTTATAAAGGTAATCCTATTAACCCTGATGAAGATCAGGTCACTGTTATCGCTGTCACCCTACCGGGTAGCCCTTATCAAGAAGCGGCTGAGAGTAGAATGCGATGGCGGTATGCGGTACTTTCGGCCTTAGCTAATCAGATGTATAACCCTGTGGATGAGCAGCATATTGGTTACTTTGAAGCATCAATACCCAATAAGGAGAAGCCGTCTAATAGTAACTCTACACTCCCAACAAAAATAGCTTTTGAGTGGTGGTCAAAAGATAAGGATGAGCACAAAGACAAAGATAAGGATAAAAAAGTATTGCTATTATGGATTAATGAATCAAGCCTCAGAAAAAATCCTGCCGCCACGTTAAAAGACATACTATCTCGAACAATCCCGGATAATGAAACGTTAAATAAATTAACAAACTCCGATATTGCTGTTGCATCGCTAGATTCAAACGTCATAGCATTAGCGAATATACGGAAAGAGGATTCGGATAATAAAAATGCTGCCGAATTTAATTATGCAGTACTCGGTCCAAACTCCTCAACATTGCTAGAAGATTTGTTGAAAGAGGTTAAAGATAACAAAGATAATGAATTGGGGAAAATTAATACTAAGCCCATTACCTATTATTCCGCTGCGGCAACGGCTGATGAGGGCTTGTTGCTAAAGGTTCTCCCTAAAGAAGATGTAGACCATCAAACTGTCCAAGCTTATTTACGGCATGGGATAACGTTTTATCGAACAACTTCTACCGATGCGGAAATGATGCAGGCAATGGCAAACGAATTGGCTACTTTACATCGAATTCAGAAAACAGATCATATCGTTATCTTATCTGAATGGGACACCCTTTATGGTCGCTCTATCTCTAAGGCATTTAAATCAGCTTGGGCGCTTAAAAATAATCTCCAAGATCCTGATCAAGTAATCAGTCGATTTAGCTACATGCGAGGGCTGGACGGTAAATTGCCTGATAAGAGCGAGAAAGCCGATAAGAGCGAAAAAGAAGCTGATTCAGCCGAGAAGAAATCAGATACCAAAGAACCAGATAAGTCAGAGTCGGCTAAAGCACTTGAACTCCCTGAAGGACGAAATCAGAAAGATTATTTACGTAGACTATCAGAATACATCCGTGATCTTGATCAAAAAATTATAGATGAAGGAGATTCGAAAGGGATTACCGTAATTGGCGTATTGGGGTCTGATGTCCGCGACAAATTTATGATTTTAGAGGCGTTGCGCCCCTACTTTAAACACAAACTATTTTTTACAACCGATCTTGATGCCGCTTACTATCACCCGACTAAATGGCATCAAACACACAACATGCTAGTCGCTTCAGCCTTTGATCTTAAACTGCGCCCCGAATTGCAAGGCACTATCCCTCCTTTCCGGGACACTTACCAAACTGCTTTATTTTTGGCGACTCAGATGTTGGTTAATAACATTGAGATCACTGAACAGAAGCCGATGACGCTAGCGCAGACCGATGAAAAAAAACAGTTCATCAATACACCTTCCCCTCTCCTGTTTGAAATTGGACGTCACAGCCCGATACGATTAAAACTCAATAATGACATCGGAGAAACTGAGCCTAACAATCCGAAATGTACCTGGCAAGATGTCGAAGGAGAATGCAAAAATACCGTACAACCACCCTTCGTCAATCCCAAAAGCAACCTTACAAATAACAATGTCGTGTTACAGATACTTTCGTTGACAGTAGGAATAGGCTTTTTATGCTTTGTTAGTTCGTGGTTTCGAAGGAGGGTGAAATTTGCTTATTTAAAATGTAAGCACCAACCTTGGTATATTGTTGGAGCGCTTATAGTCTGTATCGTTTTCTGGAAGAGGGTGCTGATTTAATTAAATGTCACTAAGCACAATACTGAGACCCGAATTGGTCAATTTTATTCCAAAATTGTTGCCACCGACCACTTGTCTGAATTAATGCCCGCAAAGATAGGATCACTTTTGCA
>Ga0209697_10000530_pt1 | contig 62428 bp, 40 predicted proteins | sample AliMusrvi5mmetaG_FD_184115 | JGI IMG/M metagenome (GOLD analysis project Ga0209697, IMG submission 184115) | Freshwater lake bacterial and archeal communities from Alinen Mustajarvi, Finland, to study Microbial Dark Matter (Phase II) - Alinen... | ecosystem: Environmental > Aquatic > Freshwater...
TGGAAGCCTACGAATGTCCGATTCAGATCATCACCCACGGAAAGATTCCACATACCGTTTTACACCAACACGAACCATGATGGAGAACCTGATGTCCCTCCTGGCGATGAATTTCTTCCGCAATGCCCTGCTGGCGTCCCTGCTGGCCAGCATTACTTGTGGCATCATCGGAACCTACATCGTCTCACGCAGGATTGTCTTTATCAGCGGAGGGATTACACACGCCTCTTTTGGAGGTATTGGGATGGGCTATTACATGGGCTTTGATCCCATTCTGGGCGCAGTGATGTTCGGAATCTTCTCTGCCCTGGGCATTGAATTTTTTACCAGGAAGGCCGATCTCCGCGAAGACTCAGCCATTGCCATGCTTTGGGCCCTTGGAATGGCGCTTGGGATCATCTTCATCTTTCTGACCCCGGGATATGCACCCAACCTAATGAGCTACCTCTTTGGAAACATCCTCACGGTATCGCTGACGGATCTCCTGCTGCTCTCCGGATTGACGGTGGTCATCGCCACCTTCTTTCTCCTCTTTTACAGGATGATCCTCTTCATTTCGTTCGACGAGGAATTTGCCTTGACCAACAATACGCCGGTTCGACTCTTCAACATGATCCTGATCTGCCTGGTGGCACTAACCATTGTTTTAAATATCCGGGTAGTCGGCATCATTTTGGTGATGTCGTTGCTAACCATCCCTCAGGCCATCTCCAATCTGTTTACCCGCTACTTTCACAAAATGATCTACCTCTCCATCATTTTCGGATTTGTGGGATCCATGGCGGGACTGATTTTTTCCTACCTGTACGACATCCCCTCGGGCGCGGCCATCATCTTCTCCCTGGTGCTGATGTACGGCGTCATCAAGTTGTATTTCGTCGGGCACAAGGCACTCGCAAAGTAATTTTGGATTTGGGATTTTCGATTGCGCTCTTACGGATACGGCTTTCACGAATTACTGAAATTTCAGACGTTGCCTGAAACGTCTCTACTGGCGCCACTCTCAACTCTCAACTCTTCACTCTTAGTTCTTCACTCTTCATTAATTCCCTTCGTCCCCCAGTCTTACAGTCCTATGGTCTTTCAGTCCTCCCAGTATTCCTCTCCTTCAACTCCCTAGCAAATCCGCACCGTCTCAATCCCCAGCATCATTCCCAGTTTTTCAATGGAAGAGGCCAGGTGACCGACGCCGATGGCGCAGTGGTGGGCAGGTCCCTGTTTGGACCATAGGTTCATGAAGGCTTTGGCCCCCGGAGCGAAGCGGTATCGGCTGTTGGTATTTCCGATTTGCAGGATGGGTCCGGGAACGGATTCTCCCTCGGCTACCAGGAAAAAGAGTCCCTCCTTTCCTTCGACCACAGAGAGCAGGGTGACAGGCCCTTGTTTGACACTCATCTGGATGGATAGTCCTTTTCCGGGTTTCCCGTGGTAAAGGGGGAGCGGCACCAGGCCTACTCTGCCTTCCGCAATTGCGAAATGGGCCGGACCATCATGTCCCAACAGGACCACATCGTCGTTAAAATCCATCAGGTAAAATTCGGAGAAGGAGCCACCTGCTCCAAACTCTGCCAGGATCTTCATCGCCTGGGCGTTTTTCACTTCGCACTCTCCTGCGACCGGAATATTTTTACCTGTGAGCAGGGTATTTCCCGCAATGATGGAGGTAACGATGTTTTCGTAATCGTTGCCGGATGCTCCTTCGTAATAGTAGGCCATGGATCCCAGGTTATGTGCCCCTACAAGCCGATCGAGTGCCACGGATGTTCGTGCGGCGCGGTCTAACTCCTCCGGTTCGCATTCGGAAGAGACTTCAAAATTTGCCTGAAATTCTTCGATTTTTGCGGATGCCTCCGCATCGGTAACTTCATCCCGCCATTTTTTCAGTTCGCACATCTCCAGCATCTCGATGTGGGTGCCAAATACGGCCGATTGTTTGGTAAGGTCGGTGTAAACATCCAGCATCCCGCCGTAATAATGGCCGAGAATGCCAAGCCGGTTGGACCGGAGGTGGTCGGCCACCGTGGCTGCTCGGACCCAATTTTCAATTTCTTGCCAGGATTGCTCCTCTCTGAGATATCCGGTAACGATGTCGTATCTGATTCCTGAGCGGTTGAAGACACCCGCAATTTCGGGGACGGAACAGGCCTGACAATTTTCCAGCCACAACCCTGTCATTTTACCCCTGTCGTTCAATTGGTTGAAGGAGACATAATCGAGCGTCGCGACCGGTTGCAGGTTGAGGAGGATAACAGGTACCTTCACTTTTTGGGCAACAGGAAGTACGGTGGAGGAGAGTGCATAAGTAGAGATGTAAATAAAAAGCAGTTCAATCTCCCTGCTTGCCAGGTAAGAGGCTGCTTCCCGGGCCCGGACCGGATTGTCGACCATTCCGGCATCGATTACCTCCATGCCAAAGGCAGCAATTTTATTGTGGATCTCCTCTTGGTATCCGGTGAGATGATCCAGCAATCCATCGAACTGTGCCCAATAAATATCAAGGCCAATACCCATTAGTCCTATTTTTGTTTTCATTTTGGGTCGATAAGTAGTATTAATTCAGAGATTTAAGATTTTCGAGTGCCTCCGGAACAAATTGGAGAACGTTTCCAACGATGCCACACTGCTCCAGTTGATAACAATCGGCGCAGGTTTGAAACCCTTTGGCATGTACGCAATTCCTTATTTCACATACCTCACAATGTCCAAATTTGACGCCGGCTTCCCTGCAACCGGTGCAATTGATCATTTCAGGAGTAATGCCAGGTGCCTGGTATTGAACGCTCCAGGTTTCGGCTGTTTTGGCGCGCAAGGCGTCATCATTTGTTACAGTGGCAATTCTGGCATCACAATTGACGCAATTTAGTCCACAGCAGGCAATTAGTTTTTCCATAGCACTTTGTTTTTTTCATGTGTTTATTCTGTTCATCTTTGTCCCTTTTCGATGAAAGGTTCCTTTATTCTGGCATAGCAGAATGGAAATCAGGCATTTTTAAGCAGTTCTATATCCAGTTTCTTCATTTTAAGAAGTTCCTGCATCACCCTTTCTCCTTTTTCAGGATCTGACATCAGGCTGCCGAGGATGGTCGGGATGATCTGCCATGAAATGCCATACCTGTCTTTTAGCCAGCCACATTGTACTTCTGCTCCACCTTCGGTAAGCTTTTCCCAGCAATAATCAATCTCTTCCTGCGTTTCACATTCCACAACGAAGGATACCCCTTCATTAAATTGAAAATCGTGACTGCCCGGACCATCCATGGCTACAAATTTGGCATTTCCCAAAGAGAAACTTCCAAATTTCAGGGTGCCTACAGGCTGCTCCTCTCCCTCCTGATAGCGTTCAAGGTAATGGATCTTTGAATTTTCAAAGATTGCAGAATAATCCAGTATAGCTTGCTCTCCCTTGCCAAACAGTTCATTCACGAAGAGTAGGGAGGGGACAATTTTTTTCCCTTCCGGGGAAAGATCTCCGAGCATCAATTGCCAGGTCATACCAAATTTGTCGACTACCCAGCCATATCTGTCGCTCCAGGGATATTTGTCAATGGGGATCATTGCGGTTCCCCCTTCCGAAAGCCAATACCAGATTCTGTCTATCTCTTCTACCGTTTCACAGGTCATAAAAAGGGAGATGGAAGGATTGATTTTAAACATGGGTCCACCATTGAGGCCCATGATCTTCGCTCCCTCGATTTCAAACTGGACTGCTATCCCGGATTCCGATAATATTCTTGAATGATCAAAAATGGAACAATAAAATGCTGCTGCTGCTTGCGCCTGATTGTCGAACCACAAGCAAGGATAAATTTGATTTGTCATATTTTTAGTTTGTTTTCATCTTTGTTTACTGCACTACAATCCCTTAACCGCTACGCGGTTGGATTTGAAAAAATTAGTAACTCTTGTTCAACCCATTTCAGGGCTGCAGGTTTGTGGCTTGCCTTTGACCACGGGTTACACCCGCGGTTATTTACATTCAAGCCCTCAGGGCTTTCCCCATACGATGTTAGGAAGACGTTGAATGCAACGTCTCTACTGTCGCCACTCTCAACTCTCAGTTCTCAACTCTTCACTAATTCCCTTCGTCCCCAAGTCTTTCAGTCCTCCTAGTCTACCTAGTCCTCCCAGTCCTCCACGCTCAACTTTTTCCAGCATGTTACCTAAACACCTTCCTCACCGCCTCCAGGTACCCATATTTATAGGTGGTATCGGGTTCGAGGTAGCTACCTTCTGCCCATTCGTTCCAGGCATTGATGGTGACCAGTTTGTGCCTGTCGGGATGTCGCTCCAAGTAATTTTTTGCTTCTAGCAGGGCTTTTTTGAAAAGTTCAGGGGTGGTATTTACCACGGCGTGCTGGACCTTCACAGGAAATCTTGGATTGTTGTCCCAGCCAATCGAAACCTGGGGAAAGTAGGGCAGTGTGAAAGTCGAATCGTATTCAGCCCATTTGGCAATCCCCTTTTGTGCCCATCCCGAATAATCTTCCTGTTCGGCGATATCGGTATAATGAATCCACTGGTAATTGGTCATGCTGTTGAATCCCAGGTACCGAAGTGCACCGTTTTGGGTTTTTACCTGATCAGAAGGAACTCCGTCGAGCGATTTGGGAATCTGTCCCCAGACGATGGCCTGGAGATGCAGACCCGGGAAACCGGCTGCGATGGTTTTTTTTCGAAAAAGATCCAATGCTTCCCTGGCCTTCTCAGTTCCGCCAATCCCCTTAATGAAAGTCCCGAGTTCGTATATGCTGAAAACGGGCATTCCTTCAATTTTGTAATAGTTCGGTTGCTTGAAATAGTCTGTGATGAGATGGTCCACCATCCCGGCAAAGGTGAGACTGTCGACGCCTCCTTTCCAATAAATATGGCTTTTGTCGGGATTCGAAGGATCCAGGTAACTGTTGTGGTCGTGGTTGGCCCACATCAGGTAAAATTTCATCTTCCGGTTGTTGGCGGCCTTTAGAAATCCATCGTTGAGGCACTCCTCCAGATAGGGCTTCCCCGTATACCAGTACCAGTCGAAGATAAAAGTATTTACCCCATAGGAGGTGGCCGCATCTATTTTTTGCTGCATCACTTTGGGATCAGACTCATCCTGGTAACCCCACAAGGGAATTTTTGGCAACTGTTCTCCACTGAATTTTGGTTTGGATTTGTAGATGGCCTCCCATTCCCCTTTCCCATCGGGGAAAACAGAGATCTCCTTGAATCGTTTGGCTGGATGGTATGCCGGCCAGTAAAAGGCAGCGACATCATAAAGCTGCTTCTTGCCATTCTTGTTCCCAACTGTCTGCGCTTTGGAACGAAAAGAAATAGTCAGGACAAACAGGAGGATCAAGGAATATAGCTTGAACATAATAAATATCAATAGGTAGTTGGATCGAAAGCAAAATAACTAATATTTTCTATATTTGAGCGAAGGATCTGACTGAAAACCCAAGGCAAAACCTAATGACATCCTACAACCTAACCACTTCAAGGCCAAAAACAATCTTTGCAGATCTACTGATCGCAACAGGAACTCTCTTGTTGTTTATACAGTTTATGGCACAAGCCGATTGGGTACTGCTGGTTTCCTGGTTTTTTATTTTCAGTTATTTGCTGCTGACTAAAAGATTCAATGCCTTGGTTCACCAAATTTTAGCCACTCTGATTGCCATCGGATGGGTTCATTTTGCGAAGGACTATTATGGATACAAATTTGATTTTCTGAAAATTTTCGGGATGAATATTTTGCCTCTGATGGCCTGGACGCTTGCTCTCCTGGGGTTGGGAGAGATGTGTAATCATCTAAAGATGAATAGAAAAATATATTATTTTCTGATATTTATCCCCTCCTTTTGGTTCTTGTTAATTCTCTTTGAGACAGTGGCTTATCATGTTCTGAAGATTAGGAACACGGTAACAGGTTCCTTTGCAGGATTGCCCTATTGCGACTGTATCCACGCCCCAACCTGGATGAAGGTGGTCTATTTTTCGATGGGCCCTGTCTATTATGGATCCATCACCTCGGCAGATGAATTATTGGGAAGGTGGTTCCCTGCTCGCTTTCACCGAAAATCAGGCAAAGGCACGGAGATATGAGGAACCGGGGAAGAGTGAAGAACTAAGAGTGAAGAACTAAGAGTGAAGAGTTGAGAACTGAGAGTGGAGAGTGGCACCGGTAGAGAAGTTGCATGCAACTTCTTTCATTTAGTTACGACCACAATTAATATATTGCAGAAATGCAAGCTGCAGAGCGGCGATATTTTGGTAGAAAAGAATGGTTCAGAGCACACCGTCCGCGCAAAAATGTGAAAAGGAGTGATTGGTCGGTATCGGACGGACGGAACCCGATAGGAAAAGAGGGGGAGACTTGGGGCCTAAGAGACGATGAGGCGGGTCCCTGAGCGCAGTCAAAGTAAGTGACGACAGAGGTGCGAAAATGCGGGAGGAGTGCTGTGTGATTGTCCTTGTAAAACAAAATAGAACCTATAGATCGGCTTTCCCCGTCAGCAAAAGAAAAATGGGAGAATTGCTTCCCCCATTTCCCTTTGACTTGCCCGCGTGTGCGGGAGGTTGTTTTATTTAAGTTCCACAATCATTGCTGAATAAGCAGGAAGTTTCAAGGCAGACAAATCGTCTATATTTTTGCCTGAAATAACGTCGAAGCCCTTGGTTGCTCCTTTGAGACCTTCTCGGTAATGGGCGTTTTTAAAGGACTTTTCCACGGATGTGTTGTTGAAAACCACCAGGATGTTCTCTTTTTCATTGAAGCGGAAGAAGGCATAAACCCCATCCTTGGGCAAATAATGCAGCATGCCACCGTTGTGGATCACCTCTTTGTTCTTGCGCCAGGTGATCAGTCTTTTCAGGTATTGCTGTGCCTCCTTCTGTTGCGGCATGAGCCCTTCACCAGTAAAAGCATTGACTTTGTCGCCGGCCCATCCTCCCGGGAAATCTTTTCGTAGGTTGCCGTCACCGTCGCTCTTGCGACCCGTCATCAGGATGTCGCTGCCATAGAAGATCTGCGGGATGCCACGGATGGTCATCAGATAGGCCATCGCCATCTTGTATTTGCTGAAGTCCTCGTGAATGGCGGTGAAGAACCGTTCCGTGTCGTGGTTGTCGGCAAAGACAACGAGGTCTTTGGGATTGGGATAGATGAAATCGAGCGCAAGTACATCGTACAGTCTGTTGATTCCTTCACTCCATCCCTCTTTCTCCGAGAAGGCCCTGACGATGCCGTCCTGTAGCGGAAAGTCCATCAAACTGCGCAGGTAGGAGCGATAGCCATCCGGATTGACTTTCCCCCTTTGCCAGTAGGCTACCTGTACCTGATTGGTATTCCACTCCTCGCCAACGATGTTGAAATGTGGATATTCGTTCATCACTTCGCGGGTCCAGTCTGCCATCATTTCCGGATCTGGATAAGGATAAGTATCCATTCGGATGCCGGCCAAACCGACATATTCGATCCACCAGATGGAGTTTTGTATCAGGTAGCGGGCCATCATCGGATTTCGCTGATTCAGGTCGGGCATGGTAGGAACGAACCAGCCGTCGTGGAATTCGTCTTTGTCGCATTGTGCGCCATAGGGATCCTGCCGGACCGACTTCCGGTGGTTGGTGATGGTGTTGGCATCCGAGTTGAGCCAATCCTTGCAGGGGAGATCATTCATCCACCAGTGGCCGGTGCCGCAATGGTTGAAGATCATGTCCATGATCATTTTGATCCCTTTCTTCTTCGCCTCGATGCCGAGTTTCTTGTAATCTTCGTTGGAACCGTATCGGCGGTCGACCCGGTAGAAGTCGGTGGTGGCATAACCGTGGTAGGAGGCCTGCGGCATGTCGTTTTCCAATACCGGATTCAGCCAGAGGGCGCTGTAGCCCTGGTCGGCCACATAATCCAGATGGTCGATCATCCCCTTGATGTCGCCGCCATGCCTTCCGTACTGGTCGGTCCTGTTCAGCTTGTCGGCCATTGCCGGAATGTTGTCGTTCGACGGATCGCCGTTGGCAAACCGGTCGGGCATAATCAGGTAAAGCACGTCGGAACTGTTGAAGCCAATCCTATCGGAGGATCCTGCCTCGCGCGATTTGAGTTCGTAGGTAAAAGACTGGACCGCCTTCCCGTTGAGTAGAAACTGGATCTCGAACTTTCCCGGTAGGGTTGTACCTGCAATTTTCAGGTTGAGGAAAAGATAGTTGGGATTTTCGACGGCGATGACGGATTCCAGCGATACACCGGGATAATTCAATACCGGTTTGGTGGTGGAAATCTGGTTTCCGTGGACCAGCAACTGAAGGTCGTGGTTTTTGAAACCCACCCACCAAAAAGCGGGTTCAATGCGCTCGAGTGTTGGTTTCGGAGCGGCCTGGATGGCGAAGGCCATCGTGCAGAACAGAAACAGGAAGGCAGTTCTTGCAACAAGGGCAATGTTTTTTTTCATCTTCATCATTTGTTTAATTCGATAGTATTTTGACCATTGGCGGGTAAAACCAGCTCTTTCCCGTATACCTCAATTTCGATTTCGTGTGCGGAGTGGTTTTCAAAGCAGATCATTTTCAGGTCCACCGCAATTTTGATGGTGGCATTCCTGAAGTTGATCCGGAAAGCATAGCCTTCCCATTTTTTGGGAAGGATGGGGGCAAAATGCAGCTTGTCGTGGATGACACGCATGCCGCCAAATCCGTATACGAAAGACATCCACGTTCCACCCATGGAGGTGATGTGACAGCCATCTTCGGTATCGTTATTGTAATCGTCGAGATCGAGACGGGAGGTACGGAGATAAAGTTCGTAAGCCTTCTCGGGATATCCGATTTTTGCGGCAAGGATGGTATGTATGCAGGGTGAAAGAGAGGATTCGTGCACCGTAAATTGTTCATAGAAATCGAAATGGCGCCGGATGGATTCCGTGTCAAACTCATTCTCGAACAGGTAGAAACTTTGCAAAGTATCTGCCTGCTTGATGTAAGGGGAGCGGAGAATCCGGTCCCACGACCAGTTTTGATTGAGCGGTCGCTCATTTATCGGCAATTCAGCAGCTGGAATCAACTCTTTGTCGAGAAAACCATCCTGTTGCAGGAAGACCTCGCGCGAAGGGTCGAAGGCGAAGTAGATCTTTTCGATGATCTCCTTCCATCGGGCTGTTTCCATCTCTTCCTCAAAATTCCATTTGGTCTTCAGCTGTGCAAAAGCCTTCGGATGCAAGGTCTTGAGTTTTTCAATCACCTCCAGGGTATACCTCAGCGTCCATTGCGCCATCCTGTTGGTGTGAAAGTTGTTGTTTACGTTGTTTTCGTATTCGTTTGGACCCGTCACGCCCAGCAGGACATATTTTTGCTTGTCGGCCGACCAGTTGACCCGCTGAGACCAGAATCGGGAGATACCGAGTAACACCTCGAATCCCTTTGGCAGGAGGTAGTCAACGTCCCCTGTGTACCGGATGTAATCGTAGATGGCAAAGGCGATGGCCCCGTTCCTGTGAACCTCTTCGAAGGTGATTTCCCATTCGTTGTGGCACTCTTCGCCATTCATCGTGACCATCGGATAGAGCGCTGCTCCCTTTTTAAAACCCAGCTTCTGCCCGTTCTCAATCGCCTTTTGCAGGTGTTTGTGCCGGTAGGAGAGCAGGTGGCCCGCCACTACCGGTGGGGCGGTAGCCAGGAAGAAAGGGATGCAATAGGCTTCCGTATCCCAATAGGTCGAGCCACCGTATTTTTCGCCGGTAAATCCCTTCGGTCCGATGTTGAGTCGTTCGTCTTCGCCTGTATAGGTTTGCTGAAGCTGGAAGATGTTGAAGCGGATCCCCTGTTGGGCGGCTACATCGCCCCGTATCAGGATGTCGCTGGTTTCCCATTTTGTTTCCCAGCGATCCGAATGAGTCTGGAGCAAAAAGTCGTAACCTTGGTCAAACGCGGCATTGAGGTGTTGCGCAGCAGTTTCATTGAGCAGGTTCTTGGGACAATATTCCGAAGAGAGGTTGACACCGAATTTTTCGATCGTCAGGCTCTCTCCCTGTTTGAGGTGGATTGTGACGATGTTGGAGACATATTTTTGACGTTCTTCGAGGTCGGAGTGAAAGCGGATGGGTTCATTGTTCCTGAGTAGTCTGAACTTCATCCCGGCACAAACATGGAAAAGAGTTTTCCGCACTTCTGCCGTAATGTATCCTTCTCCATGGGCCACAGACTTGTTCACCTCATCCCAGAATTTCTCGTCGTAATTGGAATCTTCGTTGACCACATCGAAATCCAGATAGGGGGTAACCGTAATTTTTTCATTGAAATTTAGTGCCTCCAGGGTATAGCGGAGTGCACCGATTTCGGAGTGTGCGATGCTTACAAACCGTTGGGTGGTCACCTTTACCTGTTTGCCGTCCGATAGTTCTGCCGTGAAGACCCGGTTCAGCAAACCGTGCATCATGTCCAGTTCACGTCTGAAGTTTAGAACTTTACATTGATTTAGATCCAGAACGATGGATCCAATTCTGAAATTGATGCCAATCCAGTTGGCGGCATTGAGCACCTTGGCAAAATATTCCGGATAGCCGTTTTTCCACCAGCCTACACGGGTCTTGTCGGGGTAATATACTCCGGCAACGTAATTTCCCGGCAGGCTAAGTCCCGAATATTTTTCTTCGAAATTGGCCCTGTGGCCCATGCGCCCGTTGCCAAGGCTCATCAGGCTCTCCGTTATTTTATTGTGATCGGGATGAAATCCATCTTCGATGATCTTCCATCCGTCGTGTATAATGTAATCCTTCATTTGATTTCCTAATTAATGAATCTTGTTAAGCTTTTAGCTATTAGCCTTCGCTTCAATCCAAACTCATAACTTATAACTCATAACTCATCACTTCTACCGGTACCATTTCGATAGAATTTCGTAATCTAGTTTCTCGAAGCCAGGGATATAATGGTCGGCGAGGGAGAGGTTTTCGGGAGACCCGACACCTATCACCTGCATTCCTCCATTCCTTGCTGCTTCGATGCCAGCCTGGGCATCTTCAAAAACCAGACAATTTATCGGTTCGACCCCAAGAAGTTCCGCACAGCGCAAAAAGACTTCAGGATCGGGCTTGGCCTTTGATACGGCATTGCCATCCACGATGATGTCAAATTTTTCCATCAGGTGAATGCGTTCCAGAATCAGTGGGGCATTTTTGCTGGCAGAGCCGAGGGCAATTTGTATCCTTTGTTCACGAAGCACATCCAGAAATTCCGAAACGCCTGGTAAGATCTCCTCCTCCGTCATTTGCCTTACATAATCGAGATACCTGTTGTTTTTATTTTCTGCCAGAAGGAGTTTTTCCGCATCAGTTAGAACGATTTTCCCGATACCGAGCAGGATGTCAAGAGATCGCATCCTGCTTACGCCTTTCAGCAGTTCATTTTGTTTTTGCGTGAAATCGAAGCCCAGCTCAGCTGCCATCTCCTTCCAGGCGATGTAATGATATTTGGCGGTGTCGACTACGACACCATCCAGATCAAAAAGGCATGCTTTGATTCTCACGTTAGATTTCTTTGTAATACTTGTTTTCTTTGATAAAGATCACGGAGATCCCAGCGATGATCATACTTGCGCCGGAGAGTCCGAGCATATAGACCGCATGTCCACCCAAGAGGGAAAAGATGGCCGCACCCAGCAATCCAGCTGTGATCTGTGGGATGGTAATGGTTGCATTGAAAATTCCCATGTAGACTCCCATTTTTTCGGCGGGAAGTGAAGCGGATAGCATGGCATAGGGCATGGCCAGGATAGCGGCCCAGGCAATCCCAACTCCCACCATGGAAGCGATCAATCCGTATTGGTCCTTGACAAAAATGATGGATATCAAACCCAATCCACCCGCCACCAAGGCGGAAAAATAGATCGACTTACGTCCGAAACGGGTCGCCAGTCGAGCCATTACGATGGAAAAGAGTGCGCCAAAGACACTGTAGGCTGCAAAAATGATACCTACCCAGTTGGCCGCTTCGTTGTAGGGACCCGAGGTTGCATCCCCTGATTTGGTATTCCAAACGTTTTCGGCAATGGCAGGCGTGGTGTATACCCACATCAGGAAGAGCGAAAACCAGGAGAAAAACTGTACAAAGGCCAATTGAAGCATGGTCTTGGGCGTATCCTTCAAAAGCGTGAGGAAGGAGGTGGTTTTCTTCTCCTCATTCTTCAGGTTGTTGAATTTGGCATACTGTTCCGGGTTGTATTCCTTGGTGGTAAAACTGGTCCAAAGAACGCTCAGCAGCAAGGCACCTCCACCGATGTAAAAAGACCAAATCACGGAAGAGGCCACTTTTTCACCTTCGTGGGGTACATTGGAAACACCGAGCCAGGTGAGCAGGAATGGCAAAATCGATCCAACTACCGCTCCGGCATTGATCAGAAATGCCTGGGTCGAAAACCCGATGTTTCGCTGTTCCTCCGACACCATGTCGCCCACCAGGGAACGGAAGGGTTGCATGGTCACATTGAAGGAGCAATCCATCAGCAACAGCATGAAGGCGCCAAAAATCAGAACGGGAAGAACCTGTGCGAAAAATTCCGAATTGGGCATAAAAAACATCGCCAGGGCAGAGACCAGGGCTCCTCCCAGAATGAATGGAATCCTTCTTCCAAGCCGCGTCCAGGTTTTATCGCTGGAGAGGCCGATGATAGGCTGAACAATCAATCCTGCCAGCGGTGCCGCCAGCCAGAAATAGTTGATATGTTCCACGTCAGATCCGAGGGCGGACAGAATCCTGGTCGTATTCCCGTTTTGCAGGGAATAGCCGATTTGCACTCCCATGAATCCAAAACTCATGTTCCAGATTTGCCAGAACGACAGAATTGGTTTTTTTGCCATAATGATGAATTGTTTTTAACCAAGGAAAGTGCTGGCAATCTACTCTTTAGAGGTGTGGATTACAAGTACAAATCCTTGATCTGATGTATGCACAAAAGATCAGCGTTTGAAATGGAAGTAAGATAAAAGGGAGTATCTGACCCGAACGGACCAGAGGCAGAAAAGTACTAAACAAATGATTTTCGGTACAAACGTATAAAAAGAATTAAATATTAAAGCAATAATTCCTTTATTTTTTAACCCGGCTGATTTTAGTTTTTTCTTTTTGTCGACTCGCGAAGCACCAGGTGGGTATCTATGAATTGGGTCTTGTGTTTACCTTCCACCGGTTTTTCTATCCGCTGAAGCAGGAGTTTGGCTGCTTCGACCCCCATTTCGTAGCCGTGCTGGTCGACGGAACTCAGGGTCGGCGTGGTGATGTCGGAGAAAAAACCTGCCGAAAATCCGATGATCGCTACCTTTTGGGGAACCGCTATCGACATGCGCTGCAACGTTTTCATTGCTCCAACCGCTGTCATGTCGTTGACCGCGAAGATGGCATCCGGCGGAGAGGGGAGGTGCATCAGGTTTCGTGTGGCGTCACCAGCCAGTTCGAAAGAATCGGCTACAACCACCAGATCTTCCCGGTAGGGAATTCCATGGTCTTCCAGTGCTTTGCGGTATCCTGCCAACCTTTCAAACCCGATTCCCAGAGTTTGATGGGTCGAAAGATGGGCGATCCGTTTGCAACCCGTTTCAATGAGATGGGTGGTGGCGTTGTAGGCCGCTTTCCTGTCGTCAATGATCACCCTGTCCACATCCAGTTCTTCGGGTGCCCTGTCAAAAAAAACGATCGGGACACCATTCTCCTCTAAATTAAGCAGATGGGAGAAGTCGTGTGTCTCTTTTGAAACGGAAACCAGTGCTCCTTCCACCCGGTTCGATTCAAGAGCCTGGACGTTAATTACTTCGCGTGCATATTTTTCGTTCGACTGACAAACCATCACATTGTATCCTGCTTCATAGGCCACATCTTCAATCCCGCTGATGACGGAGGAGAAAAAGTAGTGTACCACTTCCGGGATAATGACCCCGATGGTATTGGTCTTGCTGTTTTTAAGGGAGAGGGCAACTGCATTGGGTTTATACCTCAATTTGGCCGCCAGGGTATTGACCGCCTCCTTGGTCTCCCTGCTGATATCCGGATGGTCTTTAAGTGCCCTGGATACCGTGGAAGCGGAGATATTCAGCGCCTTGGCGATATCTTTGATCGTAATAGGACTACTCATGCAAGAAACGTATGTTGGGTTAATTCAACGTTGCAAGGTAATCAAATTTCCATGATTTTGTCAAAATGAAAGCAAGCACTTTTTAATTGATTTCCTAAATAATCATAAAAAAACAGAAAACATGTTGTAAAACATTTCTGACGCAAACGTAACCGCAAACGATTGCGAAACATTTTTTTTTAAACCTGCAAAAACTGTAGATTAAATGATTGTTAAATTATCTTTATTTGCGTCCTGAAATGGTTTTCGAAAAGGCTAAAGCACTAAACAAATTGATTTTCAACGTTCTTATTATTTTTTACTCCAAATGATGCTTCATGCATTAAATTCTTCAACCATGATTTATGAACCTATAATTTAATTCACATGAAATTTGAATTAGCAAAGATGAAGATGCTTTGGTTTTTCCTTCTCGCGGTGTTTACACTGCCGGCATTTGCCCAGGAAAAATCAATCTCCGGAACTGTTTCCGATGCGACCAGTAAAGAGTCTCTTATCGGCGTAACTGTCCAGGTCGTTGGTACCACCAATGGAGCTGCCACGGATTTTAACGGTAAGTTTACCCTGAAGGCTGCTCCCGGTCAGAAACTGTTGTTCTCTTTCGTCGGTTATGTACCACAGACCGTTGTCGTCGGTCAGCAAACGACCCTAAAGATCTCCCTTGTCCAACAGACCCAAGGATTGGATGAGGTCGTGGTTATCGGTTATGGAACTGTTAAGAAATCGGATGCTACCGGTGCCGTGAGCACGGTAAGTTCGAAAGACTTCAACAAGGGATCCATCACCTCCGCACAGGACTTGTTGGTTGGTAAGAGTGCAGGTGTGAACCTCACAACCTCCGGCGGTGCCCCGGGTAGTGGAGCTACGATTCGTATTCGTGGTGGTTCTTCCCTGAATGCTTCCAACGACCCATTGATCATCATTGACGGTGTTCCTATTTCAAATGCCAATGTATCTGGAAGTTCCAACTTCCTCTCCTTCGTGAATCCGAATGATATCGAATCCTTCACCGTACTGAAAGATGCTTCTTCAACAGCGATCTACGGATCCAGGGCCTCGAATGGCGTTATTCTTATTACTACCAAACAGGGAACTGTTGGAAGTCCGATGAGAATCTCTTACGACGAGAAAACTTCGGTATCCAGCGCAATCAAATATGTGGATGTCTATTCAGGCGATCAGGTAAGGCAAATTGCCTTGTACCACAAAGATTTATTCGGAGCAGACAGTTTTACAAAACTGGGCAATGAGAATACCAACTGGCAGGATCAGATCTTCCGTACGGCCATTTCTCAGGACCACAACTTCAGTTTGTCGGGAGCTTTCAAGAAATTACCCTACCGTGCTTCTTTGGGATATACGGATCAGAATGGTATCATGAAAAATACCGATATGCAGAGAATTACCGGTTCCATCAGCCTCGATCCAATCTTGTTGGACGGCGCTCTGAAGGTGAATATGAATGCAAAAGGGATGTCAACCAACCAAAATTTTGCGGATGCGGGTGCACTGGGTTCCGCTATCAACATGGATCCTACGAAGCCTGTAAAAGATGGCAACGCCAGTTCTGATGGTTATTTCCAGTGGAGCAATTATGGTGCCAATCTTGGAACACCTAACCCGGTTGAACAGCTGATGGCCTCCGATAACAAATCGGTTGTCAAGAGAGTTCTTGCCAATGCCCAATTTGATTACAAGATTCCTTATATCACCGGATTACGTGCCAATTTGAACCTGGCAACCGACTATACAGAAGGAACTGGCCACAACAACCGTCCAACCACTTCCCCTTCAGTTCTTACCAGTCCATCCTGGGGTAAATTGAATAACTATAGTGCCAAAAACTACAACAATCTTCTTGATTTTTACCTGAACTACAACAAGGATCTCAAGTCCATTGACAGCAAAATCGATGCAACAGCCGGTTATTCCTGGCAACATTTCAAAAGTGAGGGCAATAGTTATACCCGCGGTGTAGTAGACGCCACCCATCCTTATCAAAAAACGGATAGCTCTACCTATATCACAGAGAACTATCTGGTCTCCTTCTTCGGTCGTGTGAATTATACCCTGAAAGGAAAATATTTATTGACCCTGACTGTTCGTGATGACGGATCCTCTCGTTTTGCCAAGAAAAATCAATGGGGTTTATTCCCATCTGCAGCATTTGCCTGGAAGATGAAAGACGAAACCTTCCTGAAAGATGTTCAGGCATTGTCTGAACTGAAAATGAGATTGGGCTGGGGTGTAACCGGTCAACAGGATATCGGTAACGATTATCCTTCACAGGCCAGGTACATTACTGCTTCTCCCGGTTCTTACTATATGATAGGTGGCAGCTTCATTCCAACCCTTCGTCCAAGTGCCTATGATCCCGATATCAAATGGGAATCTACCACGACCCAGAACATTGGTTTTGACTTTGGATTCCTGAAAGACCGGATCACAGGTTCTATCGACGTATACAAAAGGGTTACCAAGGATTTGCTGAATCAGGTTACCATCCCCAGCGGAAGTAACTTCTCCAATACATTGTTAACAAACGTAGGTAGCCTTGAAAACAAGGGAGCAGAGTTTACGCTGAACCTGGTTCCTATTTCAAAAAAGGACATGAACTTAACTCTGGGTTTCAACGTGACCTACAACCATAACAAGATCACCAAATTGTTGATCAGTGATGATCCAAATTACATAGGAATTCTTTATGGTGATGCCTTCACAGGTCAGAAACAGGTTACCAGAGTCGGTTATCCTGCATACTCCTTCTTCCTGAACAAACAAGTATACGGTGCAACAGGCAATCCAATCGAAGGTTTGTATGTTGACCTTTCAGGAAAAGGTGGCTCAGTGGCCGGCAACACTGCAGACCAATACATCTACCATAATCCGGTACCTGATTATCTGTTGGGTTTCTCTGCCCGTTTTGAGTACAAGAAATTTGACTTGTCTGCTTCCACCCGTGCTAATTTTGGAAACTATGTGTACAACCAGGTTGCCGCAAGTGCATCGTATGATCAGATGTACCAGATTGGATACTGGAAGAATTTCCCAACCTATCTGAGTGATACGCAATTTGTGAAACGTCAGTTTACAAGTGACTATTTTGTCAGCAATGCCTCCTTCTTCAAATTGGATAACTTAAGTGCAGGCTACCGGTTCGATAATCTCATCAACAAGATGAACGCCCGCATCAGCTTCACGGTTCAAAATGTATTAACCATCACCAAGTACAAAGGCCTTGATCCGGAGGTTAACGGTGGTATTGATAACAACTTCTATCCAAGACCCCGTACCTTCATGCTTGGTATAAGTTTATCCTATTAATCTGCTAAATAAAAATATAGATATGAATAAAAAGATTTTAATATTAGGAATAGTTCTTTCTGCTGCGGTTTTTACGGCGTGCGTGAAAGATTTGGATGTGAAGCCAAAAGATCCAAACACTATTTTGGCAGGTAACCTGAATGATGATCCTAAATATATGCAGGAGACTTTGGGTAAAATTTATGCAAGTTTCATCATCAATGGACAAGGTGCCAATGGAGGCGCGGATATCAGTGCTTCTGACCCCGACTTCTTTACAACCTTCAGGGCGCACTGGAATCTGCAGGAAATCACTACCGACGAGGCTATTTGCGGTTGGGGAGATGTTGGTATTTCCGATTTGAATACGCAAACCTGGAGTGCGAACAATACTTTTCTTACCGCACTTTATCAACGTTTGAGCTTGAGTATCACTTATGCCAACGATTTCATCAAGAATACCAAAGGCAGTACCGATCCTGCTATCATGCAGTACAATGCTGAAGCCCGTTTTCTTAGAGCCCTGGCTTATGCCTACCACATTGACCTTTTTGGAAATCCTCCATTTACCACCGAAGCCGATGGTGTTGGAAAATTCTTTCCAAAACAGCTGGACAAAAGTGTAGCCGTTGCAAGACCTATGCTATTCAATTACATCGTTTCAGAGTTGAAGAGCATCGAAAGCAAATTGGGTGAACCAAAATTCTCCTATCCGCAAGCCGACAAGGCTACCTGCTGGATGCTTCTAGCCAGATTGTACCTGAATGCACAGGTTTATACCGGAACAGCCAAATGGGACAGTTGCAAGCTCTATTGCGATAAGGTCATCAACAGTGGCAAATATACACTTGCAACCAACTATCGTCAGAATTTTTCTGCAGACAATGATGGCGCACACAATCCCGAAATGATCTTTGCCTGGTTACAGGATGGCGTAAATACCTATGGTGGTGGTGCAGGTACAACCTTTGTTATTGAATCTACCAGTGACGCTACTTACATCAGGGCTGAGGACTACTCCAATCTGACCTCCAATACCGACTGGAACGGAAACAGGGCCAGGAAACAATTCATGAATGTATTGGTCGATACCCTTGCAACCTACGGTAACGTACCAGTTCCTGCCACAGACGTAACCTTTGCCCAATGCAAAGACAAACGGGTCTATATGAAAATGAAGAAAAGCATGGATATTCCGAGCGCTTCTTCCAGCGGTGATTATGGAATTGGCGTATACAAGTTCACTGCCAAGAATACCGATGGAAGTAAGCCTGCCGATTACAGTCCGGCTTATGCCAATACAGATTTTCCTGTTTTCCGTTTGGCAGATGCTTACCTGATGAGGGCCGAAGCATTGTTTAACACCGGTGATCTGACCAATGCGGTCAAGGACGTAAATATGATCAGGACCCGCGCCTATGGCAATGCAACCGGCAATATCACTACGGCACAGCTTACAGCCAAATTCTTGTTGGATGAAAGAGGACGCGAATTTTACTACGAGGCACAAAGACGTACCGACCTGATTCGCTTTGGAAAATATACAGATGGTAACTACAACTGGCAGTGGAAGGGTAACACCTTCGCCGGTACCAACGTAGACAAACATCTGAATCTCTTCCCTATTCCGGGTGCTGAAGTTTCGGCCAATCCAAACATCGCACAAAATCCTGGTTATTAATCTTTTAAACTACTGAAAAATGAATAAAAATTTATTTAAATATTTGACTTTCATTGGGTTGATCGGGCTTATGTTCGCTTGTTCAAAAGATGAAACCAAAGTTGGCATGCTGATCAGTCCGGTCGTACCGACCATCCAGACGGTCCCAGGCCTGACTTTGAAAAGAACCACTGGAAAGGATACCCTTGAGTTCGTGGGTACTCCTGTAAATCCTGGCTTTGCGGCTTCCGCCAACTATTTTCTGGAAGCTGGTGCCGCTGGCACTAGTTTTTCGGATCCTGTCGTACTGGTTTCAGGATCTCAGGATAAATCCATGAAGATCACGGTAAGTGACCTGAACGGACTTTTGCTGAAAAAATTTCCTGCCGATCAGGTTTCTTCCATCGATTTCCGCATCAGATCCGTACTCGTTCTGGATGCCGGAACCGGCGCCCCGGGAACTACTGCCAGTCCTTTGGTCTATAGTTCAAATGCCACGACCGTAAATGTGACGATTTATGGATTGCCAAAACTGGATTTGGTTAACTCCGGCGTGACACAGAGTATCAGCTCTCCTCTGGGAGATGGCAAGTATTCTGGATTTGTTAAACTGAGTGCTGCAAAACCATTTACCCTGAAGGACCCTGATGCCAACATTACTTACGGCATGAGTGGTGCGAAACTTGCTGCAAATGGCACGGCGATTACTTCACCGGATAATGGATGGTACAAAATTGTTGTTGACACAAAGGCACTTACCTACACCATTGATCCATACATGATCGGCTTGGTTGGTGATGCAACACCGAATGGCTGGAATTCACCCGACCAGAAAATGGATTACGACGCAGCTACGGGTACCTGGAAAATTACCATCACCCTGATTGATGGGACCTTTAAATTCAGAAAAAACGACGGATGGGCGTGGAATCTTGGATACAATTCAGATAGCAGTTCTTTGGTATACAACGGCAGCAATGTTCCAATCACAGCCGGTAATTATACCATCTCCTTAACCATCACCAGCGATGCGAATCAAACAGGAACCTTTAAGGCTGTTAAAAACTAATTTGTATGAACCATTTGTTTATTTAAATGAGATTTAAAAAAATATATTTATGAAAAGATTGTTCATATATAGAATAATGACCGTCCTCGTACTCGCAGCCACATTGTTTGCTGCCTGTACAAAAGGGACATCGGATACGAAACTGACTCAGGCAATTTCTACCTCACAGTTTTCGAATGTCACATCAGCGACTGCAACGGTCGTAGGATTTGTTGTTGCGGCCGGTGACGGATTCTCAGAGAAGGGTGTTTGCTACAACACGGCAACCGGGCCTACGGTATCCAATACCAAGGTTGCCTATACTGCTGCAGCCACCTCTGCTACCTATACCGTAAACCTTACGGGTTTGGCTTATGCTACTACTTATTATGCACGTGCCTATGCAACGGGTCTCGAAGGAACCGTTTATGGCGAAGAGGTAACTTTTACCACTTTACCTGTTGTTCCTACGCTTACAACCGCTGCAATTACTGCAGTTACGGGTAATTCAGCTGCCGGTGGCGGAAATGTCACCGTCTCTGGTGGTGCCGATGTAACCGCAAGGGGAATCTGCTACGGATTGAATCACCTGCCAACTGTTGCCGATACCAAGACCACAGACGCCAAGGGAACCGGAGCATTCGTAAGTAGCCTGACAGCCTTGAAGGGCAACAAGACCTACTACGTTCGTGCCTATGCAGTGAACAGTGCCGGTACCGGATACGGTCCTGAAGTTGCCTTCACGACTCTGGTGGATCTGCCTGTTGTTACTACTACGGATGTTACATCAGTTACGAAAACTACTGCCATCTCTGGTGGTGCAGTCACGTATGATGGAGGTGGAACCGTTTCAGCCAAGGGTCTTGCCTGGGGAACAGCTGCAAATCCAACCATTGCCGGGACCAAAATTGATGGTGGAACAGGATTAGGTGCCTTCGTAAGCAATCTGACCGGTTTACCTAAATATACGACCTTCCACGTACGTGCCTATGCCACGAACAGTGCGGGTACTGCCTATGGCGCAGACGTTCAGTTTACGACCCTTGCCGACATTCTCACCTGGAACATTCCTGGAGATTATGTGGGTGCCAGCTATCCTGGTTCTACCTTGGCCGATTGGTCTCCCGACAAATCACCTCAGGTAATCAGTACCATTTCTGCAGGAGACAAGCTCGAAGGATATGTCTACATGGCCAATGCAACCAACAATTGGAAATTTGCCTCACAAGCCAATTGGAATGGTCCGAACTACGGCGACGACAACAAGTCAGGTAAACTGGATCCCAATGCAGCGAACAACATTGCCTCTGCAAAAGGATACTACAAGATCAATGTAGATGCAACTGCCATGACCTATACCGCTGTTCCAACAGTTTGGGGTCTTATCGGGGATGCTACCCCAAATGGATGGAACGACGAAACGGTGATGACCTACTATCCTGCCATGCGTACCTGGCAAGGGGTGATGCATCTGACAGCAGCCAACATTAAATTCAGGGCCAACCACGACTGGGGATTGAATTACGGTAGCGACAAGGCCGACGGAACACTGGGTGCCGGTGCCGCCAATATTCCTGTCTCCCTCGCGGCTGATTATGTGGTTTCACTCGATTTGAGCCATCCGAATGCCTATACCTATAGCGCCAACAGATGGGGTGTCATCGGTGATGCAACTCCTGACGGATGGAATTCAGACCAGAACATGACTTGGGATGCTACCAATAAAGTCCTGACAATTACCTTGAACTTGACTGCTGGACAATTCAAATTCAGAGCCAACGACGATTGGGGTGTCAATCTGGGTGGTAACATCGCTGCATTGACTCAGAATGGAGACAATATTGCCGTGGCCGTAGCCGGTAATTACACCATCAAGCTGGATGTAAGCAAACCTGTTTACTCCTGCACAGTTACGAAGAATTAAGTTTTTTTTCATAGTTAAAAAGGGGGGCAACTGTTTTAGGTGCCCTCCTTTTTGTTTTCTTTGATTTCTTCTGCATCAAAAATATTACCTTTGGATTCAGGTGCCCGGTATTACCAATTCCACTGTGTGTTTGCTTGGTTTCACGACCGGTTTTAGCTATATTCAACGATCTTTTCCTTTTATGTTAAAAATCTCTCCCATGAGAATCCTCCGCATATTTATTTTGCTATTGTGTAGCAGTTATGGCAGCATGGCCCAGATCGTCACTTCTGTTCCGGCCATTCCAACCGACAATCAATCGGTCGTCCTCACCTACGATGCAACCAAGGGCACTGCCGGATTGAAAGATTATGCCGGAGATGTGTATGCGCACATAGGGGTCATTACAGACAAAAGTAGCTCGAACACCGACTGGAGATATGTCGTTGCTGCCTGGGGTGTCAACGTCGATAAGGCAAAAATGACTCGTACGGCAGCCAACACCTATCAACTGACCCTTACACCCGATGTACGGCAATATTTCGGAGTACCTGCCGGGGAGGTGATCCAGAAGATTGCAGTCGTTTTCAGAAGCGGAGCCATGGTCGGCGGGGTTTATCTTGAGGGTAAGGATACCGGGTCGAAAGATATTTTGTTGGATGTTTTTGCATCGGGATTCAATCTGGTCATTCAGCAACCAGCCAAAAACCAGATTTACCAGCAATATGCCAATATCCCCTTTTCAGCATCCGTCTCTGCAACAGCCAATTTGGAATTGTATCTCAACAATACCAAAGTCATCTTCCTATCAGGCACAACCATTTCCTATAATTTCAATCTGCCGGCCGGTGAGTATTGGATCAAAGCCAGGGCAATCACCACCTCCAAAACGCTTGCAGATTCAGTTTTTGTTTATGTAATCGGCAGTCAGGTCACGGAGGCAAAACCTTCAACGGCCATCAAGGGGATCAACTATCCCGATACGCAATCGGCTACCCTGGTGCTTTGGGCACCCTACAAACAGTCGGTCTTCGTGATAGGTGATTTCAACGACTGGCGACCTTCTGCCAGTTCCAGGATGAAAAAGGATGGCGACTACTACTGGCTCACCATCTCCAATCTGACACCGGGTAAAGAGTATTCCTTTCAATACCTGGTGGATGGTACAATTAAGATTGCAGACCCTTATACCGACAAGATCCTGGATCCCTCCAACGACCAGTACATCACGGCTGCCACCTATCCCAATCTGATTGCCTATCCTGCAGGAAAGACCGACGGAAATGTTTCCGTGCTCCAGACCAACAAGCCTAAATACAGCTGGCAGGTGACGAATTTCACCCCACCGGCCTCGGATACCTGTGTCATTTATGAAGCGCTTGTCCGCGATTTTGATACCAAACACTCCTTTGCCGGTGTAGCAAGTCACCTCGACTACCTCAAAGATTTGAAGGTAAACGTACTGGAATTGATGCCCGTCAACGAATTTGAAGGCAACAGCAGCTGGGGATACAATCCCTCCTTCTACTTTGCCACAGACAAATATTACGGACCTTCCGATGAGTTTAAAAAATTGGTTGATCAATGTCACCAAAGAGGCATTGCGGTGGTCATGGATATGGTGTTGAACCATTCATACGGACAGAGCCCGTTTGTACAACTCTATTTTGACGGAACAAATCCAACCACCCAGAATCCCTGGTACAATGTAAAAAGCAATTTTACCAACCCGTCTGCCCAATGGGGATATGATTTTAACCACGACAGTCCCTATACCCGTGAGTTGGTCGACAGTATTGCCTCTTACTGGATGAGCCAGTACAAGGTGGATGGCTTCAGATACGACTTCACGAAGGGTTTCTCCAACAACATCAAGGACAGCTCCGATCCCTGGGGGAGCAAATACGATGCCCAGCGAATTTATAACCTGGAGCGGATGGCCGCACAGGTCCAGAAACGGAAACCCGGGGCACTCGTTATTTTTGAACACCTGGCCGACAACAACGAAGAGAAGGAACTGGTCGAATCCGGGAATAAGATCCTCTTGTGGGCCGATGCTAGCGGCAACAGTGCACAGGCTGCCATGGGATTCAACGACAGCGGTAAATCTGATTTAACCTGGGCCTCCTACCAGGCCAGGAGCTGGAGCGTTCCTTCCGCAGTGAATTACATGGAGAGCCACGATACGGAGCGCATTCCTTACGAGTGCATCACAGGCGGGAATTCGCAGGGAAGTTACACCACCCGTGACAGTACGACCGCCTACAAGCGCGTTGCCCTTACGGCCGCCCTCTTTATGCCGATTCCCGGACCCAAAATGATCTGGCAATTCGAAGAGCTCGGATACGATTATTCCATTGAATATGCGGGCCATCTGGCTGAGAAGCCGGTCCGCTGGGATTATGTCGACAAACCTGCCCGGACCTACTTGTTCCGTGTGATGGCCAAACTCTTTTATTTGAAGAAAACTTATCCCATTTTTAGGACCAGCGATTTCACCACCTCTTTGGTGACAGATCAGAAGTGGCTCAAGTTGAACCTGAATGGAGACAATGTGCTGGTGGTCGGAAATTTTGGTTTGGCATCTGCCACCATGAGCGTTCAGTTTCAAAAGACGGGAACCTGGTACGAATATTTTGGGGGGACCACCCTGGATGTCTCCAATGTTGCACAGAGTCTGGTGTTGGCCCCCGGAGAATTCAGACTCTATTCGTCCGTGAATTTCTCCAGGGCAAACATCACCACCGAGGTGAATGTCCTTCCGGCACCGGAGACTGGCTTTGTGCTTTGGCCCAATCCGGTTAGTGAAACCTTGAAAATTTCTTCTGCCTTACCGCTTTCGCGGATTATTGTTTATTCGATGACGGGTTCCATCCTGAAAGAGGTAACCCTGTCGGGAACCGATACCTCCGGGCAGGAGCTTTACCTCGGCGATCTGCAGCGCGGCAACTACCTGATCCAGGTGATCAATAAAAAAGGAAAGTCGGAGTCGAGGAAGATTGTTAAGTTCTGATGAAAAGGTGAAGAACTAAGAGTGAAGAGTTGAGAGTGGCACCGGTAGAGACGTTGCATGCAACGTCTGAATTTTCTGTAATTTGCGAAAACCGTGGAGGGGACAACACACTCGATACTCCAAAATCGAAAATCCAAAATTGCTTTGCTATTTCACTACAATCGTCTTGATATTGACAAACTCCCTGACGCCAAAACTGGATAACTCGCGCCCATAGCCACTTCCCTTGATCCCGCCGAAAGGCAGGCGTGGATCTGACTTGACAAAATCGTTGACAAAGACGCAGCCTGCTTCCAGTCCCATCTCCGCCAATATTCTCCCCTTTTCAGGATTGGAGGTAAAGATACCTGCACCCAATCCGAAAACGGTATCATTGGCGATCCGGATGGCCTCTTCCTCCGTTTTGAAACGATACAACACCGCTACCGGTCCGAACAACTCCTCGTGGTAGGCCGGCATGCCGGAAACTACATTATCCAGTACTGTTGGCGGATACAGGGCGGCCTTCCCTTCCGGGATGTATCCTCCCAACAAGACATTTGCTCCCATTTTTCGACTGGTTTCAACCTGCTGATGAAGTTCATCCCGAAGATCTTTCCGCGCCAGCGGACCAAACGTCGTGGCAGGATCCAATGGATTTCCAACGACGGCTTCCGACATCAACCGCACAAACTCGGATTTAAAAGTGTCGTAGATGGTATCAGCCACGATAAACCGCTTGGCACCAATGCAGCTCTGTCCGGCATTGAGCAGACGGCTGGTCACGCAGAGACGGGCAGCCTCCTGTTCATCCGCATCTTCCAGGATGAGGTAGGGATCGCTGCCTCCCAGTTCGAGGACCGTTTTTTTCAGGGCGGCTCCGGCTGCTGCGGCAACAGCTTTCCCGGCAGGTGTACTCCCCGTTAAGGTAACCGCTTTTACAGCAGGATGTTCAATGATGCCTTTCACCGCCGAAGAACCCACCAACAATGTTCTGAAGACATTTTCGGGGAAGCCGGCTGATTGAACCAGCTGCTCAATGGCCAACGCACATCCCGACACATTGGAGGCATGTTTCAATACACCTGTATTGCCGGCCATCAAGGCGGGGGCCAGAAACCGGAAGACCTGCCAGAAGGGGAAATTCCAGGGCATGATGGCAAGGATGGTTCCAATGGGTTGAAAAGAGACATAGGATTCGGTGGTTCCCGTTTCGACCTTTTCGGGTTGCAGGAAGGATGCACAGTTTTCGGCATAATATCCACAAACCAGGGCACATTTGTCGATTTCGCCCAGAGCTTCGCGTTTGGCTTTCCCCATTTCAGATACCATCAGGAGTGCCAGTGGTTCCCTGTTTGCCGTCAGGTTGGCTTGCAGATTTTTCATCCGAACCGACCTATGTGCAAAATCTGTCAATCGCCAGAGATGAAAGGCTGAGTCAACAGATTGCAAGATCAGGTTGACAGCTTCTGAAGTGTATTCCTGGTAGGTTTGAATGATTTCACCTGTAAAAGGATCGACGGATTGCATGGTACGCATAGTTTTAATCAAAAATAGTGCTTTTCCACAAATGCCGTGAGAAATTCGTTATTGAGATGGAAAGGGGGTAAATTTATGGAAGGGGTCTTTTAATCTTTGTGGCCTCGTCAAGACTCACATTATAAATAGAATGGCCGGTAGCCATTGCAAAAGTAAGCGGACGATTATTTAACAACATCGATCTGATGTTCTTCATTTACTGCTAACGCTCCTTCATTTAACTTCGTTTCAACATCCATCGCGACCACCTCATTCGTCATCCCCACTTCCGTTTTCTTTTCCTCGAAATACTGCCTGTAGAAGATAAATATGGCGATGATGCCCACCGAAATGGAGGCATCTGCCACGTTGAACACGGGACGGAAGAAGATGAATTCCTGGCTACCCCAGAGCGGGAACCAGGTGGGGAAGTGCCCCTCGATCAGCGGAAAATAAAACATGTCGACCACTCTTCCCATTAAAAAAGAGGCATAACCGCCACCTGCAGGAAAAAGTGTGGCCACCGAACCATGACTTTCATTGAAAATCAATCCGTAAAAGGCACTGTCTATCAGGTTTCCGGCGGCGCCGGCAAGGATCAGGGAGAAACTGGCCACGAGGCCAAAAGGGAGTTCTTTTTTCCAGAGTTTGGTGAGGTACCAACCCAGTAATACGATCGCAGCCATCCGGAAGATGGTCAGAAAATATTTGCCGATGTTGTTGCCAAATTCAAAACCAAAAGCCATCCCGTTGTTTTCAATGAAATGGATGATGAACCAGTTTTTTGCCACGACCACCTCCTCGCCCAACATGAAATGTGTTTTGACGAAGATCTTTACCAGTTGGTCGACCAGCAAAATTATCAGGATAAGAAGAATTGACTTGGTTTTGTTGCTCATGTTTTGGATAAAAATTGAATCGGCATGCGGATCCGGAATTCAGTATTTAGGTCTCGAAGGTTATTCGGCGAATAACTTGCTTTTTTCTTCTTCTTCAACTCCTGGTTCTTCGGTATCTGTAGCAGGTTCCGTTTCCTTTACCTCTTTCTTATCGTCGCTAAAATAATGTCTGTAGAAGATAAAAATGGCAAATACCCCGCAAGAAACACCGGCATCGGCAACATTGAAAATATCACGAAAGAACACAAATTCTTGCCCACCCCAAATTGGGAACCAGCTTGGATAATGTGATTCAATGAGTGGAAAATAGAACATATCGACCACTCTGCCCTGAAGAAAAGGTGCATATCCACCTCCCGCAGGGAAAAGGAGCGCCAGCTCACCGGGTTTTTGGTTGAATATCAATCCATAGAAAGCCCCGTCGAGCATGTTGCCAATGGCACCGGCGAGGATCAGTGAAAAACAGGCGATCAATCCGAATGGAACCTCTTTCTTCCACAATTTGGAGAGGTACCAACCCAAGACGCCGATGGCTGCAAGGCGGAAGAGACTCAGGAAATATTTGCCAAGGCTGTTGCCGAATTCAATGCCAAAGGCCATTCCATTGTTTTCAATGAAATGAAGGATGAACCAGTTTTTGAAGACAACGATCTCACCACCCGGAAGCAGATGTGTCTTGATCCAGATTTTTAGTATCTGGTCAACCAGCAATACCAACAGGATGAGAAGCAGGGATTTTGTTTTATTGCTCATGGGCAATGTAGAAAGTGCAGACGAAACTCTTCCGGTCATCCATGTTCAGACCAGTTGCTTCACTTGCCCTAAAAAAGGAGATTAGTGTTGAGAATTTTTTGCGTCAATCGACAGGGTAGCGTGAGGTACTGCGCGAAGCCTCTCTTTGGAAATCAGGGCACCGGTTTCACGGCAGACGCCATAGGTTTTGTTTTCAATCCTGATCAGGGCTGCCTCCAGATGTTGGATGAATTTTTGCTGACGCTGAGCCAGTTTACCTGCTTCTTCTTTTGAAAGCGTTGCTGCACCCTCCTCCAGAACTTTGAAAGTTGGGGAAGTATCCTGGGTATCATTTCCATCACCCTGAGTGATTGCATTCTTGTATAATTCGTAATCCTGACGTGCTTTTTCCAGTTTTCCCAGAATCAAGGCCTTGAACTCCTGGAGCTCCTCGTCTGAATATCTTGTTTTCTCTGCCATAATCTTGAGCTTTTTGTAAATATAATTTAAATCGGGTCTGCTTTGACAAGCTGTTGTAAAAATTTATGAACAGCTTCGGTTAATCATTCATATCTTCGTCACGGACAGCACGGTTTCCAATCCGGGTTCTATTTCAACAAGTTGATCCGATACACGGTCTGTCAATTCAACCTGGTTAAGTTTCAAGGCCAGTGTTTGTGCACAAATATACTCTCCGAATTTATCGAGTGCTTCTGTCAGTTCTGGATGACGACCGATGGTTAGTTCGATTTTGTCTGTCACCTCAAAGCCGCTCTCTTTTCTCAGGTTCTGAATCCTGTTGATCAGTTCACGAGCCAAACCCTCCAGTTTCAGTTCGGGTGTAACGTGAATGTCCAGGGCTACCGTCAGGTTGCCTTCACTGGCCACCTGCCAGCCGGGAATATCCTCCGTCAGAATTTCCACATCCTCAGGTACCAGCTTGATGGCTTCTCCATCGATGGCTGCATCAAAATATCCTTCTCTCTCGAAGGAGGCAATCTGTGTCTGATCCATGGCGTTCACCAGAACGGCAATCTGTTTCATCAGCTTGCTGTATTTTGGTCCCAACGTTTTGAAATTGGGTTTGATCTTTTTCTTGATGACTCCGGTTGAGTCGGTCAGATATTCCACGCTTTTCACATTCACCTCCGTCAGAACGATGCTCTCAATGGCCTCGAACTGTTGGCGAAAACGGTCACTCAACACAGGGACGATGATCCTGGCGAGAGGCTGGCGAACTTTGAGCTTCTCCTTCCGGCGAAGGCCAAGTATCATCGAGGAGGCTTTCTGCGCCATTTCCATCCTTTCCTCCAGGGGCTGATCCACCAGCGTCGCATCGGCTGAAGGGAATAGGGTGAGGTGAACGGAGATATCCTGCTCGCGGTGTGAAACCTTGTTCAGATCCCTGAAAAGCTGATCGCTGAAGAAGGGTGCTATCGGTGCCGCCAGTTTGGCCACCGTTTCGAGTGCCGTATAGAGGGTCTGGTAAGCCGAGATTTTATCTGTATCGTATTCGCCGCCCCAGAACCTTTTGCGGCTCAGCCTGACATACCAGTTGGAGAGATTTTCCGATACGAATTCGGAAATGGCCCTCCCGGCCTTGGTCGGCTCATAGGTTTCGTAGGCTTCTGTCACCTCTTTCACCAGGGTATTCAACAACGAAAGAACCCATCTGTCGAGTTCGGGACGCTGGTTGTTCGGGATATCTGCTTCCCGGTAGGTAAACCCGTCGACGTTGGCATACAGCGAAAAGAAGCTGTAGGTATTGTAGAGCGTTCCAAAGAATTTGCGCCGTACCTCATCCACGCCGCCAAGGTCAAATTTAAGGTTGTCCCAAGGCTGTGAATTTGTGATCATGTACCAGCGCACCGGATCGGAACCATATTTTTCAATGGTGCTGAAAGGGTCTACGGCATTGCCCAGACGCTTCGACATTTTGTTGCCGGCTGCATCCAGAACCAGTCCATTGGAGATGATGTTCTTAAAGGCTACGGAGCCCTTTGCCATGGTGGCAATGGCGTGGAGGGTAAAGAACCAGCCACGGGTCTGGTCGACTCCTTCTGCAATGAAGTCGGCAGGGAAGAGGGTATCAAACTCTGCCTCGTGTTCGAATGGATAGTGAACCTGGGCAAAAGGCATGGCTCCCGAATCAAACCATACATCGATCAGATCCAGCTCGCGCACCATTTTCACTCCGTTCGGAGAAACCAGGAGGATGTCGTCCACGAAGGGACGGTGCAAATCTATTTTTTCGTAATTTTCCGTGGAGTTGTCGCCAACAACGAAATCCTGGTAAGGGTTGGCAGCCATGAAACCGGCAGCCACCGACTTTTTAATTTCGCCAATCAGCTCCTCCACAGAGCCGATGCAAAGCTCCTCTGTTCCGTCTTCGGTTCGCCAGATGGGAAGGGGAGTTCCCCAATACCTCGAGCGCGAGAGGTTCCAGTCGACCAGGTTCTCCAGCCAGTTGCCAAAACGACCGGTTCCTGTTGAAGCAGGTTTCCAGTTGATGGTTTTATTGAGATCGATCATCTGATCTCTGACGGCAGTAGACTTGATAAACCACGAATCCAGCGGATAGTAGAGCACGGGTTTGTCTGTCCGCCAGCAATGCGGATAGCTGTGTTCATATTTTTCGACCCGGAAAGCTTTTCCTTCTTTCTTCAATTGAATAGAAAGATCTATATCAAGGGTGGCATCGTTTTCAGTCAGCTTCTCGTCGTAGCTGTTCTTGACGAAACGGCCTGCATATACAGAATAGTTTACTGTATTCACATTGGTTCGAACGAATTCAGGGTCGAGGTCTTCCAATCGGAAGAAACGACCCTGGCGATCTACCATCGGCTGTCGTTTGCCCTCGTTGTCGATCAGCAACAGCGGGGCAATGCCGGTCTGTTTGGCGACCCTATCGTCGTCGGCTCCAAAAGTTGGCGCGATATGCACGATGCCTGTACCGTCTTCTGTGGTAACGAAATCACCGGGGATGACTCGGAATGCCTCTCCGACTGGAGTCACCCAGGGGAAAAGCTGTTCATAGTTTACTCCAACCAGCTGGCTTCCTGCAAATTCGCCAAGCAGCTGATAAGGGATGTTTTTCCCTTCACCTGAGAAGCCTTCGAGGGTCAATGCCTCATTTTTTTCCGGGAAATAGTGGCGGAACAGATTTTTGGCCAGAATGACCGTAATTGGTTCTGCTGTATAGGGATTGAATGTCCTGACTTTGACGTATTTGATGGCTGCCCCAACCGCGAGGGCCGTATTGGAGGGCAAGGTCCAGGGGGTAGTGGTCCAGGCCAGGATATAGAGATCCGTTTCAACCTGATCGAACAACTGTTCAGATTTTTCGTTGCGGATTACTTTGAACTGGGCGATGCAGGTAGTATCCTTTACGTCCTTGTAACAGCCCGGCTGGTTCAGCTCATGGGAACTGAGTCCCGTTCCGGCAGCAGGAGAGTATGGTTGGATGGTATAGCCCTTGTACAACAGGTTTTTGTTGTAAAATGATTTCAGGAGCCACCACAAGGTCTCGATGTAGCGGTTGTCGTAGGTGATGTAAGGATCATCCATATTGACCCAGTAGCCCATTTTGTGGGTAAGATCTTCCCAGAGGTCGGTATATTTCATCACTTCGCGGCGGCAGGCAGCGTTGTAATCGGCAACTGAGATGTGTTTGCCAATGTCCTCCTTGGTAATGCCGAGGGATTTTTCGACGCTAAGCTCCACCGGCAGTCCATGGGTATCCCATCCGGCTTTGCGCTTGACCAGGAAACCCTGCTGTGTTTTGTACCTACAGAAAATATCCTTGATGGCACGGGATACCACGTGGTGAATACCGGGCTGGCCATTGGCCGAAGGAGGTCCTTCGTAAAAGATGTAAGGCTTCCCTTCGGCTCTGGTCGAGATCGATTTGTGAAAAGTATCGTCTTCTTCCCAGAACTTTAAAATATCCTTGTTTACCTGTGAAAGATTAAACTCCTTATATTCCCTGAATTTCTTACTCATAGCGTCGTGCAACTCCCTTTTTTTTAAGTGCACAAAGATAATAAAAAGTACTTAAAGTGAACTAAAATGACTAAAGTTTGGGACTCCCGACAGATCCCCATGCAAGTCAAAAGTACTTTAGTCACTTTTGATCACTTTAGTCACATTAGTCACTCATGTGCGCAACCAATTTCACTCCAAAATCATCTTATAAATGTGAAAAACCTCCTCCTGTTTGCTGTGTTACTTATTCTCCTCACGGGATGTCTGCGGACAGATATTTCCATCATCGGGACGGAGAGTCCCCTCATTTTTCAGTCGGAATATACCAACTATGCGTGGGGATACAGTCACAGCGGCTGGATCATGGATGGCACCGGAACTCCCCACAGGTTTCGGCCGAGTGGCAAATGGGTCTTCCCCGATTCGGAAGGGTACCTCTCTGCTGCAGATATGACCAACAATTTCAACGCCTGTGATTCAACGCTGACGAAAGTCTCCTTCGCTGATTTTTCCCTGTACTCAGGAAAGGCAATGACCTGTGCGAACGGACCATTCAGCAAACAGCAGACCACCATGGCCGATGCAGGGGAGCAGATCCAGTGCTTCTACACCTACGAGGCAGCACAGAAGCGGTATAAGAGGGTAATTCTTCGGGTTTATGGAGACTATTCACAGGACAATCTAGCGGCTAATACAGGTGATCTCGTAATCTGGATGAAAACGATTAAATAATGTGCTAATATGCTAATTTGCTAATTAAAAAAGGGAGAATACAGGATTGGTTCTTCTTAATTGAGTTGATTGATTAATAGGATAATTAACCCATTGCAATATTAGCTCATTAGCAAATTAGCATATTAACACATTCTCTCCCACACCAGCTTCTTCCCGAACCCCAGCCTGTTGTCCGTCATCTTCAGGTAATCAATTTGCAATATCCAAAGCGTAGTATCCATCAAGGCTGTAAAAGGGAACCGCTTCAGGTATGCAGAACTTGCGATTTTCAGGGATTCCCCTTCCACTTTTAGCAGCATTCCCGAAAACTGAATTCCCTGAATTTTTCCGATGATGCTGGTTTCGAGTACCACATTCCCGGCCACTTTGTAATTTACCAACACCTCCTGAATGTGTCTGGTTTCGTAGCCTGAAGTAAATACAAACGACATCTCCTCTTCCAAAAAGGCATAAAAACAGTTGGCCACCCATGGCTGGTCGCCCGAGGCAGTTGCAAGGGTAAGCACGTGGTGCTTCTTGAGGAAGGTTGCGATTTTGGAGTCTGGATGCATAAAAAAGTGACTAGAGTGAACTAAAGTGACTAAAGTAACTATTTCCGGAATGTGATCGTCCGTGACCAATAACTTTGTTCACTTTAGCTCACTTTAGTCACTCCCAACTTATTGCAGGGGATTTTCGACTTTTCCCGCGAACAGAATGGCCCCGGTATCCTCCTCCATGATGAAAAAGAGGAAGGGGCGGGTCAGGTAAAAAGAGGGCGGATCGACAGGCATGGCGGTCACGCCAACACCTACGGATGTTACAGCGGCTGCCTCGGTACCTGATTCATTTACGTCGATGTAGGTTTTGTGGAGGACACTGGTGAGGTAAAGCTGATTTTGAGCATTGATGCCGGAGAAGTTGGCGTTGTTGGCATCGAAGGCAATGCCCATACCAAGTTTGGCGAGGATTTCGTTGAGCGTGATCTTCCAGGAAAATTTCCATTTTGGAATCCAGACGGGGATCTTGGTCTTGGTTTGGAGTGCGGCATGAAGAGCACTCCATTTTTCAGGACTGAGGCTGGCAGCCAATTGATCGGGGATCGTTCCCGCATCCGGAAGCAGGAACACCATTTGGAATTTTTCTGCACCGTAGGGCAAAGTCATTGCTTTGAAGCCGGATTGGACCGTGTAGCCAAAACTGTTCTCCATTTTCATCATTGGCACGGATATCGACTTCTTGTCGCTGCAGGTGAACTGCTCATTGGCAGTTTTAGCGGTCTCGAACTGGTATTTCCACTTTCCGTTGAAATAGATGGCATTTATCAGAAACATGATTTCGTTGGCAGAAATACCCGTGAGGATGGTTGGAATCTTGCCGTTGGTCTTGTCGCTGACCCAATTGTTGATGGTATTCAGGGCTGCGGAGTTGAAATCGAGCCTGGTTACTTCTGCCTGATAATAGGTCTGATTGGTCTGCACAAAAGGATCCAATACGGGAAAATCCTTTCGGATCCAGATCGAATTGGCGATGCTCATGGTCACCGTTGGGTCTGCTTTTACCAGTGCAGCCATCAGATCCGAATAGATACCGTTGATCTCTGCGATGGTTAGCCCATCCAGGCCAAGGGCTTTCTGCATGGCGTCGAGGGTAGTGCCTGAAGCCCCGTTAAGGGTCATCGACAGGGCCAGTGAAACACTGAGCGGTGAGACCATCCTGTTTTCAATCGTGCCGTCCAGACATTTGTTCAGCAGGGCGAAGCTAAAGGAGTTGCCTGCCTGAACCAGTTTTAGGGACTTTTCGGTCAGAACGATTTTTCCCCCTACCGGGGAAGGCTCTGTACTGCGGGTGCAGGCTGCCGTAAAGAGAAGGGAGGAGAGAATAAATGTAAGGTATTTCAGATACATCATCACGCAGGTTGGTACATGGATATAGATGCAAAAAGTGGGCCAAAAGTTACAGGGAGATCGAAATTTTTATTGGGATTTTCGCTGGATTGTCCTAGTGATGGATCAAGGTATTTGTAGCAGTCCAGACATCGTCTGACAATAGGCTTCTTTTGTTCAATCCATTCTGGGTTGTGAGTTTGCATCTATCCATTAGCCACAGATTCCACCAGCGGTATTGACATTCAAGCCCTCCGGGCTTTCCCTGGATTTTGGTCAGCATACATTGCATGCAACGTCTCTACCGTCGCCACTCATCACCCTTAGTTCTCACCCCCCCTTCGGCTGCGCTCAGGGACCGGCCTCTTCGTCTTACAGGCTGAACGTCCCCCTAGTCGTCCACTCTTCACTCTTCGTTTTTCATTCTTCTCATTCAACTTTTCCCCGGAAGGTCCTGAAGGAATATTTCTCCAGTGTGTTGAATTGTATTGGCAATTGGGGTGTAGTTAAAATCGATGGTCCTGGTCACTTTTGATCCGTCATACAGGGCTTGCCTGACAGAACTTCGGACCGTCTGCCTGGTTAGGGCTGGCTCCTTGCCTGTCAGCAGTGAGATTAGGGCGGAAGCCCTCCATCCCAATTGCAGAAGCAACAGGTTGGCACGGAAACTGGGCTTTTTCTGGTTCAGCGCTACGGCGATGGCCTCAAAGATTTCCCGGTAGGGGAGATTCTCGGCAGATAATACGAACCGCTGATTTTTGACACGCTCCCAGTTATCTGTCTGTAACAGGGTGATGATGGCCGTTGAAACATCCCTGACATCTACGAACCCGTTGGAACCATCGGTATAAAATCTCATTCCATTCCAGACGGTTTGGAAGAGTCGGGGTGAGCCGCTGTTCCATTTCCCGGGTCCGAGAATTACCGAAGGGTTGACGATGACACCTTCCAAACCCTCCTGGATCCCCCGCCAGACTTCCATTTCGGCTTGGAATTTGCTCTCCGAATAGGCAGAGCGCTTCCTGTTGTTTTTCCAGGATAGCGTTTCGTCGACAGCTACCTGGCCATCCTGTTCCCCCAGGGCCGCAATGGAACTGACCTGGCAGAACCGACGAACTTTCAGCTCCAGGGCAGCATCCACCAGATTGGCGGTTCCTGTTGTATTTACGTATAGCATATCGGAGCTGTCGGCAGGGAGGAACGATACCTTTGCTGCAGCGTGAATGACAGTATCCGTACCTGCCATTGCTTCCCGAATGGCCAGACCATCGAGGAGATCACCCTCGAACCATTCGATGTTTTGAAAAAGCCGATCAGCGTCAGCGGTATACCAGGAGAAGATCTTTTTGACGGGAAGAAGATCGGAGTTTTTCCGTTTCAGGGCACGAACCCTTGCTCCACTTTTGGTCAGATCGTAAAGCAGATGTGCGCCCAGCATGCCGGTACCTCCAGTAAGAAATATCATAACGATGGTTATTTTTTGGGGATGACGGTTCTGTCGAGCTGTTTGCAGAGAATTTTTTCGATCTCCTTCAACTTCTGGTGGGATGCCTGAAGATCCATCGACAGATCATAATCTTTGGCCGCATCCGCAATTTTCATCCTGTTTTCGATCTGACCCATCATGCCGGAAACTACCCGTAGCTTGTATTCACGAACCAGTTTGGGAACCACTACCTGAAGCAGATCCTCCTCTTTTTCAATGTGGCTGCCTCCCCGTTCCCAGAATGGACTAAGCGGATGACGTTCGGAGATGATGTCGGAGGCAAACTGACTGATCTGCGGATTGGGGTGAACCGTAAAAAAACGCATCGGGTCAAATTCCGGCTCTGCCAGATGTAACCGGTACTCCTCCAGAATGGTGTGGATGACAGGATTCACTGAAACCATGTTGTCAATATCAAGTTCTGACAGGATGTATGTGGCTACGGTTTCTGAGATCCATTCTCCGCTCTCCTCGTGTTCGTAATCGTATATCTTGAGCGAACCGCATTTGAGCAGCACCCGGAGTATCTCTTTTTCTTCCAGTTCGAAGGGGTTTTCAACAGGCCTTAAGGCAACTGGTTTCGGCTGTTCCGTTTCGGTCCTTGGTTCGGGTGGCGGAAGCAGATCCCTGGCCATCTGGGCCTCATTTTTTCTTGCCTTTAGTTTCCTGATTTCGTTGTAAAGCACATCTTCGCGCACCTCGAGCAGTCTGCTGCACTCCTTGAGGTATTCGGTGCGGACAATCTCTTCGGGAATGACGGAGATGGAGCTGACGATGTCGGTAATCAGCCTTGCCCGCGAAAGCGGGTCGTTTTCGATCCCCGTCAGGAGTATTTTGGTTTTGAATTTGATGAAGTCTGTCTCATTTTCCCGGATGTAGCCGGAAAGCTCAGAAGCGCTCATGGCCTTTGAGAAGGAGTCGGGATCTTCGCCCTCCGGCAGGGGAAGTACCTTGACATTGATTCCCTCCTCCAGCACCAGGTCTATCCCGCGCAGCGAGGCCTTGATGCCTGCAGAGTCACCGTCGTAGATGATGGTGATATTTCTGGTAAAACGGCGGATCAGCCTGATCTGATCGACCGTCAGGGAGGTTCCGGAAGAGGCGACTACATTCTCGATGCCGGCCTGGTGCATGGCGATCACGTCGGTATAACCCTCCACCAGGTAACACTTGTCCTCCTGAATGATCATTCGCTTGGCCAGATAGATGCCATACACGACACGGCTCTTGTGGTAGATGTCCGATTCCGGGGAGTTGAGGTATTTGGCAATGCTCTTCTCTTGCGAGAGGGTCCTTCCACCGAAGGCGATGACCCTGCCGGAGATGCTGTGGATCGGGAACATCACCCTGCCCGCAAAACGGTCGCGGATCCAGTCGTCGCGCTTGATGGTCAATCCGGTCTTTTCGAGGAACTCCATTTTGTACCCTTCCTTCAGGGCCGACTGGGTAAAGGGATCCTTGCCGTCGGGACAGTAGCCGAGACCGAATTTCCTGAGGATCTCATCCCGGAATCCGCGCTCGTGGAAATAGCTGAGCCCCACGGCACGGCCGTATTCGGTTTCCCAAAGCTGGGCGGCGAAATATTTTTGGGCAAATTCGGAGACGATGATCTGGCTCTCGTGGTCGTTGCGTTCCTGGATGTCTTCGGGGCGTTCCTCCTTCTCCACCACTTCTATGTGGTACTTTTTTGCCAGCCACCGGAGCGACTCCACGAAGGAGAGATGTTCGTGTTCCATAATGAAGTTGACGGCCGAGCCTCCCTTGCCGCATCCGAAGCATTTGTAAATGCCCTTGGCGGGCGAAACGTTGAAGGAGGGAGTCTTTTCGTTGTGGAACGGACAGAGTCCAAGGAGGTTGGTACCCCTTCTCTTGAGGGTAACAAACTCACCGACAACCTCTGTAATTTCAGCGATGTCGAGTATTCTCTGGACGGTAGCCTGATCTATCATGTGAACAAATTTAAGCAAAAAGTTGAGAGTTGAGAGTGAAAAACGAAGAGTGATGAGTGAAGAGTGGAAGACTTGGAGGAAGCGGAAGATGAGAGGGTATGAGGATAAGAATATATGAAAAAAGTTGAGAGTTGAGAACTGAGAGTGGAGAGTGGAAGGGACTTTAAAAATTTTAACCCAGAGGACTGTGGAACCTGTGGAATCAGCATTTTCAACCACGATGATGTGACTATGCGAATCATACCCCGAAGGGGTTACAGGTTAATAGCCCCGGGTGCAACGGAGCGGAACCCGGGGTTGCAAAAGAAATGGAAACACCGTCCGCGCACAAATATTGAAAAAGAGATTGGATAGGATCGGACGGAAGGAACAAATAAAGTGAAGAACGAAGAGTGAAGAACTTGAAAAAAGAGAAATTTGAGAGTGATAAGGTAAGAAAATGGGATGAAGAATCGGGTCCCTGAGCGCAATTGAAGGGTCGAAGGATGGATTGAATTGATTCATCAATTCCTCTCACCGATCCTTTCTAATACAATCAAAAATCAAGCTCATTTATTCCCTTTTCTCCCCAATTTGCCGTAAATTTATGTATGGACACCTCCGAAAATTCACAGGAAGATTTGCGCTACAAGCTCGCCATCTCGCTGGTTCCGGGCATCGGCTGCATTACTGCAAAATCGCTGATTGCCTATTGCGGCAGTGCCCAACAGGTCTTCAGGGAGCGGGAAAAGGTGCTGCGAACCATTCCGGGCGTGGGAACTGTGTTGGCAAAGAATATTCAGCAATCGGCAGTCTTGAAAAGGGCCTGCCGGGAGGTCGAATTTTTGGAAAAGAACAGGGTTACCGCCCATTTTTACCTCGATGAAGACTATCCTCAGCGGCTGAAAGCGTGCGTCGATGCGCCCATTCTGCTCTTTTCGAAAGGGAGTCCCAACCTGAATTGTGCCAAGGTGATCAGCATTGTAGGCACCAGAAATGCGACAGAATATGGGCGGGAATTGACGGATAAATTCCTGCTCGAACTTTCCGAAAGGGGTTACGAGATTCAGATCGTGAGCGGATTGGCTTACGGCATCGATATCCAGGCGCACCGGGCAGCGCTGCACAACAATTTGCCCACCGTTTGCGTGCTGGCCCACGGCCTCGAGACGGTATATCCCTCCCTGCACAAGGCAATTGCGCAGGAGATGTGTGAGAAAAACGGCGGAATGGTCAGTGATTTTCTGAGCTATTCGACGATCGACCGCAAGAATTTTCTCCGCAGAAACCGCATCATTGCCGGATTGGCAGATGCTGTGATCGTCGTCGAATCTGCCAGAAAAGGTGGGGCCCTGCTCACGGCCGAGCTGGCGCTCTCCTACAACCGCGACCTGTTTGCCTTTCCCGGGCGGGTGGGAGAGACCTATACGGAGGGATGCCATTTTCTGATCAAAACCAACAGGGCTGCATTGATCGAAAATGTTTCGGATCTGGAATATTGCATGAACTGGCAGCCCGGGTCCGGTAGCCCGGAGATTTGTCAGCCGCGTCTTTTTGCAGATTTATTGCCTGATGAACAGCGTGTGGTCGACCTGCTTCAAAAAGAGGGGGAATCAGCCATCGACAGCATCTGCCTCCACACCGGATTGCCTATGAGCAAGGTCTCTTCTGTGCTGCTTTCACTCGAATTTTCGGGTATTGTGAAGTCGCTTCCGGGGAAAGTGTTCAGATTGATCTAAAATGTCGTTACTTTGCAGTCTAACAGCCAATAGCTAAAAACTAGCGGCTAACGGCTTTTCGTCTTTTGCTTTTTGCGAATGGCGATTGGCTTCTTATTCAGACAAAATGAGTACAACTTTTGAGAATTTTGGGATTGGTAAATCCATCATGAAGGCATTGGATGAGATAGGTTTTCATGAACCTACTCCCGTGCAGGCACTGGCCATTCCGGTGATTAAGTCCGGGCAGGATGTTTTGGGTATTGCCCAGACCGGAACCGGCAAGACAGCCGCTTATGTGATTCCCATCCTGATGAAACTGGTCAAGGCGGAGGGGGAGGACCCAAGGGCCCTGATTCTGGTTCCAACCCGTGAACTGGCCATCCAGGTAGGAGAAGATATCGAAGAACTTACAAGATATACCAACATCCGGTCGGCCGCTATTTTTGGTGGCATTGGCTGGACCAAACATGCAGAACTGGTGAAACCCGGAGTTGACATCATCGTCGCTACACCCGGTCGGTTGTGGGATCTATACCGGATCGGCGCCCTCCGGCTGAAAAAAATCAAGATTCTGGTGATCGATGAAGCCGACCGAATGCTGGACATGGGTTTCATGCCCCAACTGAACCAGCTTTTCGAGGTGATTCCGCCCAAGAGGCAGAATCTGCTCTTTTCGGCCACCTTCTCCGACAAGATTGAGCTGATCAGCAACGAATTTCTGACTTTCCCCGCCAGGGTGGAGGTCGCCCCATCCGCCACTACCGTGGATAAGGTGGAACAATATTTTTACCGCCTTCCCAATTTCAGGAGCAAATTGAACCTGATTAACTTCCTGCTTTCCGACAAGGAAACCTACAAAAGAGTGATCATTTTTTGTGCAACCAAGGAAAATGCAGAACTTGTTTTCAAGGTGCTGGACCGAAAAACTGATGGGGAAGTGAGGGTGCTACACTCCAACAAGGCACAAAATACCAGAATCAACGCCATACAATCCTTCAAGGAGGGAAACGTAAGGGTGCTGATTTCGACGGATGTTTCGGCCAGAGGAATCGACGTGTCGCTGATCAGTCATGTGATCAATTTTGACCTTCCTACCAATTATGAAGATTATGTCCACCGGATTGGGCGCACTGCCAGGGCCAACCACGAAGGAGTGGCTATCTCCTTCCTGAAACCAGATGAGGAGTTTCACCTCGCAAACATCGAGAAACTGATCCGGATGGAGCTGACGGAACTACCAGTTCCTGAAAAGGTTGAACTGGTCGAGTCAAGCAGAAGTGAGATGCAGGAGATTGCCCGGGAGATGGACCGACAGAAGAAACTGGAAGATACCGGATTCAAGGGAGCTTTCCACGAAAAGAAACCGCGCACGAAGAAGAGTCCCTTTGAGTTCAATGTCAAGAGCCGGGAGCTGAGACCCTACCGGAATACGAGGAAAGGATAGAAACAACGGATTTTCGATTTTCGAATGCGCTCTCAGCCAAGGATTTCACGAGTGACAAGAAATAGAAAATATTGGTAGCTGACCTTTCTTAATTTTATTTCCCATTTTGCAAATCCATTCAAAATCTGAGACGTTGCATGCAACGTCTCTACTGTTGCCACTCATCACTCTTTTCTTTCCCCCTATCGACTTCGCTCAGGGATCAGTATCTTCGTCTTACAGTCTGAACGTCCTCTGAGTCTTCCCCTCACGGTGCGAGTCGGGAGACGACCCATTCCTCCCCATTCCTTACGAACAATATCCGGTCGTGCAGTCGGTTGGGGCGTCCTTGCCAGAATTCGATGCATTCGGGTACGACCAGGTATCCACCCCATTCGGCTGGTCGGGTCAGCTTTTCTCCCCTGGAAGCATCCTCTTTTTCTTTCCATAGTCGTTCAAGTTCCTGTCGGCTCTCAACAGGCTCACTTTGTTTGGAAACAATGGCACTGATCTGACTTTCGTAGGGTCTTTCACCAAAATATTGATCGGAAAGTTCCCTGGCAGAGAAAGTGGCAATGCCTTCAATTCTCACTTCCCTTTCCAGTTCCGGCCAGAAAAAGAGCAGGGCAACCTTGCTATTGGAGGCAATTTCCCGGCCCTTTCGGCTGTGATAGTTGGTGAAAAAATGAAACCCTTCGCCAGTGAGCAGTTTCAGCAGGACGACCCTGGAGGAGGGTTGCTGTTCAACAGAAACTGTGCTCAGCATCATCGCCGTGGGTTCGTTTACCTGACCTTCGATGGCCTCCTCCATCCACTTTTCAAAAAGAGGAAATGGATCGTGCAGGGAGTCTTCGCTGAGGGTTTCACGGGAGTAATTTTTACGGATCTCTTTCAGGTTCATGGGAAAGTGACTAAAGTGAGCTAAAGTGACTAAAGTGATCTAAAGTTACCCGATTGTGGATCAGAAAGAATCACGATCAAACCTAAAGTACTTTAGTCACTTTAGTTCACTTTAGTCACTCTATAGTACGATCCCCGTAAAATGAGGTTACAAATGATCTTTCTCCGGCTATCAACGCTTTGAAAGGGGGTAAAATATTCTTAATTTTGTGGAACAAATCAACAATACGCAGATACGATGTTCAATCAGGAAACTTCCCATACCCAGTCCGATCCGAGAAAAAATGCATTGGTCATCATCCTGGCCGTTTTATTGGTAATCGTTGTGGTGTTGCTCTTCTGGCAAAGAAGCGAGCACGCCGAAGTTACTGCCCAGTTGAAACAGGAGAAGACGGCCATTGAGACTGAATTGAACACCATGGTTTTGGGATACGATTCCCTGAAGCGAAACAATACCAACCTGAACATCCAGTTTGAAGGAGCACAGACCAAGGTGAAGGATCTGCTGGCAGAGATTGAACAGGTGAAAAGTACCAGTTTCAGGCAAATTTCCAAATACCGGGAGGAGATGACCACGCTTCGGAAAATCATGCGGGACTATGTGGTTCAGATAGATAGCCTGAATCAGAAAAACCAGCGGCTGATGGCAGAAAACAGCAATGTCAAGCAGCAGGTAACCGAGGTGAAGACCCAGAACCAGAACCTGGAACAGGAGAAGAAAAAGCTGGAGCAGACTGTTACCCTGGCAGCGACTTTAGAGGCATTGAACTTAAAGGCCTCAGGTATCAACAAGAAAGGGAAGGAGCAGAGCAAGGCCTCAAAAATTGAAAGTATCAAGGTGGATTTTACCCTTGGCAAAAACCTCACCGCGAAGAGAGGCGCCAAAAATATTTACCTGCGCATTCAACGTCCCGACCAATTGTTGCTCACCAAATCAGACAAGGATCTGTTCAAATTTGAAGGACTGAAAATACCCTATTCCGCCATGCGTGAAGTAGAATACGAAGGAATGGATCTACCCGTGAGCATCTATTGGGACAACGCAGGAGCTCCTGCCTTGATCTCTGGTCAGTATACCATTGATATTTTTGCGGATGGCAACAACATCGGAACAGGCAGTCTCGAGGTGAGGTAGAAAGAGGACTAAATCTGCCTTTTTATGTATCAGCTCAGTGAATTACACAGTTATCTGGAGAATGCCTGCGTTGGGCATTTGTTAGATGTTGCGACCGGTGAGGGCGAATTTCTTCGGTTCCTGCTGGAGTCTGTCGCCTCTTTTGACTCTGCTACAGGATTGGAGCCAAACAAGGAGAGTTTGACAGTAGCCAAAAACAGGCTTTTCCCATTTACTGTCGATCTGGTTCTGGGGAATGTGCGTAAATTACCATTTGAAGAGAGCTATTTTGATTTTGTCACCGTTTCAAACGGACTTCACCATTTTGAACATCCCGCCAAGGCCATTCAGGCCATGATGAGGGTACTGATTTCAGGTGGTAGGCTGCTTGTCAACGAAACGATCAGCGATGGGGCCAATCCTGCCCAGGAATCCTACCTTGCCTATCACTCCCTGAAAGCTGACATCGATACGGCCCTGGGCGGATACCACAGAGATTATTATACCAGTGAAGCCTTGACTTCCCTGTTTCAGGAAGCCCACGTGGAAGCAGAGCGGAGTTTCCTGTCGGTCGATGAACCCGAGATGCTGAATTCGAAGGAGAAAATCTGGCAGTTCTCTCACAGAATTGATGAGATGGTAGCCTCTGCAGGGGAGTTGCCTCAAAAAATCAGTTTTGAATCGAGGAGTTTGGAACTCAAGGAAAAAATCAGGAACAATGGTTTCCAAAAACCGCCCCAATTGACGCTGATTGCCTATAAACCCTGACTTTGTCGAGTCAATAATGGTTCTAAATTGCCTTCTTGCCACGCTTTGTGCAGGATTAATTTCTTAATTTTGGAAGTCTGTCATTCGGCAGACGCCAAATTTGGCAACTACACAACCACAGCAATGACAAAAGAGCGGAAGAAAAGATTTATAGGCATGATTTTTCTTGTGGGTCTGATTATTGGATCCTTCCTGTTCTGGAGCGGAGAAAAAGCGCTCTCCTACACCAGTTCGGACCAGTATTGTGCCTCTTGCCACATTCATCCCCACGCAGAAGATTCCTGGAAAAAATCGGCCCATTTCTACAACAAGAGTGGGGTGAAGGTACATTGTGTGGAATGCCATCTTCCTCCCAAGGGAAGTTTCAACTACTTCACTGCCAAGGCAAAAACGGGCCTGAGTGATTTGTATGGTTTTTATTTCAAGAAGAGCAGCTCCTTTAATTGGGCAGCAAAAGGGGAACTTGAACATGCTGTGAAGATTGTCTACAACGAATCGTGTATCAAATGTCACCAGACCTTGTTCTCCAAAGGATTATCTGCCGAAGGAGGAACAGCCCATCTCTATTATGAAAACAATGCCGAAAAGCTCAAACTGCAATGCATCAATTGCCACCTCGATGTTGGCCATTTCAACCCCAATTACAAACACCAGAAGATGCAGGGACTTCCTGTTGCCAATACATCCAAAGAACTTTTCACTGCCCCGGCGGCGGTGACCTCTTTCACCAAATTTGCAGAGCATGTCCCCAATACGGCCATTTCCTTCAACATGGTTCCCGTGAAAGGTGGAACCTTCAAGATGGGAAGCGATGAGGCGGAACCTCTTCGGAACAGAGACGAAGGACCCGTGCGTTCTGTCACCGTTTCCTCCTTTTTTATGGGCGAAATTGAGGTCACCTGGGACGAATACTGGGCATTTTATGCCTCTACCATGTCGGAAGGCCGCCTGGATCCTGCCATGGTAATGGCTAAAAATGCAGGAAATCCGGATGCCATCAGCGGTCCTACTCCCCCTTTCGGAATTCCGGATCAGGGATGGGGCAGCGGACTGAGACCCGCCATCACGATGACCCACTATGGCGCGCAAACATACTGCCAATGGCTTTCCAAGAAAACAGGCAAGAAATACAGGCTTCCCACAGAAGCTGAATGGGAATATGCCTGCAGAAGCGGCAGCGAAACGCCCTATTTCTTCAAAGGGGATCCAAAAAGGTTTGTAAACAAGGGATTGCGCAACCGGTTGTTTGGGGTGGATAGTACCTTGATCAACACATATGTGGTTTACCAGGTCAACTCGTCGGGTAAAACTCAGGAGCCTTCGTTTGTGAAAGCGAACCCCTTCGGGCTAAAAAATATGGCGGGTAATGTAGCCGAATACTGTTCAGACTGGTACAGCGCCGATGCTTATAAGGCAACAGCAAGCGCTGTCACCGATCCAAAGGGACCCGAAACCGGCGAAGAGCACGTGGTTAGGGGAGGAAGTTACAACTCTGAGGCTGGTGCCCTTCGGTCGGCCGCCAGAGAGTTTACCCAAACTGCCAACTGGTTGAAAACGGATCCACAGCAACCCAAGAGCATCTGGTGGTATTCCGACATCAAGGGAATCGGATTCAGAATTGTTTGCGAAGCAGACGGACTAAAATGAAAAATGTCAAGTTGGAACAGAGAAATGATGACTAGGACGAGTGGACGACTGGGACGATCGGACGATGAGATTATGCTTCCTCAACCTATCGAAAATCTTTCATTCCACATTCTCTCATATCTCATATCTCATATCTTATATCTCATAACTATATTTTATATCTTTGATACACATTTCATTTCAACAAATTAACAGACCAACATCATGAGCAAAAATTCGGTTAACAGAAGAGATTTTTTCAGGAGTGCAGCAGTCGTGGGAGCAGCGAGTTCACTCGGTGCCGGTGTCGTTCTTTCCTCATGCGCGGGGGGTGATAAAGCCCCTGTCCTTGTGCCACTTGCCAATTTGGCCAATGCCTATATCCCTGAATTGCAGGATTATGCCAACGACGGAAAACCCCTTCGTGCAGGTTTGATCGGTTGCGGAGGAAGAGCCACCGGAGCCGCTGTCAACTTCCTGAGCGCGGGTCCCAATTTGCAGATTGTGGCCTTGGGAGATCTCTTCCAGGACCGCATCGATGGATGCCGCAAAACGCTCAAGGAAAAATTCAAAGTGGATGTACCGGATGACAAATGCTTCACGGGTTTCGACAACTACAAAAAAGTACTCGCTTGCGACATTGACCTCGTGATCATCGCCACTCCGCCCGCCTTCAGGCCTACCCATTTTGAGGCAGCCGTCGAAGCAGGCAAGCACGTATTCATGGAAAAACCAATTTGTGTGGATGGCCCGGGTGCCCGTTCGATCATGACTACTGCCAAGAAAGCCGAATCGCAGGGTCTGGTGGTTGTTACCGGAACACAGCGTCACCACCAAAGGAAATATGTGGAGTCTTTCCAACAAATTCAAAAGGGGATGATTGGTGAAATCGTCTCCGGCAATGTATACTGGAATCAATCCATGCTCTGGTACAGAAACCGGGAAAATGGCTGGAGCGACATGGAACTGATGGTTCGCGACTGGGTCAACTGGTCTTGGTTGTCGGGCGACCATATTGTCGAGCAACACGTACACAATTTGGATGTATTCAATTGGTTTACTGGCAAAAAGCCTGTTAAGGCAGTCGGTTTCGGTGCCCGTCACAGGAGGCTGACAGGCGACCAGTACGATGAATTCAGCATCGACTTCGAATACGAAGGAGGCGTTCGCCTGCACAGCATGTGCCGCCAGATAGACGGTTGCAAGAACAATGTTTCGGAGTTCATCCAGGGAACCAGGGGATCCTGGAGCAGCGCTGGAAGCAACCACGAAATCAAGGATCTGCTGGGCAATGTCATTTGGAAAACAGATGGAGAGAAAGAGAAAATCGACCACAAACAGACGGATCCCTATACCCTCGAGCATGTAGATTTCATCAACCACATACGTGCCAACAAACCCCTCAACCAGGCCGTCGAAACTGCCATCTCCTGTCTGACTGCCATCATGGGTCGCGAATCGGCATACACTGGGAATGAGGTCACTTATGATGAGATCTTCAACTCGAATGTAACCCATATGCCCGCCAAACTCGAGCTGGGTGCTTACGATATGAAGGCTTATACCGTTCCTGTACCGGGAAAACCCAAGGAAGAAAAGGCAAAAGGATAAAGGCAAAAGGCAAAAGTAAGGACGCGCTAATCAGGATTAGTGCGTCCTTCTTGTATTATAAATCTTCCAATCCTGAACCATACACGAATTATCGGAAGAAATCAGGGAGAAAATAGAATTTGATTTTCTAATGTGTGCAGAAATTCTGAAGTTGTTAGTCTGTTGAAAATAGATTTTCACACAACTTTTCGGAGTCCCAACTTTTGCCTTTATCCTTTTGCCTTCTTCAGTTGATCTCAAAGTGCACAGGATCGTGGTAGCTGTGATAGCTCCCGCCCCAAAGCAGACCATATTTTTCTGAGATTCTGACTACACCACTGTTTTTCCAGTCTTTTTTGGAGTTGTATTTCTTCAGCCAAATTCTCCAGAGCCAGTTTCTTTTGTACAGGTTGATGTCGATTGCCCTTCCCAGGACGTGGCGACTCTTGTCAACTGCCGCATTCTTGCCGTTTTCCCGTAGCAGCTCCTTCTGTTTCTCCCTGGATCTCAATCCGCTGATAATCTCCACACTCCAGTCAGTTTCTGATTCAATGTCATCGATAAACTTGCTGAAAGTCCGGTAACTGGCTGCATTCACCTCTTCGATTTCATTCAGCCTTTGCCAGTTGATCACTTTCACGTGAATCCATATCACCAGCCCGACAAAAAGCCACACAAAGAGCGTGGCGGCAAATAAAAGGGAAATGAGTTTTATGCGCTTCATTAAGGAAGTGACTGATTGTTAAATATTTACAAAATAAATTGAATTCGGAATCGATCTATTTTAAAAACTTTGAAGATCACCAAAATTATCAAACCATTTTAATTGTAAAACGATAAAAAGCACTTTCAGTTTCCAAAATTTATGAACAATTTTTTCTCAGCATAACTTTAGTCACTTTAGTCATTTTAGTTCACTTTAGTCACTTTTTTTCTAACTTTATTGCGAACTCTTAAATATAAACTAACAACATGAATCGTAAATTACGCATGGGTATGGTCGGTGGCGGAAGCGATGCCTTCATAGGGGCAATCCACCGTCTGGCTGCTTTGATGGACAACCAGATAGAACTGGTTTGCGGATGTTTCAGTATTGATCCTGCGATCTCACACAGTTCCGGATTATCCTACTATCTGCCTGAAGATAGGATTTATGGTACCTATCGGGAGATGTTTGAAAAGGAGACCATGCTCCCTGAAGGTCAACGCATGGATTTTGTTACCATCGTGACCCCTAACTTTGCCCACTTCGAGCCTGCCATGATGGCGCTAGAGAACGGGTTTCATGTTGTGGTTGATAAACCCATTACCTTTACCCTGGATGAGGCCCTTCAATTGAAGGCAAAAATTCAGGAAACAGGAAATATCCTGGCACTCACCCATACCTACTCCGGTTATCCTGCCGTGAAAGAGGCCCGTGAACGGGTTCGCCGCGGTGATTTTGGAAAGATCAGAAAAATCTTTGTGGAATATCCACAGGGATGGCTCTCCACCAAGCTCGAAGATGCCGGAAATGCACAGGCAAGCTGGCGTACCGATCCCAAGAGATCGGGCAAGGCCGGCTCAATGGGCGACATCGGAACGCACGCTCACCACCTCGCCGAATATGTAACAGGACTGAAAACTGTGGAACTTTGTGCGGAGTTGAATGTCTTCGTTCCCGGTCGTTTGCTGGACGATGATGGGGCTGCCCTGTTGCGCTTCGAAAATGGGGCGAAAGGAGTTTTGATGGCCACACAGATTGCTGCCGGAGAGGAAAATGCGCTCAAACTGAGGGTCTATGGAGACAAGGGCGGACTGGAATGGCTTCAGCACGAACCAAATACATTACTTGTCAAATGGAGCGACCGGCCTGCCGAGATTGTTCGGGTCGGAAACGGCTACATGAGCGACATTGCCAAACATAACACCCGCACACCAGGCGGTCATCCGGAAGGATACCTGGAGGCTTTTGCCAACATCTACAGGAATTTCTCCCTCACTTTACGGGCCAAAATGAACAAGCAGGTTCCCCAACCCGAATGGCTTGATTTTCCAGGTGTGGAAGACGGCATTCGAGGGATGATGTTTATCGATGCGGTGGTAAAGGCCGGGTATGATGACCATACCAAATGGGTGAAATTTTAAGTACTTCGAGTGTGTGGAAACGGTAATAACTTTTATTTGTCACAAATTCCAAACTCCAAGTACTCTTTGTACTTTTCTATAAATGAACAATACTAAAATACATCGAACATGAAACGTCCCGTTACCCTGTTTACCGGCCAGTGGGCCGATCTGACTCTTGAAGAGGTTTGTAAAAAGGCTGCTGCCTTTGGATACGATGGACTTGAACTGGCCTGTTGGGGAGACCACATTGAAGTAGAAAAGGCAGATCAGGCTTATTGCGATGCCAAACTGGCCTTGCTGAAGAAATACAACCTGAAGTTATTTTCAATTTCTACGCACCTTGTTGGTCAGGCCGTTTGCGACAACCCGGATATTCGTCACCGTGGAATGCTTTCTGATGCCATCTGGGGTGATGGCCAACCGGAGGGGATTCGCCAGCGGGCCGCCGCCGAAGTGATCAAGACGGGAGAGGTAGCCAAAATGTTGGGATTGTCTGTGGTTAATGGTTTCACTGGAAGCTCCATCTGGCACCTGAATTACTCCTTCCCTGCTGTCTCGCAGGAGATGATTCAAGCTGGCTACGATGATTTTGCCACCCGCTGGATCCCCATTCTGGATGCCTACGAGAAGATGGGTGTAAAATATGCACTGGAGGTGCACCCTACAGAGATTGCCTTCGACATCGAAACGGCCAGAAGGGCGTTGAAGGCTGTCAACAACCATCCAGCTTTTGGTTTTAATTTTGATCCGAGCCATCTGGGTTACCAGGGAGTGGATTACACCAAGTTCATCTATGTGTTTGCTGAAAAAATCTTCCATGTGCACATGAAAGATGCTTCATGGAACGAAAATCCCGGAACCTCGGGAGTTTTTGGCGGGCACCTCGATTTTGGCGACAGCCGCAGGTACTGGAATTTCAGGAGTGTTGGAAGAGGACGGATCAATTTTGAGAACATCATCCGCGCACTGAACGACATTGGCTATACAGGGCCACTCTCCGTGGAATGGGAAGACAGTGGGATGGACCGCGAAATGGGAGCTACCGAATCATGTGCCTTTGTGAAGAGAGTCGATTTTTCTCCGAGTACTCTGGCATTCGATGCTGCTTTCAGCAGGGAGTAACAATTGATGGCTCTGGCACCGAATGGAATATTTGCAGAGATGGAATCCTGCCCTTCTGCGAACTATTTACTTGCCTTTAACCAATTAATTTTTGAGGCAACGAAGTGACAGGCCAAACTTGTTATAATTTTGGAAGGTATTTATTGAGTTGAGATTGTAAACCATCCCATAGTAAAATACGGTATTGGCATCTATAGCTGTACTGCTGTACCAGAAGCCATTGGTTGTAATCTGGTAGAATGCACCATTTGTTGTGGTGCGATATCCTCCCGGTAGGGCAGTAAATCCGAAGGAATTATCAGCTCCAGTATTTGGAGGAGACCAATTTGCAACGCCTGCCTGCTTCAATTTTCCTCCTGCAGTACCCACACTTCCAACACTGCTGAAAAGGGTCATCCACTCGGCCTGGCTGGGGATGTGCCAACCGTTCGGACAAATGTTCTTCCCCCCGTTGCTTGCCATTTTGGTGGCAGGATTATTGTCAGCCGCATACCAGTTGTAGAGTGCGCCAAAAGTTGATTTGTTGGACGCAGCATCGTTGTTGTACCAACAGTAGCCTGCAGTTGTTAGCGTAGTCCACTCCCCGGGATCGGATACATTTGGGATTTCGGTGCCATCATTGTATTTGGTAGTGGCCAGATTTTCCTTCATCCAGCATTGGGTACCGATCAGGACGGTGTGATAGCTGTTGCCATCTGCATCCTGAACAGTTAATGTACCGCAGGATGGAGGTGTAAGGATGACCAATCCACCAGACGAGGTGACATAATGGCCGTCCGGAGTGCGGATGAGGCCTTGAGCCGGAAGCAAACGGCAAGTAAGAAGTAGCAATATGAAAAGAAATAATCTGCGTCTCATTGGTTTTCAATTAGGTTATGTTAGGTAGTGGAACAAACTTGCAGACATTTGATGCAATCCTGCCTTTGGACAGAGATCTGTAGGAAAGGAGAGGAGCTTCTATTTGTCGACAGCCTGCACCAATGTTTCAAAAGATTCAGGTATAGCAATCAGGCTATTGCTCCTGCTATCAACAAGGAACATAGCCGGTGTACTTAAAATGGCATATTTGTTGGCGGCATCGGAATTGACTCCACCTGTTGCGCGAAGATGCCTCCATCCGGGAAGATCCTTCACCGCTTTCTCCCATACCGGGATCTCCGTTTCGGTATCATCTACACTGACGGCAATGATGTCGAGTTTGTCGCTGTTACCTGACTGCTGATACCATTGGTTCAGTTGACTTACCAGATTTCTGCAATGTTCGCAATCGGCAGACCAAAAGAGGAGCAACTTTAATTTGGTAATTCCTTTGTAAGATCGAAAACTGAACAAACTGCCATCGCTGTTTTCCAGACTAAAATCAGGGGCAGGGGAGCCCGCAACCAATTTATTCATACTTTCGAGTCTTCTTACAATTTGTTGTCTCTTGGAGGTCAGACAGTTGGGATCGTCCAGGTAAGGTTGAAGCATCATCATTCCTTTTTTAATACCGAAGGATTCATAGCCGGCGTAAAAATAGTCGACCATCCAGCCATAAATTTTTTGGTTACCGCCTTTGCATTTTTCTATGGCAGTTTGTCCTGCCATCGCGAGCAACGAGTCACGCATGAGGTCTGTTTTGGCTTTGGACCCATAAAGATTCACATAATTGTTCATCCAGTCTTTCAAATTGGCAGTCCTGATCAGAAGGGAATCTCCAAAATCTATGCCATCAAAATAGTGGTTCAGGATACTCTGGGTTTTATCCTCCTCACTTCCGTTGAAAGAAATCTTGGGCAAAAATTGAAACCTGAAGAGGTGACTGATGAACAAATGATTGTGCAGCTTTGCCTGAGCAAGAATCCATTGGTTGTAAAGGCTCCTCCTCTTTTCATATTCATCTGTGGCATGCAGAAAGAATTCGGATGGATTGTCAACCCAGCCCATCAGAAGATTGTGCAACAGGCCAAGTTGCATTTTCTTTTTGGCATTTTCCAGATTGAACCTCGCATATTCGGTATTCTCTTCTTCCCCTTTTTGAAACCAGGTGCTGTCACTGTTGTTGCAATAGGGGGGATTGACAAAAAGCTCCAGATTCTGTTTGTTGAGGATGATCTGCTTTTCAGATGGATAGGGAGAGCTGCCCTCTTTTTCCTTGTAATCGAACCGCAATACAAACTCGCCCGGAAGTAATTCAGGTGAAACGTCGAGTAAGGCGGTTTCCCCGTTTTTAAGCACGGCTTGTTCCGCTACAGGCTTCATCGCCTTTTTCCCGCTCAGGGGAAGCAGGGTCAATTTGCTCTCAGATACTCCCTGGAGATGGATTTTTATCGACAAATCCTGAGAGCGGCATGGTAAGGTGCATAGAAAAATCAGACCGTTAAGGATCAAAAATGTTTTGGGTTTCATAAAAGTCTATTTAGGTTGACCGCTTTTGCTCGGTCACGGTTTGGTATTTAACAAATAATCCAATCATTATGTTCAGCGGACAGGGGTATTTATTGATTTTCCCCTGAAAACAAGGTTTGAATTATTCATTAACCCAATTGGCAGATCAAGTTGCTTTTTAATGTTGAAAGGGACGGTCTGTCTCAAAATTTTACTTAATTAGTCTTTGATACAACGTATCGAAAATCCGAACGATTTTGCATAATAGGTATCCATTCTGCTGGAACCAGAATCGAATTTCAGATAGATTCCACTGGAGGCATTGCTTTGGTTAGCAGACCAATAATAACCTAGCCAACCGATATAGCCAAGGTTACCGCTGGTTCCGTCCAGGTAGCCGGCCGTATGGAGTTTTAAGACCGAATTAAAGGTATCGTTGTAACTGGCCCAGCTTTGGGGCGCACCATTTGCATTGGTCCATTCCGTAGATGTCGGAACACGCCAGCCGCTCCCCAATTCGATCGTACAGGGATCCTTGGATGATTGCCAGGTTGCACTCAGATTGTCATTTGTGGTATCCCAGGCGGGACCTGGAGTACGGGTTGCACCATCGTTCTTGTAGCCTTGCTTTCTATTAAATTGCCAGTACCAGCCTGCGGATGGTTCCGTAGCATCGGTTGCTGAGGTTGCCTGGTGATCTGCTCCCAGATTCTGGGTAATCCAGCATTTGCTTGCTCCTGAAATTGAAGTGACCACTGTTCCATAGTTGACTGTTTTCGTCACGGGGGCAACAGTTCCTGCAACGTGGTTGATAGAAAGGGTATTGCCGGAGGTTACCAAAACATCATCGGTGTTTGCCGGACAGCTGCCGGTCGAAATAGACCATCGCAGCGTGGCTGTCCCGGGGAAGACCATCCCCGTCACCCCAGTGGTTGGTGATCCGGGGGAGGTAATGGTGGCTGTCCCGGACACGACCGACCACTGACCGGTCCCGACGGCAGGTGTATTGCCTGCAAGGGTGGCCGTTGTTCCTGCACAGGAAGTGACAATATCTGCTCCAGCATTGGCAGTTGAGGTCAAACTGCAGTCATCCTTGAGACAACGAAGTGAAAATCCACGTGCCTTGGAGAGACCATTTGTCATTTGGAGCCATGAACTGCAAAAGTAAGGACTCCAGGCAGAGGTACCATCTGTATAATTTGAACTGGACCATAAATTTCCATAACTGCCTGGCATCGTCAATGAACCATCCGTATCTTTCAGGTAACCTGCAGGGTGAATTTTTAGGACAGAGTTGAACATGTCTGTGGAGTTTGTCCAACCAGTATTTGTCTGGGCATTGTTCCATTCTGATTGGGTAGGAATGCGCCAACCTACGCCAAGTTCTGATGCGCAAGGATCGTTTACAGGTAACCAGTCACTGAATTCATTGATGGAGGTGATGGTCCAGGAGGGTGTAACCGTACCCGCATTTTTGTATCCCTGTTTTCTGTTAAATTGCCAGTACCATCCAGCGGAAGGTTCCGTGGCATCGGTTGCCGAAGTTGCCTGGTGATCTGCTCCCAGATTCTGGGTAATCCAACATTTGCTTGCGCCTGTAATGGAGGTGAGTACGGTTCCATAACTTGCGGTTTTGGTAACGGGAGCGACAGTTCCGGCTATGTGATTGACGGTTAATCCGGAGGTTATAACTACATCATCCGTGGAGGCTGGGCAAGTTCCGTTTGATATGGTCCAGCGCAGGGTGGCCGTTCCCGGCATGGTCAATCCTGTAACCCCTGAAGTAGGTGATCCCGGCGAAGTGATGGTAGCTGTACCGGATACGACAGACCACTGTCCAGTTCCGATAGTGGGGGTATTACCAGCGAGGGTGACTGCTGTTGCACCACAGTTGGCAATAATATCAGTACCGGCATTGGCGGTTGTGGTCAGGCTGCAATCATCACGGAGACAACGGAGTGTCATGCCCCTGGCTTTATAATTAGTACCCATGCCACAGGATGTAGCCGACAAACCTAACTCATAGCCATTGCCTACACTACTCTGACTACTGCTCCAATAGTTCCCGGTCAAACCAGTATTGCCCAGTGAACCGTCAGTATCAAACAAAAGACCGCCAGAATGGATTTTTAAAACTGAATTGTAGGTATCTGTGTAGTTTCCCCAATTTTGTGGGGCAGCATCTACGCTCAACCACTCAGAGTAGCTAGGAATTCTCCAGCCAGTACCAAGAGAAAGTAAGCAGGGATCGTTGGAGGATAGCCAGTCGCTGTTTTCCGAGATGGAGGTTATGGTCCAGGCCGGGGTAAGGGTTCCATTGTTTTTATATCCTTGCTTCCGGTTGAATTGCCAGTACCATCCTGCCGAGGGTTCCGTGGCATCGGTTGCCGAGGCTGCCTGGTGATCTGCTCCCAGATTTTGGGTAATCCAGCATTTGCTTGCTCCGGAAAGGAAGGTTACAACGGTTCCGTAATTGACGGTTTTTGATACAGGCGCAACAGTTCCTGCAACATGGTTGACAGTCATTCCGGTTGTTATCACAACATCGTCGGTGGATGGAGAACAAGGGGGATTCGAGATGGTCCAGCGAAGGGTTGCCGTTCCCGGCATAACCAATCCGGTCACTCCTGAAGTGGGGGATCCGGGAGTCGTTATGGTCGCAGTACCGGATACGACACTCCACTGACCGGTTCCGACAACCGGTGTATTGCCGGCTAACGTGGCCGTTCTTGCCCCACAGGCTGTTACAATATCTGCTCCTGCATTGGCTGTTGTAGGCGGATTGGAACAGTCCATCAAGCAGCGAACAGGAAAAGCCATTGCTTTGTCAAAGTTGTTGTTTGCTGAACTGAAATTACTGCCGAAATGCATGGTATATCCATTCGTAAGATCGTACTGGGTACTACTCCAATTGTAACCAAAACTACCTCCATAGTACCAGGCACTGTTGTTGTTAAAAAGAAGTCCGGCCGGATGGATTTTTAAGGAGGAGGCATAGGTGCTGTTGTAGTCGGACCAGCCCCCCGTTGAATTGGCATTGCTCCATTCTGACTGGGTGGGAATGCGCCAGGCAGCCCCCAGTTCCTGGGTACATGGGTCATTTGCTGCCAGCCAGTTACTAGACTCTGAAATGGAAGAAATCGATATGATTGAGTTGGGGACATAACCCTGCTTCTGGTTAAACTGCCAAAACCAACCCGCAGATTGCGGTGTACCATCGTTGGCTGAAGTAGCCGCATGATCAGCCCCCAGGTTTTGGATGATCCAGCATTTTTCTCCGGTACCGGCGAGCGTTGTAGATACAGTTCCGTAATTTACAGTTTTTGTTACAGGTGCCACAGAGCCACTTACATGGTTGACTGTTAGTCCGGTTGTGATGGTCATATCATCCGTGGAAGCCGGCCACGGAGGATTGGAAATGGTCCACCTGAGGGTTACCGTACCCGGCATCGTTAAACCCGTAACTCCCGAAAACGGATTGGTAGGGTCTGTAATGGTAGCGGTTCCCGACACCACACTCCACTTGCCGGTTCCTCTTGATGGAGTATTTCCTCCAAGTGTAGCTGTAATGATTCCACAAGGAGCAATGATATCTGGTCCGGCATTGGCATCGGTAGGTTGATCCGTGGTGTTTTTGATACAACGAACAGCGTATCCTCTCTTTTTAGAGTACGCCAAAAAGGATACGCTGCTTGAGACTGAATTGATCATGCACTCATAAGCATTGGAGGGTGTTCCATCGTACTGATTTGAACTCCACCATAGGCCCCATAAACCTTGGTAATCAGTTACACCTGTATCTTCCCTGCGCATTCCAGCCGGGAGACCCGTAAACCCACTCTTGTTCTGATAGGCTGGATAATCAGCATGTCCAATCGTTCCTGCCCCACCGTCACTCCAATGTGTGTTTGGCCCCATCGACTTTGTAAGAAGGGATCCAGAAGTTGACCCGTCATAATTGTATCCGTTTGCTATAAGATAATTCTCAAAAATTCCCCATTGGGCATGACTTGGAACATGCCAACCAGTCGGACAAATGTTCTTCCCCCCGTTACTCACCATTTTTGAGGCAGGATTGTTGTCAACGGCAAACCAGTTGTAAAGAGCTCCATAGGTTGCCTTGTTGGTTGCGGCATCGTTGTTGTACCAGCTATAAGCACTTGTTGCAAGGGCAACCCACGCGGCATTGTCTGTCACATTGGGGATAGGAGTCCCATCGTTGTATTTGGTAGTGGCAAGGTTTTCCTTCATCCAGCATTGAGAACCAATTGCCACGGTATGGTATACATTTCCATCCACATCTGTTACGGTTGATGTTGGGCATACAGCATTGTGCGACCAAAAAAAACCGCTCTGACATAAGCCTTGAATGGTGATACACGACAAACCAAGAATGAGAAGATATCGTTTCATACTATTGGTAACTTAAGGTGCCATTCCAAAAAAGTGAGGTTCCATCGTAGTACCAGCTAAAAACATCCACTTTCGAACTGCCGGAGGTGGTAACCGAACTGGCAACCCCTGAATAAATGCCGGGATTGATCCGGTTGCTATAGCCTGAAAAAGTCAAAGTATAGGCGGTAGCTGCATTGGTCACCGTAAGATTGCCACTGGCACCTGCCTGCAGGTTACCTATGCTAATGGTTGTATTGCCAGTGAGCGTAATCGTAGCATTTATGCCATTCAATCCATTCCAACTTGGCGTAGTTCCGGAAAGAGCCTGTACCGCAAGATTGGGGAAATTATCCAATTTTATTTTGTCGGCCGCACTTAGACTTCCTGCACTGGATTGAGTGGCTGGATTTATTGAGATGACTGGGGCGGTAGTGCCACCAGAGGCTACTACGATGGGTAAAGTTCCGGTAGCATTGGGTGTACTCCAGGCGGGTGAACCGGCACCTCCTGAAACCAGTAACTGACCGGAGGTTCCTGCAGCAAGCATGGCAGTTGTATTCGCAGCCGACTGATACGGTAGAGTCCCGGCACTACCACCGGAAAGATTGGTGGAAGTGGCAGCATTTCCCAGGATACTCAAATTGGGTACTGGAGTAGTTGAAGTTACGGTCAAAGGGGCCGTACCTGTTGAAACCGTGGAAACCAACTGGGTTCCTGTTACTGATCCGGAAGCGACTACCGATGTTGGGGTGATGGCACCTAATCCAATGGTCAAGGCCGGCGTTGGGGTCGCCATCGACCAGGTGGCAGTGACTCCATTGTTTGCTGCGGCTGTCGAAACGGAGGTGACGGTACCGGTCGTGGAACTGAGCTGAGAGGTTACACCTCCAATTCTGGCATAGATTCCCGAAGCAGTCGTCCAGAGGTCCCCGTTTGCAGGAGACGATGGAGCGGTACCGGGAGGAAGGTTTAACCCTGCCGCTGCTGCGGAGGACGCTACGGTATTGACCGTTTTATTGGCCAAAGTTTCGGTTCCTGAAAGTGTGGCAAGGGTTCCTGTTGCCGGCAGGGTTACATTGGTTCCGGCTGCTGAATTTAAGGTTGTAGCCCCGCCAACAGTGGTAAGTGTGCCAGCTGTATTGATGTTACCACCCAGGGTGATGGTTTTGACCCCATTATTTACCCCTGTCCCGCCATAAGAAGGATCGAGCAGGGTTCCATGCCACGTACCTGATGCGACTGTTCCCAGGGTTGTGATGGAAGTCTGCCCGACATAATTTGCATCAATATCGACTACAGGAGTAGAAGTCCCGGCTACACTGATCCGGTTGGTTGTGCCGGAGACGCTGGTCACGGTCCCCACCGTGGGGGTTGCCCAACTCAGATTGCCTGACCCGTCTGTTTTGAGTACCTGATTGTTGGTTCCTGCGCTGTTTGGCAGGGTGAGGGTGAAACTGGTACCCACATTGCTGTTCGATTGCAGGGTAGTTGTATTGGAAGTGCCGGTGGTTGCATCGTGCAACACGATTGTTCCTGCTGTTGAACCTGTTGGTGTACCGATAGTCAGTGTCTGGTTTCCGAAGTCTGGATTGATCTTGGTTCCGGCAATGGCAGCAGCTGCATTCACATCTGCATCGACAATGGTTCCATCCAGGATTTTGGAGGAGGTCACTGCACCCGTACCGATGAGCGTCGCTCCCTGTGTGCCGGAAACATCTCCGGCAAGGTTCCCCGTGAAGTTGGTGGCCGTCCCACTGGTGATATCCGATAGCAATGCCAAAGTTCCTGTCGTTGCAGGCAACGTGAGAGTTGGTGTTCCTGCGACCGCAGGAACCGTCAATGTTGCTGTACCACTGGTTGTACCTTTCAGGTTGATTGCCCCTGTTGTAACACCGGTTGTACCTACCGTGATGGTGGAAGCAAAGGTTGGAGCTGTTCCAAAGACGGCCAACCCGGTTCCGGTCTCGTCGCTGAGTGCTCCTGCCAATCCGGCCGAATTGCTAAGGACATTTTGTTTTCCGTTGAAGGTCGACCAATCGGTTGAACTCAAAGCACCCCTGTTTGTAGCAGAAGCAGTAGGAACATTTAAGGTAATTACCGGAGTTGAGGAGCCGTTTGCTACAGAGGAAGCTAAGTCGGTTCCGGTTGTTCCCAAGGTTAAAGCGGCCACAGATGTGACCGTACCTCCTGTCCCGGAAGCACTCAGGGTGGTTCCAGACAGACTAAGCCCACTGCCCAGGGAAATTTCCTGCACCGGAGTAGTGGTAGATGAACTTCCCAATAGTTTGCTTGTTGCAGAAAGAGCTTGCATCTTTCCGTAAGTAACAGCATTGTTGGCTATCGTTGAAACGCCCGAATTATCAATGGTTACATCCCCGGTAAGGGCGATCCCCGACGACCAGGTGGGTGCACCTGCGCCGCTGGAAGTGAGTACCTGGCCTGAAGTCCCTGCGGAAAGCAGAGCGGTAGTACCTGAACCCGATTGATACGGGATGGCTCCAATTGACCCACCTGCAAGATTGGTTGCGGTGGTGGAAGTCGTGGCATTTCCAAGGAAGTTTGTTGCTGTCACCGAAGTCAATCCGGTAAGGATTGCAGGCAATGAGAGTGTTACAGCACCTGTGCTGCCTGAAGCTGAAATCTGGTTGGCGGTTCCGGTAATGGAACTCACACCCGATCCGGATGTCAAATAGGTATTAGCATCTACACTGCCATCTGCTTTTAGGAACTGAGAAGATAGCCCAGCTGATTTAACGAAAGAACTCGCGGTAACCGTGCCGGACGAATTGAGGGAAGTTGCCGTGGCTGCACCGATGTTTGGTGTGATGAGGGTCGGAGAATTATCCACCACAAGTTTGGTACCGGATCCTGTTTGAGAGGCAATGGAAGTTGCATTTCCCACACTCGTTATCACTCCTGTTAAATTGGCATTGGTAGTGGCAACATTGTTGGCAGGACTCCAGGATGAACCATTGTATTGGAGTACCTGATTGGTGGATGGTGCCGAATTACTGACTGGTCGTGATTGAAGAGCCGTTACGGTGACCACCCCAGCATTGTCCACACTTATATCTCCACTCATTGCCAGACTAGACGACCAGGTGGGTGCACCGGTACCACCTGAAGTCAGCACTTGACCGGTAGTCCCTGCTGCAGACATGAGCGTAGTGCCGGATGCTGATTGGTAAGGGATGGCACCGGGAGATCCCCCGGCGATATTGGTGGCAGTCGTTGAGGTGGTGGCATTCCCCGTCAGGGCCCCGGTAAATCCGGTAGAAGTAACAGAAGATAGTCCGGCAAGCGAGGTTGCCGTACCTCCCAGACTGATGGCGGTGGAGCCGATGGTCAGACTGCTGTAGGTAAAAGCACTGTTGGGAATTCCCGTCAGCCCTGCGCCGGAACCTGCGAAACCTGTAGCAGTCAAAATTCCCGTTGAAGGAATGAAAGAGAGGCTGGAAGAGGTAACTTTCTGCGGCAAATTTCCTGTATTGGCAGTGACCCAGGTTGGATAAACCGCAGCGGAGGGAGTTGCATCGTCGGTGATACCTACTGCCGTTGCGGTTGCTGCATTCCCGTCAATACTCGTGATCCCTGTCAGGGACTGGGCAGCAGAGGCCCTGTTGTTGGCAATTTGAGTAGTACCCAGGTAGAAGGTTGCACCCGTTGCCGTCTTGGCCGCCAGATCTGAAGTTAAATTCGTTACAGCCGATTCTGGAATGGCAATAGTGGTGTTGGATGCAGAAGTTATTCTTCCTTTGGCATCCACACTCACGGTGGGAACCGAAGTGGCAGAACCATAGGTCGCGGCTGTTACACCACTCGCAGTAAGTGTTGGATTGGGATAGAAACCTGTCAGGTCCCCACCTGCCGATCCACCCGGAGCAACTCCGGTAATGGTGGTATTTATTACATTGGTGATCCTTCCTTTTTCATCCACATCAAAAACTGGGACCGCTGTAGCAGATCCATATTTTGCGGCAGTAACCCCAGTAGCTGCAAGGGTGGTTGCAAAAGATCCGGTACCGAATCCTGACACATCTCCTGTTAAGGTGATCGTCTGATCCCCGGTATTGGTTCCTGAGACAGTTGCATTATTTGGAACACTGAGCGTTTTGGCATTAGCTATGGTTAGTGTTGCCCCGGCTAAGGGTGCCGTAATGACGACCCTGTTGATGGAGGTTGCAGTGGCATCCACCAAGGTCGGTGTTGTTATCGTGGGTGAATCGTCCACTACAAATTTAGTCCCGGAGCCTGTTTGAGAGGCAATGGAAGTTGCATTTCCCACACTCGTAATCACTCCTGTTAAATTGGCGTTGTTGGTTGGCGTGTCGCTGGAAGGGGTCCATTTGGTGCCATTGTATTTAAGAATTTGATTATTGGTAGGTGAAGTTGGATCTATCTGGATGGTCTGTAATCCGGTCACCGTGATTACTCCTGCATTAGAAGTGGAGATATCACCGCTAACCGGTATTTTGGCGGTCAGTTGAGGGACACCTGATCCGTCCGTTGTATAGATCTTGTTCGCATCGGTGACGCCATTGGTTCCCAATTTGGCTACGGTTACGTTGGCATTGGCAATCTTGGTTGTGGTCACTGCATCTGCCGCAATCGTAGTCGCAAAAGTGCCGGTGCCGGTACCAGTCACGTCGCCAGTTAAAGTGATCGTCTGGTCGCCGGTGTTGGTTCCTGACAAATTTGATCCCGATAGGACTCCGCTGGCAGCAACGGAGCTGGGTGTTATGGCTCCCAAAGTAAGGCTAATGGCGGGGGTACTGGTGGAGGTAGCGACAGTTCCGCTTATCCCATTTGCAGTGACTACAGAGACATCGGTTACAGTACCTCCTGTACCTGTGGCACTCAGTGTAGAACCTGTCATACTTAATCCGGTTCCCAGAGACAATTCGGTAATAGCAGTCGAAGCGTCATTGCTTCCAAGGATCTTTTTTACGGCACTGGCATTCTGAATTTTTCCATAATTGACTTTGTTCGCCCCGATGGCAGTAGCCCCGGTATTGGATATGGTAACATCTCCGCTTACTGGCTGAGATACCCAGCTGGTACCGTTTGCGATGAGGATATTTTTATCTGTGGCCGTTGTGGTTCCAAGAGTAGCGCCCTTTATTTTATCGACGGAGGTAGCTC
>Ga0209697_10000532_pt1 | contig 62395 bp, 64 predicted proteins | sample AliMusrvi5mmetaG_FD_184115 | JGI IMG/M metagenome (GOLD analysis project Ga0209697, IMG submission 184115) | Freshwater lake bacterial and archeal communities from Alinen Mustajarvi, Finland, to study Microbial Dark Matter (Phase II) - Alinen... | ecosystem: Environmental > Aquatic > Freshwater...
CGGAGACCGGTTTACGGTATACACATGAGATTTTGTAGGCAGCGGTATTGGACCAAAGATGATAGCATCTGTCTGCTTGACTACATCAATAATCCTTAACGCCCACTTATCAACCAGACTATGGTCGTAAGACTTGAGCTTTATTCTGATCTTTTGCTGTACAGCCACTTGTCAACCCTGTTTCGTGTTATCAATAAAAAAAGGACGGGATTTCTGGCCCCGTCCCGAGACGCCATACAATCTATTATTCGATGATCTTGGTTACGGAACCCGCACCGACGGTACGACCGCCCTCACGGATAGCGAAACGAAGGGCCTCATCCATCGCGATAGGAGCGAGCAACTCAACATTAACCTGAAGGTTATCGCCAGGCATAACCATCTCAACGCCTTCAGGCAAGGTGACTGAACCAGTCACATCTGTTGTACGGAAATAGAACTGGGGACGGTAACCGTTGAAGAACGGTGTATGACGTCCACCCTCTTCCTTTTTAAGAATATAAACCTCTGCAGTAAACTTGGTGTGCGGCTTGATAGTACCTGGTTTTGCGATAACCATTCCACGCTCAAGCTCAGTCTTGTCAACACCTCTAAGAAGAAGCCCGGCATTGTCGCCTGCCTGTCCGATATCAAGAAGCTTCTGGAACATTTCAATTCCGGTAACAACAGATTTACGAGTAGGTCTGATACCAACAATTTCCACCTCTTCGTTGATCTTTATAACACCTCTTTCTATTCTTCCGGTACCTACTGTACCACGACCTGAAATAGAGAATACATCTTCAACCGGCATAAGGAAAGGCTTGTCAATGTCACGAACAGGCTCTGGAATAAATTCATCAACAGCATCCATAAGCTCCATGATAGCTTTCTCGCCTTCCGGATCGCCTTCAAGTGCCTTAAGTGCGGAACCTTTGATAATCGGGATATCATCGCCAGGGAAATCGTATTGTGTCAGAAGCTCTCTGAGCTCAAGTTCTACAAGTTCGATAAGTTCCGGATCGGCAATGTCAACCTTGTTAAGAAAAACAACAAGTGCAGGAACGTTAACCTGACGGGCAAGCAGAATGTGCTCACGAGTCTGAGGCATAGGACCATCGGTACCTGCTACAACAAGAATAGCACCGTCCATCTGGGCAGCACCGGTAATCATGTTTTTAATGTAGTCAGCGTGACCTGGACAGTCAATGTGTGCGTAGTGACGTTTTTTTGTCTGGTACTCAACGTGTGCAGTTGAAATGGTAATACCGCGCTCTCTCTCTTCAGGAGCCTTATCGATACTTCCGAAATCACGCTGCAGTGCAAGACCCTGCTTTGCAAGAACCGAGGTAATTGCAGCAGTCAAGGTTGTCTTACCATGGTCAACGTGACCAATGGTTCCTATATTGACGTGGGGTTTATCCCTTTTGTAGGACTCTTTTGCCATAACTTATCTCCGTGACGGTTATCTTTTATTGATTGTAGTAGTTAAAACTGATAGTCTCTGTTACTCGCTTATTCCGAATCCTTGCTTACCCTCTTCTCCTGCAAAGCTTCCGCAATATTGCGAGGAACTTCGCGATAACAGTCAAACTCCATAGAATAATTTGCCCTTCCCTGACTCATTGAACGAAGATCAGTTGAATATCCGAACATCGCTGAAAGAGGAACCTTTGCATTGACAAACTGAGCTCCCGCTCTCTGTCCCATACCTTCAATATGACCACGGCGACTGGAGAGATCACCCATAACATCACCAAGATACTCGTCAGGTGTTACAACCTCAACCTTCATGATCGGTTCAAGGAGAACAGGATCAGCCTTTTTGGCCGCACCCTTGAACCCGATGGAACCGGCAATCTTGAATGCCATTTCCGAAGAGTCAACCTCGTGGTACTTACCATCATAGAGCGTTACCTTGATATCCTGCATCGGAAAACCTGCAACAACACCACTCTTCATGGCCTGCTGCACACCGGCATTAACTGCAGGGATATACTCCCTCGGGATAACTCCGCCTTTGACAGCATCAACAAATTCGTATCCCTTTCCTTCCTCAAGCGGCTCCACAGTAATATTGACCAGACCAAACTGACCTTTACCACCTGACTGGCGAACAAACTTACCTTCAAAATCAACTTTCTTTCTGATCGTCTCGCGGTAAGCAACCTGCGGCTGACCAACATTCGCCTCAACCTTAAACTCACGCCGAAGCCTGTCAACCAGAATCTCAAGATGGAGTTCACCCATACCGGCAATCAAAGTCTGACCGGTTTCATCATCAGTCTTTACTTTAAACGTAGGGTCCTCTTCAGCAAGCTTTGCAAGCGACATACCGAGCTTATCGTTATCGGCTTTTGTTTTCGGTTCAATCGCAATCTCAATAACCGGCTCAGGAAAAATCATTTTTTCGAGAACAACCGGATTATTTTCTTCACAGAGTGTATCACCTGTCCTTACATCCTTCAAACCTACCGCAGCTGCAATGTCGCCGCAATAGACAAAATCTATATCCTCGCGCTTATTGGAGTGCATCTGAAGGATTCGACCAATACGCTCTTTCTTGCCTGTCATGGTATTCAAGACATAACTGCCTGCCTTGAGAACACCTGAATAAACCCTGAAAAAGGTAAGCTTGCCGACAAAAGGATCAGTAGCAATTTTAAAGGCCAGAGCAGCAAACGGCTCCTCATCCTTTGGCTCGCGTGATATCGACTCTTCGGTACGCGGGTGGTGACCTTCAACAGCTCCGACATCAACAGGAGAAGCAAGATACTCGACAACTGCATCCAGCATAAACTGAACACCCTTATTCTTAAAGGATGAACCGCAAAGTACCGGTATGATTGTAACTTTAAGTGTTGCCTGACGAAGAACGTTTCTTACCTCTTCCTCAGTAATATCTTCACCATTCAAATACTTCTCAAGAAGAGTGTCATCATGCTCGGAAACAGCCTCAAGCATATTGATCCGCCATGTCCGCGCTTCGTTCTGCAGGTCATGAGGAATCTCAACCTCTTCATAGGTACTGCCGTCCTCCTTATCATAAATGATACCTTTCATTCTGATAAGATCGACGAATCCAGCAAAAATCTCACCCTCACCGATCGGTATCTGTAGAGGAACAGGATTTGCACTTAATCTCTCTCTGATAGCCTTGACAGTCTCAAAAAAGTTTGCTCCGGTCCTGTCCATCTTATTGACATAGGCAATCCTCGGTACACCATACTTATTTGCCTGGCGCCATACTGTTTCAGACTGTGGCTCAACACCGCCAACAGCACAGAAAAGTGCAACCGCACCATCAAGTACTCGAAGTGAACGCTCAACCTCAACAGTAAAGTCTACGTGACCAGGCGTATCTATAATATTAATCCTGTGATTAACACCGGTATAGTTGCCAAACTTCGGAGTCCAAAAACAAGTTGTAGCGGCAGAGGTGATTGTAATACCACGCTCTTTCTCCTGATCCATCCAATCCATCGTCGCACCACCGTCATGCACCTCACCCATCCGATGCAACCGGCCTGTGTAAAACAATATCCTTTCTGTCGTTGTCGTCTTTCCAGCATCAATGTGAGCCATGATGCCGATATTGCGTACTTTATCTAAATCAACCTGCCTTGCCATAACAAAATTTTTGACCTTTTATCTACACTTAAACAACTACTTAGAACCTGAAATGCGCAAACGCCTTATTAGCATCAGCCATTCTATGAACCTCATCGCGCTTTTTCACCGACGCACCCTGCTCGTTAGCAGCATCCATCAGTTCAGCAGCAAGCTTTTCCGCCATGGATTTTCCTCCACGTCTTGCAGCATACATCTTCAACCAGCGGAACGCAAGCGCACCTCTTCTTGAAGCCTTAACTTCCATTGGAATCTGGTAGGTAGCACCACCAACTCTTTTACTGCGAACTTCAACAACCGGCGCAATATGCGACATAGCCTTGCGATAAACCTCAAGAGGATCCTCACCAGTCATTTTTTCACCAATAATAGCAAAAGCATCATAAACAATCTTTGTTGCAACTGCTTTCTTACCATCAAGCATTACAGCATTGATAAAACGGGCAACACTCTCATCCCCGTAACGGAAATCAACACCTATTCTTTTATAGCCACCTTTTTTCGGCATATTCTTCTATAAATTTATGATTGGACCTATCTGCCTTTACCCTTGACAGGAGCAGCTGCACCGGCTTTCGGCTGCTTGGCCCCATACTTCGAACGACTCTGCTTACGATCGGCAACACCGGATGTATCCAGCGAACCACGCACAATATGATAACGCACACCAGGAAGATCCTTCACCCTGCCGCCTCTGATCAAAACGATTGAGTGCTCCTGCAGGTTATGACCTTCTCCCGGGATATAAGCTGTAACTTCAATTTTGTTAGACAACCTTACACGCGCAACTTTACGTAACGCCGAGTTAGGTTTTTTTGGTGTAGTTGTGTAAACACGTGTACAAACTCCGCGCTTTTGCGGGCATTTATCAAGCGCCGGTGACGCTGTTTTTGATACTTTTACACTTCTTCCGAGCCTGATGAGCTGCTGAATCGTCGGCATACTGAAACTCTCTTTCTTTTTAAAAACCTCTGATTACAAAAGACGCAATCCTAAAAAATCCATAAGGACAACCAATGTAAGAGAATTATAAAAAAAAACAAAACCTAAATCATCATTTTTGTTCTCTTGAGAAAAAATCTTTTATCCCCTCATCAGCCCCGGCATTAAGAGCTCTTAACGCCAGCAAACACTTGCCATTAAACTTCTCCAATCGAACCTGAATAAATGTTTGAACTCACCTCCTGATCAACAAATCATGAACCGCATTATCGGTGCTCTGTAAAAAATCAGCATGAATGTTTAATACTGATATACCTGCCGAAAGGGAATAGCCTCGCAGAGCACATGGATTGAATGTCCATGATTGCATACTTATTACAACCATTATCTCTTGTATTATATCCCGGATTTCTGTCGAAAAAGGCCCTCTACTACACCCCCTGCAATGAGGAGCAACGCTGCTGCGAACGCGCCGAGAGATATTCTCCGGCCTGTTTCGAATCCGCTTCTGTCGTAATAGAAACGAACCTCCCGGCTCCCTGACGGAACTTTGACTCCCCGAAGCAATCCGTTCACTTTCACCATTGAGGCTTCCCGGCCATCAATCTTCACCTTCCACCGCAATGGATAATAGAGTTCACTGACAACAAGAAATGCCTCGTCCGGAGCTGCAACCTGAAGCTCCATCACCTCCGGCTTCACCGAAACCGATGTCACCGCAGCTGCGGCAAACGTCCGGCTTCCCGTCCAGGGTGCGCCATCGACATAGGCCTCCCCCGGGGCAGCATGATCATCAAGCAGTCTCGAAAACAATGCCTCATCATTCTGCAATGCTGTCACACGGCCTGCGAACCAGGCTCTAGGAGCCGCGCCCTGAAGCGTATAGACATAGACCATGGTCGGACCGTTGGCAAGCTGGAGCAGACCGGTCTTGACCAGTTCAAGTGACGGATGCACAATTGGTTCAGAGGAGATTACACAGGCAACATTAAGCATTCTGAGAATATTCAGACTGGCCAGGTTGTCTGTTTTTGCAAGAAACTCTTCATAGAGCTTCAGTTTTGCAGGATGATAGCCTCCTGTCGACTCAATACCGAAAAGAGCAAATTTGTTCTCAGCAAATAACGGCCCTGCGGGATAGATCCTGAACAGACCTTTCCTGGAAGCCAGGTAGCGGGTAATATCATCATGACGGAAAGCCCGATCAAGCAAGCGGCTATCGGTAAACACCGGAGAACGAAGGGATGCCGCAGATGGATTAACTATCTGCAGATCAAGCCAGATAACATCGCCAAGTGCTATCAGAAGCAGCAGTAAAACGGATAACTTCCGGGAGAGCATATTTTTCACAATCAGCCAGAGTACTCCGAACGAAAGTGATACAACGAGCAGAACGACAAGGAAACTTTCCTTGAGGTTCTCCCACCGCACTTTATTGACCATAAAGGCCAGATTAAAGTTCCCGACTGTCGGATCAGGAAAGAGTGAACGGAAAAAAACCTCAATGCTCTCTTCACACACAAGAAAAAGAAGCAGAATCCCTGCAAGAGCAAGTGCTCCTTCATAAAGAGGTTTCTTCAGTCGATCTGACTGGCATTGAAGCAATTCGTGAACTCCTGCAGAAGCAAAAAAGGCCAGAATCAGATAAACCATGATAAGCGCCATCGAAGGGACCCTGAACTTGCTGAACAATGGTGCCGCAAAATAGAACAGATTAAAAACAGGGCTGAAAAAACTCCCGAATGATAACAGAAGGAAAAGTAGCAATACTGCAACCAGGAACCAGGTCATCGGTTCCTTCCTGCGAGATGCAGCACCTCCAATGGCAAGCAGAAGCACAACAATTCCTGCATAATGAGGAAAGTCAGTAAACGGCATAAAGCCCCAGTAGGTCACCCCGCCAAAACCAAAACTCCCCGGGACAAGAAAGGTGAGAAGCTCCATCGGATGCATAGACCACAAGGTAGCATACTCCCATGAAGCTCCTCCCCCGCCTGCTGCCATTCCTCTTACCGAATAAGCGGCATACTGGGATGCCGGAAGATATATCGAAGCGGACATGCCGACACCGCAGGCAAGCGCCAGCAGAATGAGCAAAACGAGGCGAACGTTTTTATGAAGTGAATCTCTCCGGGAAATGACAAGAAACAAGAGAAGCAGCAGAGTGAGCATCCACGAATAGTATGCAATCTGAACATGGGCCCGCTGCAGCTGAAATCCGGCAACAAGAGCAAGCATACCCGCATCAGTCAATCCCCCACGTTCAACAAGCCTCAGCGCTGCCCAGAGCATCCACGGCAAATAAGCCGCTGTCATAAGCTGACTGCCATGGCCATGAACCAGCATGGCGGTCAAGTAAGGGTTAAGCATGAAAACAGCCCCGCCGAAAAATGCTGCAAGTGCTGTCAACCGGCAGTCACGCAGAAGGAGAAAAACTCCGAAGCCTGCAAATGCAAGATGAATAAGCTGCAGGAAAATACCTCCGGTATGAAAAAGATTAAAAACCAGATTGGGATAGTAGAGTCCACTCAGATAGCTGAAGGCCTCCACTGTCGGCATGCCTGAAAAAATCCATGGCTGCCAGAGAGGATAGTTCCCGGTAGCCTCATAAACCCGGTCAAGGGCAATCGTTGATGCCAGGGGCACCAGAGTGTCGGGTGCAACCAGGATATTGGACTGAAAAACAAGCGGGTAAAAAAGTAAGAGTGCCAGAACCGTATAACCGGCAAAAACAATAAGAAACAGTAGTATGGATTTCTTCACAACGTTATCGCTTTGTTTCTTTGTTAAGAAAAGGAATGGCTTTAAAAATAATCTCTCTTTCTTCCTGTTCCAACTTCAGGAGCAGCATCAGCGCAGTATAACTGCTGACCGCAAGCAGAGCTCCCGCCATAAACCCGGCAAATACCGGAAGGTCGAGCAGCCACGGGCGCAAAGCCATGAGAAGCAATGACGCAAAGAGGCCTGCGGCAACTGGCTTCCACAATGCTTTTCCGAAGGGATGAATCTTCAAGAGAATGAATATCTCGGTAAGCCGGACAGAAGAGAGAAGGAAAAAAACCAGGAGGGTTGCAAGAGCTGCGCCATTTATGCCCATTCGCGGTATTAAAAGAAGGTTCAGTACGACCTGCAGACCAAGGGCACCAAGAGAATTGTACAGACTGAGTCGTGCATACCCGGTCATGGCTAAGAGTGTCGAAGAGAGACCAAAAGAGACTTGAAGCAATGAAGCTGCCGTTAAGAGAACCAGAGCGATGCTCCCTTCGACAAACCGCGTGCCGAATACTCCGAGAACCGGTTCGGGAAGCAGCATGAAAAGAATGACCGGGGGAACAACAAGCCCGAAAATCCAGCGTGTCACCATTTTATAGATCCTGCCTATTTCCGCACTCTCGCTCCCTGTATGCAGTGCAGCAATCATTGGAGCGGCAATACCGGAAAAAGCAAGAAGCACGGCTCGGATAAGGCCTGCAGTTCTGGCAGCAGGATGATAGAGCCCGACAGTTGCCGTGTCGGTGAGCATACCGAGCATTACAACATCGAGCCAGTGTGTCATCATACTCAACAGCGAGACCACCATGAACGGCAACGCATAGACCATCATGCTCCTGTCATAGGAGGCACGCAAAATATCCACTGGAAGAACGCCGCTTATTTTTGACAAATAGGGGCGAATCCAGAAGAATGCTATGGCTGCCGAGAGAGCAAAAGGGAAAAAAAGAGCAGCTTTCTGTCCAGCCGTGTAGCGAAACAGCAGTGTTAAAATGAGCAGGAAGAGTGGACTCACGACCTGAGTTGCAATAATTTTCGGCTGGAGCTTCCTGAAACCCTGAATTGCATGCCCATAAAGCATTGTGGCCACATTGAACGGAATGGCTGCAGCATAGCAGCAGAGTGTAAGCTGCAGCAGATGGCTGCCGTTAAGCATTGAAGATAAGTGACCTGAAAAGATAAACAGAAGGACCCCTACAAACAGAGAAAGAAAGAGGCTCGTTTTAAGTGCTGAGCCAATAACAGCTCTCTGACGGAGAGGATCGCTGCTGTTAACACTCACAAAGCGCAGCAAACCTGAATCAAGCCCCGCTATGGCAAGCACCTCTGCAATCTGGATAACAGCAACAGCAAGCGCGTAAGTGCCAAGCGCATCAGTGTCAAGCACTCTTGCAACAAGCAGGTTAAAGCCGAAACGGGAGGCTTGACCAAAAAGAAATCCGGCGAAGGAAAAACCCGCCTGACCTGCTATGACACTATTACGATTCAAAGAGAGTGCTCCTGACAGGTGTTATGCAGTTCCTGCACCATCGAAGCGGCAAGCGCATCCCAGCTATGCTGTCGGGCAAATTCCTGCCGCAACTCCCTGTGCTTATCAGCAAGAGCCTGCGGCACCATGCGGACAAATGCTTCGGGAGAAGAGGCCACATGCACCACATCCTTCGCTCTCTCAACTGCACTGCAGTAGTTCATCGAAAGCACCGGAACACCCGATGCACAGTATTCATAAAGTTTGTTAGGGTGGGAAACTCCTTTCAGCTCATTACCGAGCAGCGGCATCAGTGCAAGATCAAAGTGCTGGACCCAGGCTGGAAGTTCGGCGTAGTCCACTTTACCAACATAGAGCACATTCGGCATCGAATGAAGAGTAGTCTGCTTTTTCCACCACTCCCGTTCATATGCAGGACCGATAAGTACAATCGAATAATCAGGCCATGCCCGGGCTATTGCCGAAACAAGAGCTGTATCAAGCCAGTCCATGGCTCCTACATAACCGAGAATCGGCCCCTTCACTCCAGAGAGTCCTGCAGGAAACGGTTGACTCGGGAAAGCAAAATGAGTGAACTCAACTCCATTGCCAAGTTCAATACAACGCACACCGGGCGGCACCCGAAACCGGGAGGTCAGCTCCGGGCTTACACTGAAAAGCAGCTGCACGCTTGAAAGGTAGGTGTCGAGATAGCCCTTCAGCCACACCGGACTCCCCGGGAAGGCAAGATGATCATCATTGGCATCATAAAAACGGAAACGACAGGGCAATAAAGCTGCAACACGCCCCCAATAGACATTACTCAACCCGATGATTCTTTTGCTGGAAGCAAATCCGAGGAACGTAACCCAGAACAGCATCATGAAAATTCCCGGCAGCGAGACCAGCAAACGCAACAGGGGATTATCAAGCAGACGCCCGATTCTGTATGGCACGCTTTTGAGAAACGGCACACTGACAACCCATACCCGGCCTCTTTTGACTGGAATCCAGTGATGGCGACGCCCAAGAGCATATGGTTCAATAAAAAGAATCCTCCAATTTTCCGGAAACCGCCCCAGAAGACGCTGTTTGCGTGTCGAAAGAAAGTCCCACTGTATTTCAGAAAACCAGACGAGCCTGAAAGGAGTGCATGGCACTGCCTTATTGAGCGGTAAGTTCATAAATCTGCACTTTTTCAAACACTGCCCGCAGAAGCGGCTTTAATCCTGTAAGATAAAACATGAGGGGGCGGATACGAAACTCCTCACTTCTGACAATACTGAACCCGGCACGGGTAAAGAGAGAGAGCGCCGATTGACGACTCATCTCATGAAAATGCTCAGGGCTTGCAAGAGATAATGGCTTTCTGAGTGGCATGGATACATAAAGCCTTGCACTATCGCCTTTAAGGAGGTGCCTGACTTCAAGCAGGGCATGGAGTGGATTGTACAGATGCTCAAGCACCTCAAAAGCAGTGACCACCTCAAAAGATCCTTTAAGCGATGCAAGGTCAAGATCATCGGCTGTATTCTCGAATCTGCACCCGAAAAGCTGCTCAAGGCTGGTTGTAAAAGGTGTACGGTCGCCCAGATCAAGCCCTTTGGCTATCACAGTACCTGTAAAAGAAGAGCGACTTATGAAGTCAATGGTATGCTGCCACCGGATACTGTGTGCAGGATCACTGAGATAGCGATCGTCAATGACGGTTCTGAATGTGCTCTGCATCCTTCACCCTCCCTTTTTTGTACACCTCTGAATCCTTCACTCTCATCACCTCCCCGTAACTGACGGCAAGGCGCAGTGGAAGCAGAAGAAGATACAACGCCATCCCGTTCCAAACCCGATGCTTTCTGAAAAGATGAAGCTCCCCTACGCTTTTTTTTACCAGCTTCTTTATGAGTTTCAATACGGTATTGCCACGAAGCGATCCCGATACCTTATGCCATACCCTTGAAGAAGGAACATATTCAATAGTCAGACCCAAAGAAGAAACCCGCAGCGAGAGATCAACATCTTCGGCATACATCCCGAATGTCTCATCAAAACCTCCGACTGCATTAAAATCCCGGCATCGCATGGCCAAACAGCATCCTGTAGCATATCCCGTAGTGCCGGGACAATTGAATTCAGGTGTATCTTTTTTTCTGATACCGACATGGCTGATGTGTCCGGTCGAAAGCCTGACATTTCCGCCGCCATACCACAGAGTATCCGGACGGTCCCAATAGAATATTTTCGGTACAGCAATTCCTGCCGAGGAGTTCCTCTTCAGGGTTTCGACCAGCGGCACCCAAAACCCCGCATCGACAATGGTGTCATTATTCAGAAAAATCACATATTCGGCATGCAGTTCCATAACCCGCCTGAACCCGGCATTGTTTCCTGCCGCGTAGCCGCAATTTGCGGGTAAAAGAAGCATCTCAATATCAGCAAACACATCCCGGATACTTACTGCAGAGCCATCGGTCGATCCATTATCGACAACAAGCACCCTGCATGAAGGTGACATGACCCCTGCAAGAGAGTTGAGACAGGCAAGGGTATCCTCTGCACCGTTCCAGTTCAAAACCACAATCCAGGTCACAGGATGCATGGCGTCACCTCCCGGAAGCTTCTGCTTCAAGAAAGGTGCCGGCGGCCGCAGCAAAAGATTGCCAGGAAAAATCCCTACGAAACACTTCAATTGCAGAATGCACCGGCGTGAGATTCTTCCTGCTGTCCAGAAACTCTCCAACCGCAGAAGCAAGCCCTTCAGAAGAACAATCACGGGCAACCCATCCGGTTCTGCCGTTGTGTACCATTTCAGGGAGGGCACCCGAAGGAGTAACAATGACAGGCACTCCATAACCATAAGCAAGCTGCACCACTCCCGACTGTGTTGCGCTGCGATAAGGAAGCACAACAGCATCTGAAGCTTTAAAAAAAAGTGCGGTGCGCTCCCGGGAAACATAACCCGGATAAAGATCGACACTGCCACCTACACCCAGTTGTTCGATCAATAGTCTGAACTTCTCCGGATCTTCAAAAAACTGTCCGGCAACAACAAGCCGGAGTGCTGGCTCCCTCTGTAAAATAGCGGGCATGGCACGAAGCAGGATATCAAGCCCTTTATAGGGACGCACATACCCAAAAAAAAGCAGCACCGGACATTCTTCTCCAAGATGAAGCGCCCTGCGGGCATATTGCTTTGAAGGAGTTTCCTCTTCCGGTTCATAGATCGGGTGAAAAAGCTGTAGAACCGGAATTGCCGGCATTACAGCAGTCACCTCCTGAAAAACACTCTTCGAGAGCGTCACAATCCCATCCGCCAAAGCCGCAAGCAGACGACGCATGAGCGGATCAAAAAAAAAGGATTCGTGGGAAGAAAGATTATGAAGTAAAACCACAATTCTGATGCCGGTCAAACGGCGCAATAGATAATAGAGTGGCGCTAAAAGCCCCGTCCAGTATGCTACAAGAAGAATATCCGGTTTCAACTGCCTTATAGAGCGGATTGTTCCAATCCAGGAAAACGGGTTATAGAGAACCAACCGCACATCTTCAGGGTAAACAGCATCTGCAGCATGAGCACCTTCAACGGCGCCCTTCGATACAAACTCAGGATAGAGCGCTTTGAAGGCAACGGGCACAACATCATATCCCCCATCTTGAAGGGCATCCTTTAAATGTCCGCTGAAGCGGGCAATACCGCCCTTCAGAGGAAAAAAGGGAGTGATGAATGCAATCCGCAACGGTTTCAATAACGCACTTGGACAGTTTTCAAACTATTGTTCTCCAAACCCCTGTTCAAAAAACTCAACCAGCTGTCGGGCCGCTTCATCAGCATCCTCTCCCTCAAGTTTGAGGGTCAACCGGGTTCCTTTCGGAGCGGCAAGGCTCATAACGCCTATAATTGACTTTGCGTTAATCTCTACGCCCTGCATTTCGATAAAAAAATCCGATTTAAACCGGGATGCGAGTTTGACGACTGACGCCGCGGGTCTGGTATGGAGCCCGGCCTTGTTCTTAACAATAACTTCCTTTACAATCACGTATGTGGTGTACCTGTTTGGTTGATTAACCCGCTGCCCTCGAATGGTTAGAGTATGACTTACTTTAGAGTGCTTTCACCATGGCAATCTCATCGCACGCCATAAGTTTAGGGCAATGAGTGCAATCCCTCCAGATTTTCTGAGGGAAATACTCTTTTTGAATTTCACGGTATCCAAGGTGCCTGAAAAACTTACTGTTCAGCGTCAAGACAAAAACCTCACTGACCCCCTCCTCACGCAAAACAGACTCTGCCTTTTCAACCAGCAAACGTCCGATTCCCTTCATTTTATAATGGTTAAAGACTGCCAGAGAGCGGATTTCAGCAAGCCTCAAGGTATAGAATGCAATCGCGCAGCATCCTATAACCTCGCCATTAGATTCAGCAACAAAAAAATTACGAATATTTTCAACAATATTCTCACCGGAACGCTCCAGCATAATTCCCTGAAGGGCATACTCGGCAGTAATGGCGGAAATTGCCGCAGCATCAGCAAGACGAGCATACCTGACATAGAGTTCACTCTGCTGCATGATTTACTCGACACCCTCTTCCAACGGTTCGTCAGCCCTGATTCGAGCCGATACCTCTTTCCAGAGTTCATCCTTGAGTTCCTTCAATCCCTGTCCGGAAACACTTGAAATCGGAAGTACCTTGATACCCTCTTCAAAAGCTGGAATTTCAAGATCCTCTGCAGCTATGTCCATTTTTGTTACAACCACTATCCGCGGCTTGTCAAGAAGCCCCTTGTTAAATTTCTCAAGCTCTCCGAGAAGCGTCCGGTACTCTTCGGCTATGTCAGGAGAATCAGCTGAAACCAGAACAGCAAGAATTTTCGTGCGTTCAATATGACGCAGGAACTGAATACCGAGCCCCTTACCCTCTGCCGCGCCCTCAATGATTCCCGGAATATCGGCCATCACAAACGATTTGTACTCCTCATACCGCACGATACCGAGATTCGGCACCAGAGTGGTAAACGGATAATCGGCAATTTTTGGTTTCGCCGCGCTGATCACAGAGATAAGTGTTGACTTTCCGGCATTTGGAAAACCAACCAGCCCAACATCGGCCATCAGCTTCAGCTCCATTTCAAGCGTCAGCTCTTCACCCTTCTGGCCGGGCTCGGCATACCGAGGAGCCTGACGTGTAGGTGTTGCGAAATGCTGGTTCCCCCTGCCGCCCTTTCCTCCCCTTGCAATTAAAATTTCCTGATCCTCACCAGTCAGATCTGCAATGATTTCTTGGGTTTCAGCATTTCTGACAATGGTTCCGCATGGTACATCGATAGTAACATCTCCACCATCTTTTCCTGTTTTTCGGGCTCCCTGGCCATGAACACCTCGAACTGCCACATACTTCTTTTTATACTTGAAATCCAGAAGAGTTGTAAGCTGCCTGTTGGTTCTCAGCCATACATGACCTCCACGACCGCCATCGCCGCCATCAGGTCCCCCCTTGGGAACAAATTTTTCTCTACGAAAACTCACACAACCCTTTCCGCCGTCTCCAGCCTGAACAAAAATGGACGCACTATCAACAAACTTCACTCACACACCTGCCTTTTGAATAATCTTTCGCTTTAACTATTTTCATACACCATCTAAACTCTAACACCACATGACAGCACCTAATTCCGGAAAACCCGCCATCGAAGAACTGATATCGAGGCTTGAGGAAATAACCCGGAACATTGAAAATCCAGACACCGGCCTCGAAAAATCTATATCGCTCTACGAAGAGGGGCTTACCATTGCCGACAACTGCAAAAAAAGGCTGAAGGAAGCCCGAAAAAAAATAGAAGTTATCAATCCCGAACTTGCCAAAACCTGGCCGGATACACCTCGCATCAAAGACCTCTTCGACAGCGAATCCTGAAACCGGTCACACCTCAAGCTTCTTCAGAAGAACCTCGTTTACCATCTTCGGATTCGCTTTGCCTTTCATACGGCTCATACACTGTCCTACAAAAAAGCCCAGGAGCTGGGTCTTTCCGCTTCGATACGCAGCAAGTTGACCTGGATTAGCCTCAAGAATTTCGTTGATCACACTCTCGATGGCTCCACTGTCTGAAACCTGAGCCAACCCTTCCCGTTCAACAATCTCCAAGGCAGTGGACCCATTCTCCTGCATAAGTTCGAAGACCTGTTTGGCGATGGTATTACTGATCATTCCCTCGCCGATGAGACGAACCAGGCCGCCAAGTCTGTCTGGTTCAATCGAAAACTCCGAAATATCAAGATACTTTTCTTTAAGCGTGCGCATCACCTCACCCATCACCCAGTTCGAGGAAGCTTTTGTATCTCCCGAAACCTTGACTGTCGCCTCAAAATAATCGGCAACCTCTCTTTCGACGGTTAGAACCCTGGCATCGTAGGCTGGAATGGCATACTCCTCCACAAAACGACTTGCACGAACTTCAGGGAATTCCGGAAGTTCACTCAGCATACGATCAAGCATCTCCTGGTCAACAAGCACCGGAATCAGATCAGGATCCGGGAAGTAACGATAATCATGCGCAAACTCCTTACCTCTCATCGAACGGGTCTCTCCCTTGTCAGCATCCCAAAGCCTGGTTTCCTGAATGATAACTCCACCACTTTCCAGAACTTCCGTATGACGATCAGCTTCAAACTCAATGGCTTTTTCAACATTCTTGAATGAGTTCATATTCTTGATCTCGGTACGGGTGCCATACTCCGTCGCACCGACAGGACGCAGAGAAACGTTGGCATCGCAACGTAAGCTTCCCTCCTCCATGTTGCCATCTGAAATACCGAGATATTTAACAATCTGCCTTACCTTCTGCAGATATGCGGAAGCCTCCTTAGGAGTACGCATGTCCGGATAACTGACTATTTCAAGAAGCGGCACCCCGCTCCTGTTGAGATCGATGTAAGTATCATCACCGATATCATGAATCGACTTGCCGGCATCCTCCTCAATATGAATTCTGATCAGCCTGATTACTTTTTCCCCCTCGCCGGCCTCAATTTTGAGAACTCCTTCACTACAGATGGGCTCTTCAAACTGCGAAATCTGGTAGCCTTTCGGCAGATCGGGATAAAAATAGTTTTTACGGGCAAGTACCGAAGAGGGAGCAATAGTGCAGCCCATTGCAAGTCCAAGTTTAACCGCATCTTCCACCACGCGACGGTTAAGTACCGGCAAAGCTCCCGGAAGAGCTAGACAGACAGGACAGACATTGCTATTGGCAGGTTTTCCGAACAGTGCAGAACAACCGCAGAAAGCCTTGCTCGCTGTATTAAGCTGACAATGGACCTCAAGGCCCACTACTAATTCATACTTCATTAAAAAAAATTAACGTTATTGAAAAACACCGGCAGGTTTACTCCGGAGCCTCTCCTGCTTAAAAAAAACTTATCAGTATGACCGATAGGAAAACTTTTGTCCGCCAACCGTCGCTTCAGCCATAACCCCGGCCTTAGGAAGAACAAAGACCGCTACACCATGAGAAAAATCAATAGTGGTAGCGGCTCCGGTAGTAGCGACGATTCCCTCGACCTGAGCATTCAGCTCGTAATTTCCTCTTTTGAAATTATCAAGCTCCCGCTTGTCCTTAAAAAATATGATTTCCGAAAAAGACTGCCCGCCAAGCTGCGGACCCACATTGATCTGAGTAATGGTTGAATGACCGACAAGATTATTAAGCTCATAGACATAGCCATTACCATGCCCCCCCCCCAGCATCATGAACCCACCTTTGAAAACATCAGGAAAAACAACATAACCATAGGCTTTTTCAAAAAAACGATCAAGCGACGGAGCATTATTCCTGAAGTGCTCAACCGAAGCCTTCGCACGTTCCCCTTCAGCTGGATCCCAGCCAGCACGAGCAGTCGAAAAAACAAGCCCTGCAAGCATGAATGCAAGGATACCAATTTTCATCATCTTCATCATTTGGGCGTATTTACTTGTTTAATAAAATCACAGCATAGAAAACATCCAATGATATGCAACCAGCAATGTACAATTTTCACTCCAATAAATCACATCAACCCATTATCAGCAAGTCAAGGCCGAAATAACATCCTTAACAACAAAAAAAATCTTTCATGACTCAAAACAGATCCATCACTTCGTATCGGGATGACAGGAAAAAAAGTACTCTGGCCGATTCGAAGTGTTATTTCGAAGAACGTGAGAAATCTCCCTTTTCAAAACAGATCCCTCCCTTCGGTCGGGATGACAAAAGCGGCTAAGGATGACAAAGAACGGGTCATGACTACAAAAAGTAGATCAGGATGACAACGGGAATGGTGACCCAGTTATCCACCGGCTTCGAGTTCGCGTTTCAGTGCCTCGCGTTCGATTTCAAGACGGCGAATCTCGCGGTTGATCCTGTCCAGTTCTTCAGGGCTGCTGTCTATTTCCAGCCTCAGACGCGAAGAGGCCTCGTCTATCAGATCGATAGCCTTGTCTGGCAGAAAACGGTCAGAAATGTAGCGGTTCGACAGTTCGGCGGCGGCAACAATAGCAGCATCCTTGATACGTACACCATGATGGATCTCATATTTCTCTTTGAGGCCACGCAGAATGGATACGGTATCATCAACGCTCGGCTGGTCGACCACCACAGTCTGAAAGCGGCGCTCGAGAGCTGCATCCTTTTCAATATGCTTGCGATACTCATCAAGTGTCGTCGCGCCGATACAGCGAAGCTCCCCGCGGGCAAGCGCAGGCTTGAGAATATTGGCCGCATCCATTGATCCTTCGGCAGAACCCGCTCCGACAAGCAGATGGATTTCATCAATAAAGAGAATAATTTCGCCATCCGAAGCCTGAACCTCACGCACAACAGCCTTCAGGCGCTCCTCAAACTCGCCGCGAAACTTTGCACCGGCAACAAGCTGAGCAATATCAAGAGCAGCAATCTGTTTACTCTTCAGGTTTTCAGGCACATCGCCGGCAACAATGCGCTGCGCGATTCCCTCGACAATTGCTGTTTTACCGACACCCGGTTCACCAATCAATACAGGGTTATTCTTGGTGCGCCGGCTGAGAATCTGCAGCACTCTGCGAATTTCCTCATCACGTCCGATAACCGGATCAAGTTTACCCTTGCGCGCCTGGTCGTTCAGGTTGCGCGAATATTTTTTCAACGAATTATAGGTCTCCTCAGCATTCTGACTGGTCACACGCTGCGTACCCCTAATGGTGGCAAGCACTTTGAGAATGGCTTCGCGGTTAATACCCGAATCTTTCAGCATACGCGAAACATTGAGGCCTGCCTCACTCATGGCGATAAGCAGGTGCTCTGAACTGATATAGTCATCTTTCAGCTTTTCAGCTTCTTTCAAGGCCACGTCAAAGACCTTGCCGAGATTCTGTGAAAGATACTGTCCCGTTGCCGAAGCACCCGTCACCCTCGGAATTCTTTCTATTTCACGATCAAGTGCCGCAAGCAGGGTTTCTGCGGGTGCTTCGAGCTTCTGCGCTATCTGCACAGCAATACTGCTGTTATCTTCAAGCATGGCCAAAAGCAAATGTTCAGGTTCTATCTGCTGATGCTGCCGGCTGCTGGCAAGCGTTGAAGCCGCCTGCAATGCCTCCTGAGCTTTTACTGTAAATTTGTTCGGATCAAATTGCATGGTTCAGATTGTTTTTGTTTTCGGTTCATAACGTTCCGGTAAAGCTATCCTGTGAACTTACCGCAAGCCATGGGAACTACTTACTGTATAACAATGTAAATGCAAAAAAAGTTAACGCATTGAAGCTTTGGCGCAGCATACCGGAAATAAAAAAAGGCTACAGCATTATACTAATGCCGCAACCTTTAAAGAACTGTACAACAAGGATTCCCATCCCGCAGTCAAACCCTTAGTTATCCGGAATGAGAGGGATTTTCCTCAGGCGGTTTCGGCCAATTCTTGATAACAGAACTGACAACCTGACGAAGAATCTGTGCGCTTGTAGAAAGCAGTTCAGCACCTTTCTCCTGAATATGGCGCTGTGTATCAAGCTGATCCTTGAAAAGCTCAACACTCGCCGGATCATAATTACCCTGACTGACGTAGGCATCAATGACCTCTTCAGCCTCGTCAAAAGGCATGCTGAAAACCCTAAAACCAAGCTTCGCTCTCTCAAGAGAGTCAAGAGCTTTTAGACCAGTGTTCTGCTGCTCCATAACATTTCTGATTTTCGTCTATAAATAATTGACTTCCACCTTCTGATAATAACGGAAATAAAACAATGTTTTTCAACAACTATCAGAAAGCAGCGAACAAGATAAACCCCTTACTGCTGCCTTCCTCGACCTCTTCCTGTCATGGTTTCAGCAAGAAGAAAAAAAAGAGACCCCGCAAGAAAATATGGAGCAAGCGGTACCCGTTCAACAGGCTCCATCACCCAGCGCGATGCTGCTGCAATACGGTTAATCCTGTCAGTAATTTCGGCGTTCACTGTATGATCCGACTTACTGCGGAAATATAATCCACCCGCTTCACGTGCGAGCTTCTGGAGTGTTTCACCCTGGAAACTCGTCGCCACAGCCCGGCCGCGTTCATCACGTTTGATCGCATCTCCGGCACCTCCCAACGGAATCACGACGGGCGAACTCATACCAACCCCTACCAGAAATAGATGAATCCCAGCTTTTTGCATTTTGATAGCCTCTGCCAGAAAATCACCGGCATGATCCTCACCGTCACTCAGCAGCACAACAATCTTCTCACCTTTTATCCCCGATTCCACGCGGCTTTCTGTTTCAGGTTTCAGGAGTTTCCCTGCAAGTTCAAATGCCGAACGAAACACTGTTCCCTGGTCTTCAATAAGATCGGGTGTCGCCATGCTGAGCAGTGCCTCGAAAGCAGCTTCATCAGTGGTGAGAGGACACTGCACGAGAGGGGCTGCTGCAAAAAGCAGAATCGCCCTTCGGCCTCCTTGAACAGTACGACTGATGCTGATAATTTCCTGTTTCGCCTGGCCGAGACGGTCTGGCAGCACATCTCTTGCCTTCATACTGCGGGAAATATCAAGCACAAAAACGAGATCAGCACCTTTTCGCAAAACTGGTCGACCTCCACTGATCAGGCGTGGACCACTTAAAGAAAAGAGAGCGAGGCCAATCCCGAAAAAAAGCATCACTTTTTTCAGAATAATAACCCACAACCGTGCGCCAGGCATCATGGTACCAGACATAAGCTGACTGGCAACCGCCTCACGAGCCTGAAGCTGCCTCATAACTCCATAGCCAAGGATCACAGCAAGAGGCATCAGAAGCAGGAGGTAACCAATATTTTCAGGCCATGCAAAACTCATACGTGTAATCCCTCTCTGTTGGCATTTTGGTTACACCGCTTCTAAAAAAGACAACCGACTTTACGATGTTACGGTATCCGGAGAAATCGGGTATTGGACAATATGATTTCAAGAAAAATGAGAGCGAGCACCGTCAACACCAACCGGGTAAACAATCCTGAACGGCGTTCCATCATTGTACCAGAAATCCGTTTTTTCTCAAGCCGGTCAATGGCTTTCATTGTTTCACCAAAAGCTGCATGATCATTCACTGCGAAATACCTTCCACCGGTTGTTCGGGCAATACCCCGAAGCGACTCTTCATCCATCACGGTATGATTGCCTCTTTCCCCCGTTACATCCAGACGATTTCCTGAGCTTATAACGCCTGCATTAATCGCATAAATCCTGATCCCGCTTTGCAAGGCAAACCCTGCCGCGGTTGCCGGTCCGACTTCTCCGGTATTATTCTCTCCATCGGTAACAAGAATGATAACCTTGTTCGATGATTCCGATACCTTAAGCCGGTTAACCGCAATGAGAATCGCTGTACCTATGGCAGTCCCTTCATCCTGTATCACCCCTGGAGTGAGGCGATCGAGCAGCATGGCAAGTACATCATGATCAAGCGTCAGAGGACATTGCGTATATCCCCTGCCACGGAACACCACCAGCCCGATCCTGTCGTTCGAGCGCTGCAGTACAAAGTTGCGTGCAACATCCTTGGCTGCATCAAGCCGGCTTTCACCGGCAAAATCCTTCTGTAACATTGAGTCCGAAATATCAAGCACCAGCATGACATCAATGCCCTTCGCTTCAGCTTCAGTCTGCCGATAAAGAAGACGGGGGCCTGTAAGGGCGATAACGGAGATAAAAAGAGCGATCCAGCGCAGCCATTGAGGCAGTAACCGCAAGATGCGGCCTGCTCCAAATCCCATGTCGCGCAATGGCTCAAGACCGGGAAAAAGTATTGCCGGGCGCTTACCCAGTCGATCACGCCTCTCCCTGAACCACGCGGCCACAAGAAGCACCGGCAAGAGGAGCAGCCACCATGGTTCCGCAAGCTCAAGGCTGGGTATACGAGTAAACCACTCCTGCATAAGCGAACTATTTTACCTCAAAGATACAAAATCCCCGGCTAAATTCCCTCTAAACGCTTGAATGCCATGCTCTCAAGACACCGTAACTTTTTTTTCTACATTCCGTTAAACTGTCATCTCTCATCAATGAAATGTCATAGTTTCTTTTTTTTCAAAATCTGAGTTTAATTAGTTATTGCATTTGATCTGCCATGTTGGAAAAAAATTTCCCTTGATCATTTTTGAAGACATGAAAACCTAACAGAAAGCGTCCAAAAATAATTGGTGGCGAATATCACGATAAACTAAGAAACGTTACGATGAGTATGCCTGCTGTTAAAAAAACATCACGGAAGGTTTTGATAAAATTACATCGATGGACGGGATTACTGCTCCTTGCTTTCCTTTTTATAGCTGGATTTACCGGTGCGGCGATCTCCTTTCGCGGTGAACTGGAACGCATTATCAATCCACATCTTTTTGTGGTTGAACCAGGGTCCAAGCCGCGCCCTTATGCAGAAATAATTACCACTGTTGAATCGCGCTTTCCTGATGCAATTGCAAGCATGTTGCGGCTGCCGAAAAGGAGTGATGATGCTTTACTGGTCTCGTTGCGGCCAAAGCAAGCATCGGGTATGGAAAACTCAACAAGGTTCGATCAGGTGATGGTCAATCCCTACAACGGAAAGATACTTGGAGAGCGCAATACAACACAGTTTGTCCTGTCAAGAACGAATCTGCTGCCGTTGTTAAGCCGACTTCATTCTTCACTGTTTCTCGGAAAAGCCGGCATCCTGATTATGGGATGGTGCGCGGTTGTATGGCTGATTACCTTGTTTTTCGGCCTTACCTTAAGTTGGCCTGCCAAAAGCCATAAACTGGCATCGTGGCTTTCGGTACTGAAGGTGCGTTTGAAAGAGGGGAATTATAAGATCAACTATGACCTGCACCAGTTTGCATCAGTTTTGATTTTTCCAATAATGGTTGTAGTTTCTTTTTCGGCAATCTATTTGAATCTGGCGGAGGTTGTAACCCCGATAACAAATATTGTAGCGCCAGTAACGCCGATACCTCATATCACATCAAAAAGCCCGCTTCCAGTAACGGGAATTGCTTGCAGTGTAGATGATGCCATCGGGGTTGTACAAAACACCTTTCCAAAAGCATCGGTATACTCGGTGTATCGTGATGTGAAGAACGGCGTTTATAATATTCGCTTTCTTTTGCCCGGTGATGTTTCGCCATATGGAAACAACTATGCGTACATCAGCATGGCGAACGGGCAGGTCGAACACGTAAAGTTAACTGAAACCGGCAGTGCGGGAGACCGGTTTATCAATTGGATGCGGCCGTTGCATAGCGGAAAAGCTTTTGGGCTTTTTGGTCAACTGGCTGTGTTTCTTGGAGCCATATCACTTTGTGCCATTTGTGTAACTGGCCTGAATATTTATATAGGAAAATGTACCCATCGTTCGCCGACGGCAAAGGTTTGACAATTTAAGGACTACCCCGTGCCGAAGCAGCTGAAATGATTTATTTATAACTATCAATATGCCAACCAAACAAACGAAGCACTATGAAAAAGAATTTTATTGCCGGTTTTATAGTAACTCTTGCAATGACAGGCCTCTTTGGCGGCGTCGCAATTGCCGAAGACAATCAGGCGGGTGATACCAAGCAGGTTGTTACCACTGAAGCAAAAGCTGAGGCATCACCAGCACCTGAAAAAACTGATGCGAAAACAGATGAGTGCTGTACAATGGGTGAACTGAAACCATTGTAAAGAAACAAGCCAAAGCTGCCGCGAAAGATACTGAAGTAGAACTACGACAGTATTGCGCGGCACACTGGCAGGTTTTAATATCCAAACACCTCTTTTAGCGTCAATTCCCTGACCGTACCATATTTCCTCAGGGTTTCCATATCGAGATTGCACGATTTGCCAAGAACCAGCATAACTTGTTTTTTGTCGGGAAAATGTTTTGTGTGAAATTGAGTTATATCTGCAAGACTCATTGCAGGAACGTCACGATAGATATCTTTTCTGATGTCGTAACGGTGCCCCAGCCTGAGAGCATCTTCATAATTCAACAGGATTTCTGTTTTTGTTAAACGATTGGTGGATTTTTCCTGAAGAGTACCGTTTTTCGCTGAAGCAAAAAGTTTTGTTGATTTCGGCAAGTCGGTCATCAGCTTTCTCATGCCTTCGAGCGCTTCGGGAAGTTTGTCGGACTGGGTACCGATATAACTGAAAATATAGTTTGACCTCCCTTTTTGCTTCGGAGCACTGTAGCCGGAAAAAACTGCATACGCAAGAGCTTTAGCTTCTCTCAGTTCCTGAAACACAACGGAAGACATTCCTCCGCCGTAATACTCGTTGAAGAGAGTTACAATCGGTACCATTGAAGGGTCGTACAACGCATCTTTCGTCAACATAATAACTTCAGCCTGCGTCATATCGTAGTCAACAACGTAGACCAGATTATCCGGCTGTTCAAGTTCTTTAAAAGAATCAGACTCCGGTGGATTTTTGAACGACTGCGGATAATGACGCACAGCATGCAACTCACTGAGCACCTCTGCAGAGGAGGCCGGTCCGCAATAGAGTACCCGATGGCGATATTGCAAAAGGTTACGAACTTCATCAAGCAGTTCTTGAGATGTCACTTTTTCCAGCTCCTCATTACTGAGCACGTTGGTGAATGGTGAGATCGGTCCATATTTACCGTAATTGATCAAGCCATCGAAAAGAATCTTGTTTTTCGAAAGTTTGGCATCGGTCCTCTCTTTTATGACACCGGCCTTGAGTTTTGCAAGAGTTTCTTCATCGGGCTTTGCGTCGACAAGAAGATTTTCAAGCAACCGTATCGCTGCCGGAGCATTTTTTCCGAGTCCGGTCAACTCCAAAGAAACATTATGCTCTGAGGTGGAAACAGAAAAGCTGGCTCCAATTTTATAGAGTTCCCGGCTGAACTCGGCATGAGTCATTGTTGATGTTCCAAGATAGGAAAGGTAATTCAGCGCAAGATCGAGTTTTCTGTTGTTGTTCTTTCCAATATCAAACACATAGTAGAGCGAAAAAAGATCGTCTTCCCGATTTTGCACATAGTGCAGCTTTATCGATGGATTGACATCTTCAAAGGTGATATCCTTTTTGTAGTCAACAAAGGCCGGCTCGAGTTTGTCTGATTTCAGTGCCAGGACTTTTTCTGCAAAGGGTGACGTGGCATCCCTGTTTACCTTCAATGGCGTAATGGGAGGCTTCTGGATTTTAGCTTCGCTTACAGACTTGCCGTTTTCCTTGTAGACAGCTACATAGTTTGAGCCATAATGCTTTTGGGCAAAAGCCACAAGATCACTCTTTGTGATTTTCTGAAGCCGTTCAAACTGCCTGACATGCTGCGACCACTGCATACCCGACGTATATGCATTAACATAGGACTCGACCCGACCATGGTTGTGTTCATAGAGTTTCATCTGGTCGATTTTCATGTCATTGATGGCAGCTTCCATCAGCCAATCTGGAAAGTTCCCCTCCTTGAGACGTTCAATCTGTTCAAACAAAAGCGTCCTGACCTGCTCAAGGCTTTGACCTTTCCTGGGTTTTGCGGAGAGGAGATGAACCGAGTAATCATTCATCAAGGCCAGGCTTGAACTGCCATCAAGCACTTTCTGCTGCTGATTAAGGTTGAGGTCAATAAGTCCTGCAGTATTGTTGTATAAAACCTTATCGATAAGCGTCAGATAATCGGTATCGGAACTGTTGATTCCGTTAAAGCGATATCCAATGACAAGCTCTTCAGCTTCCGGCCCCTTAATTTTGATAACCAATGGTTTTTTGATCGGTTCTTCCTCTGCCGGAGTAAAAACGGGGATTGCTTTTGGCTTAAGAAGTGAAAATTTTTTATCGATCAGTTTTATCGTGACATCCGGATCAAAGTCACCGGCAATACACAGTGCCATGTTGTTTGGGACATACCAGGTGTGGTAATAGTCGATGACATTTTTTATCGATGGGTTTTTCAGATGTTCCGCCTTGCCGATAGTTGTCTGGGTGCCGTATGTATGTTTTTTGAAAAGTCCGGCAAAGAGAGTTTCCATTATTTTGGTCTGGTCACTGTCCATGTTCCTGTTTTTCTCTTCATAGACAGTTTCAAGTTCGGTATGAAAGAGTCGCATGACCGGATTGCGGAAGCGTTCTGCTTCGATGGTCAGCCACTGTTCGAGCTTGTTTGAGGGGATTTCATTTAAAAAAACAGTCTGTTCTTTCCATGTATATGCATTGGTTCCCTGGGCTCCGATCGAGTTCAGAAGTTTGTCGTACTCATTGGGGACTGCTAATCGTGCCGCAATACTGGAAATGCTGTCAATATCCTTGTAGATCGCAGCTCGCTGGTGGATGTCAGAGGTCAATCGGTACTTTTCATAGAGCGCTGTAATCTTATCGAGTTCGATACGCTCCTTTTCATAGTCAAGAGCTCCTAATGAATCGGTGCCTTTGAAGAGCATATGCTCCAGGTAGTGCGCAAGACCGGTTGTCTCTGGGGGATCAGTTTTGCTTCCGGCGCGAACGGCAATCAACGTATAGATTCTTGGCTTGTCTTTATACGGGCTCATGTAGACCTTCAGCCCATTGTTGAGTGTGTAGATTCTTGTATGGAGGGAATCTCCAGGCACGGAGGTGTATGGATAGGCAGTACCTCCGTTCTTTATGGAGGTGCAGGATAGTAACTGCAAAAAAAATATCCCGACCACAAGCATCGTGACAGGACTGTTGCGGCAAGCTGAAAAACTGCTCTTCATATAACAGGAGATGTACAGCGTCTGATTATAAAAAATTAGGCCTGGACAGCCTCATTCGTTTTGCCAATATAGGCGTTTCTTTTCTGCGAAGGAGATGAGTTTATTCATCGGGAGTGTGAGGAGTGCGTGCTGAACGGATAACTTCTTCGGCATTGCGCAGCGACTGGCGGGACTCTTCAGCATCCGGACGACTGTCGGCAAATTTCACCAGATCAGCCTGAGCGAGAAGATTCATAATGCTTTCAAAACCTGCAACACCAAGCTTTTTCAGATCGCGTTCAATCTCCTGCGTCACAGCCTCAAGCGCCCTGATGCGGTAGTGCTTTTCAAGAAAGGTGCGCATGATGTTGCTGAGCTCTTCGTAGCATTCGGGCGGCGGCATTCCGGCTGAAAGCCTCGAACCAAGTTTACGAAGCTTACGCTGGGCAACCTGACCGGGATCAACCTTTTCTGCACTTGTACGAACTGAGCGCTTGATGAGAAAAAGCAGGAGCAGCACAACACCGGCAATACCAAACACCCCGATGATAACCGGTAAAATCAAAAGAAGCGGGATCAATGGCTTAATGGGTGGTTTAATCGGTCTGAGTTCTCTCATGGTTGAGTCGGTAAGCGCCCTCACAAACACCGCACTCGATGGCTTGCAGGCCTCACGCGTTATGACTTTTCCTTCGCTGTTGCGAAGCACCACGGTAAAGGAGGGAATCGGCTGCCGGCCACTGCCGAAGACGGCAAGTTCAAACTCAAAACGCTCCTGACGGTTACCCGGTAATACAATGGCAGAGGATTGTTTTCGATTGATCAGCTCAAAAGGCTGTAACGACAGGCTGTCAATACCTTCAAGAGTGACAACATCGTTTGCCGGGTGGCGCACACCAATGATGCAATGGATACGGTCGCCGACAAGAACGCTGTCGGGAGTAACAGTCACCGTTATGCCGGAAACAGCTCCCCCGCTCTCAGCAGGAAACAAGGATACCGTCATCATCGGAAGCGCAGTAAGCAGCAGGGAAAAAAGCCACTTGAGCAAACCGGACCTATACCCCTCACACCTTCCGTTCACGGTACCGGAAAAAAGAGTTCAGGTCGCCGATAAAGGATCGGTCGGTATCGAGAAAAACCGTGTCGATGCGCATGCGCCGGAGACGCTGCCGAAGCTCTTCATGCAGCCTTGACTGTTCCTTGCGATAGCGGGCAACTTCGCGACGACTTCCGGCATCAACAGTAAGGCGCAAACCGGTTTCGGGCTCCTCAAGGTCGAGCATCGCGCTGAGAGGCAGTGCTTTGTCGAGCGGATCACTGATGTGCATCAGTATAAAGTCGTGTCGGGCATTGAGCTGCTTCATGCCTTTTTCATAGTCGCTGGCCACGAGATCAGTGATAAGAAAAATGATCGATTGCCTTCGGAGAGTGTAGCGAATAAAAGAGAGGGCCGGATTGATATCGGTGTTACGGCTTTGCGGTTTCAGCCTGAACAGCTCTTCAAGGATGACCAGCACATGATCCCTGCCTTTTCGGGGGGCAATAAAGGTTTCCACCCTATCAGTAAAAACAAGCAGACCTACCTTGTCGTTGTTCTGGATGGCACTGAAAGCAAGTACGGCGCTTACTTCGAGTGCAAGCTCCTTTTTGCGGCGCTGCCGGCTGCCGAAAAGCATTGAGGCCGATCCGTCAACCACAAGGAGCAGTGTACGTTCGCGCTCTTCGGTAAAAAGCTTGACATATAATTCGTGCTTACGGGCAGAGGTATTCCAGTCAATAGCGCGAACATCATCGCCATACTGGTACTCCCTGACATTGCTGAACTCGATCCCTTTTCCTTTGAACGAAGAGTGGTATTCTCCACTGAACTGCTCGCTGGCCATGCGTTTCGATCGAATTTCAACACGCCTTATGATTTTCTGAAGCTCTTTCAGATTATCTTTATTCCTTTCCATTATTGACTCCACTCATTGTTCAACCACCAGCAGCAAATCATGTAGAGGTTATGGAACCTGCACGTGCTGAAGAATCTGGCGAATAATATCGTCAGGCTTTATGTTTTCAGCCTCAGCTTCATACCCCGGCCTTATACGGTGCCGAAGGGTATCGTACGCAATTGCCTTCACATCCTCAGGAGTTATGTACGCCCGGTGCTGCAGAAAAGCATGGGCTTTGGATGCAAGGAGAAGAAAGATTGATGCCCTTGGAGATGCTCCATACTCAATCATTGTTTCAAGGGAGGCAATGCCGTACTGTGCAGGTTTTCTGCTTGCGACGACAAGATCGACAATGTATCGCTGCACTCTCGGATCCACATAAATATAATCAATCAAGGCTCTTGCCCTGGCAATATCGTCAGGCTGCACAACCGGGATAATCAGTGCAGCTGTGGCATTAGTGGCAGATTGCAGCATGATCTCAAGCTCCTCGTCGTACGATGGATAATCGACCAGAACCTTCATCATAAAACGGTCCACCTGGGCTTCCGGTAAAACATAGGTTCCTTCGTGCTCAATGGGATTCTGGGTCGCCAGCACCAGAAAAGGCTCCTGCAGAGGAAAGGACTGGGTGCCGATGGTGACCTGACGCTCCTGCATGGCTTCAAGCAGCGCAGACTGCACCTTGGCCGGTGAACGGTTGATTTCATCGGCAAGAATGACATTAGCAAAAACCGGCCCTTTGCGGGGATAGAACTCAAGGTCTTTGGGGTTGTATATCATCGTACCGATAAGATCGGCAGGTAGCATATCGGGGGTAAACTGTATGCGCTGGAACTTCAGGTTCATTGCTGCGGCAAACGTCCTGATAATGAGGGTTTTGGCAAGTCCGGGGACACCCTCAAGCAGAACATGACCGTTCACCAGCATAGCAATAAAGATTCTTCTGATCACGTCATGCTGTCCGATAACCCGGCGTGAAAGCTGTTCCTCCGCCTTTTCAATAAAACGGGAGGCCTCCTTGATCCGCTTTCCAAGTTCTTCGAGTTCAACTGCATGCTGCATTGCGCCTCCTGATCTTATGCTTGTTAAGTAACACCTTTCCGTTTATCCCTTTGCCGCAGGATTTTTACAGCTTTTTGTACAGCCCGTTAAAGCCATAAACCAGCATGAGCAAACCACCGATTACGGCCGACCATGCATAGATATCGGGGAGAAAAAGAATACTGTTAAGAATACCGAAATCGGGAGCAAGAAGAAGAATCAAGTCTGCGCCAACAAGAATCACAAGTACATGAAAAACGCTTACCTTGACGTTCGGTTTGCTATTATTGTCGGGTTTGTTAGCTTTGCCCATAGCTCTTTACGAAAAATTATACCATGAATATTTTAGGCATAGAAACCAGCTGTGACGAAACCTCGGCGGCCGTTCTTCGTGACGGCAGGGTACGGTCGAATGTTGTCAGTTCACAGCACTGTCATGCGGCCTTTGGTGGAGTTGTTCCGGAACTGGCTTCGAGAGAACACGAACGACTTCTTGTTTCAATTACGGACTCTGCCGTAACCGAAGCCAATATAACAAAAAATGAACTTGATGTCATAGCCGCCACTGCCGGGCCGGGTCTCATCGGCGCCGTCATGGTGGGTCTTTGTTTCGCTCAAGGCATGGCCTATGCGCTTGGAATACCTTTTGTTCCGGTCAATCATATCGAGGCGCATATATTCTCTCCCTTTATCAATGATGGTGAATCGCATCATGCTCCTGAGGGATCATTTGTCTCTCTGACGGTTTCCGGAGGGCATACCCTGCTCTCTGTTGTAGCTCAAGACCTCTCTTACGATGTCATTGGCCGGACACTTGATGATGCCGCGGGAGAAGCTTTCGACAAAACAGGCAAGATGCTCGGCCTCGCCTATCCGGCAGGACCGGTAATCGACAAGCTCGCAGAGAGAGGTGACCCTGCGTTCCACAGGTTTCCCCGGGCTCTTACCTCGCAATCCCAGACAAGCAAAAGCTATCTGGGTAATTTTGATTTCAGCTTTTCAGGCCTCAAAACCTCTGTGCTCACCTGGCTGCAGAAGCAAACACCCGAGTTCATCGAGCTCCATCTGCCCGATATTGCCGCATCAATCCAATGGGCAATCGTCAGTGTGCTTGTTGAAAAAACAATACTGGCGGCCAGAAGCCGTGGTATCAAGAGCGTTTCAATTGCTGGAGGAGTCAGCGCCAATTCGGCACTGAGAAAAGCAATGAAAGAAGCGTGCAACAAGGATGGCATCACCCTGCATATCCCCGGCACAGTTTACTCTACTGATAATGCCGCCATGATTGCCACTCTTGCAGGCGTAAAACTGTCAAGAGGCATGAAAGCCGAGCGCCGCTATGACATAGCACCTTATGCAAGCTTTGCCGCCGGGACAAGGCAGGCGGGATTGAAATAATTCTATAAATACATTACATTAGTAAACATCAAAAAGAGCTCTTTCGTTTTTATATAAACATCACAACGCTACTATGCATAATCATATACTCTCTCTGTTCCTCTTCGCATCTCCTGCTGGAGGACAGACACCGAACCAGTTCATTCAGCTTGTCCCGCTTGTCCTTATCTTCGTTGTCTTTTACTTCTTTATGATCCGCCCTCAGCAGAAAAAACAGAAGGATAGAGAAAAAGTTCTCGACAGCTTAAAAAGAGGCGATAAAATTGTTACCATAGGCGGTGTTCACGGTACTGTTGCGGGCATCGATCCAGACAAAAAGACCGTTCTTGTTCAGGTATCCGATACAACAAAAATCAAATTCGACCGCACCGCTATTGCCAATATCGACAAACAGGAATCGGGCGATAAACTCACGACCAAGGAGTGACAAGTATAATGCAGCCAAGACCAGCAAAATTGGTATTAGAAAACGGATCAGTCTATAACGGGACAGCATTCGGGCATATCGGAGAAGCGAAAGGTGAAGTTGTATTCAATACATCGCATACCGGGTACCAGGAAATTCTTACCGATCCTTCGTATGCCGGTCAGATGGTATTGATGACCTATCCTCTGATAGGAAACTACGGTATCAATCCTACCGATAATGAGTCAACAAAGATATGGGCTTCGGCCTTTATAGTCCGCGAAGTGTCAAGGGTCTACAGCAACTACGAGGCTACACAGACTCTAGATGCATGCCTCAAGGATGCCGGGGTCATGGGGCTGGCCGGTATCGACACCCGCAAACTTGTTCGGGAAATCCGCGAAAAGGGTGCCATGAGAGGCATCATTTCTGCACTTGATACAAGCGATGAAAGCCTGAAGGCTAAAGCTCTGCAGGTGCCTGAAATGAGTGGCAGTGATCTGGTTAAAACCGTTACTGTCAGCGAAAACTATACCCTTGAAAAAGCTGATGCCCGCTATCATGTTGCGGCGTTTGATTACGGCATCAAAACCAACATTCTGCGGATGCTGCAGGATTCAGGATGCCAGGTTACTGTACTGAAGGCAGGAACAACCGCCGAAGATGTCATTAAGCTCAACCCTGATGGTGTCTTTCTGTCAAACGGCCCGGGCGACCCTTCAGCGGTCGGTTATGCAATCGAGACCATCAGAAAACTTGCTGAGTATAACCGCACAACAAGAAAACTACCGATTTTCGGCATCTGCCTTGGACACCAGTTGCTCTCGCTGGCTTTCGGTGCTGAAACCTACAAGCTTAAATTCGGCCACCACGGCAGTAACCATCCGGTAAAAAACCTTACCAGCAAGCGGATTGAAATAACATCGCAGAACCACGGCTTTGCGGTTACCATGAAGTCGCTGCCTGAAGTTCTGGAAATGACCCATCTGAATCTTTACGATAATACGGTTGAAGGTGTCAGACACAGGGAACTCCCTTGTTTTTCAGTACAGTACCATCCGGAAGCCGCACCTGGGCCGCACGACTCGCATTATCTGTTTGAAGAGTTCACTGCACTTATGGATCAGGCAAAAAACTAATTTCATAGAATCTCTTTTATTCCATTCAAACCATTTTCTGAAGAGATGAAAAAAAGATTATTCACACCAGGGCCAACCCCTGTTCCTGAAAACGTCATGCTTCGCATGGCTGCACCGATTATCCACCACAGGAACCCCGAGTTCATGGAGATTTTGACAAGGGTTCATGAGGATCTCAAGTATCTTTTCAGAACAACACAACCTGTTGTAGTCCTCAGCTGTTCAGGAACTGGCGGCATGGAAGCTTCAATTTCAAGCATCTTCAAACAGGGAGACAAGGTTATTACCATCAACGCCGGCAAGTTCGGTGAGCGTTGGGGAGAGCTTGTAAGAATCTTCACAGGCAATTGTGTCGAGGAAAAAGTTGCCTGGGGTACGGCCATTCAGCCTGAGCGTTTGTTAGAATTGCTCAAAGAACATCCGGACGCCAAGGGTGTCTGCCTTACCCATTCAGAAACATCAACCGGCACCGCGGCCGATATCCAGACGCTCAGTGCTCTGATTCGCGAAAACTCCGAGGCTCTTGTCCTTGTTGACGGCATTACTGCGGTTGGAGCTCACGAGTTCCATTTCGATGACTGGGGCGTCGATATCTGCATTACCGGTTCCCAGAAGGGCCTTATGATGCCTCCGGGACTTGCACTGGTTGCCATTTCCGAAAGGGCTCAGGATATCATTAATGGGCAGAGCGGTAAAACCCAATACTACCTGAGCCTTAAAAAAGCTCTGAAAGCCCATGCCGGTGACGACACACCTTTCACGCCAGCAGTTTCGCTGGTTATCGGCCTTGATGAAGCCTTGCAAATGATCAAGGAGGAAGGAATTGAAACGATATGGAAACGTCATGAAAGCCTGGCTAATGCCTGCCGCCAGGGATGTAATGCTCTTGGAATGAAGCTGTTCAGCAACTCCCCTTCATTTGCCGTTACTCCGGTCTGGCTGCCCGAAGGTGTTAAATGGTCAGCATTCAATAAAGCACTGAAGATCAACAACGGCATCACGGTTGCCGCCGGTCAGGATGAGTATAAAGACAAGATTTTCCGTATTGCCCACCTCGGGTACTACGATGAACTTGACATGCTGACGGTGATCGGAGGTCTGGAAAGGGCTTTGAAAGAGATCAACTATGATTTTGAAATTGGAGTCGGAGTCAGCGCCGTACAGAAAGCATTTCTTGGAAACTGAAGGCGGAAAGAGCTTCCACATAAAAACACCGCCCTTCGGGGCGGTTTTTTTATGCACCCTGATCACTTTCGACAGCATCCTCTTTTCTCTTTCTGACTTTGAGTTCAGGTTCCTATCTTTGTAAAAAGCGCTCTCAACATGATCATACTTCCCGCACTCCTGCTTGTTGTCACCCTGGTTTCTTCCATGCAGGAGATGCTGCAGGACTATCGTCTTCAGTTGCGAGCCAATACCCTCTATGAAAAACGGGACTATAGCCACTCAGAAAGTACATTCCGACAACTTTTGAGCACCCTCCCCGAAGGTGGGAAAAAAACATCTGCCACCTTCAATCTTGCCTGTACCCTTTATATGCAAGGAAAATATGCTGAAGCCACAGCCATGTTTGCACGCAAACCAAAAACGGCAGGCAACTATCATGACATAGAGTTTCAAGCACACTTCAACGAAGGCAATGCACTAGCCATGAGCGCCATCGGAACCACCGTGAAGTCCAGTAAAACAGTGTTGTTCCGGAATTCACTCGATCGACTCAAATCAGTTCTACTGAACAACCCGAATGATGGTGATGCAAAAATAAATTATGAAATTGTCAGACGTTATCTTCTTGAACTCGATCCACCAAAACGTTCCTCTTCATCAAGCAAAGAAAACAACAGCAATACGCAGAAAAAATCCGGCATCAGTCAGGATATGACTCAACGTTTGCTTGAGCATACGCAACAGGATGAATCCGCATTGATGAGGCTGCTGCCTCAAAACAAATCAACAGCGGCAAAAAGCAGCAGTAACAACAGGGACTGGTAGAGAATGCATTCTTCAAAAAAAGTCCTGCTGGTTTTTCTACCATCTGAAAGCGGTGTTGACGGAGCCCGGTCGCTCTACAGCGAAAAGGATACTACCTCCATTTTTTCCTGGTTCAACCGTTCGCTTAGAACCATCATCAAGCAAAGCCAGTTTGCTATTCCTCCGCTCTCACTCATGATTCTCAGTTCTATTGAGGTTGAGGGCGTTGAGCAGTCGATATGCGACATGCGGTTCGAAGAGTTCCCTTTTCATGAACGATGGGATCTGGTGGGCATCAGCGTACAGACCGGAATGGCCAAAAAGGCCTTTGCACTTGCCGATACCCTCCGGTCACGAGGGATATCTGTCGTCCTGGGAGGTGCGCATGTAACGCTTTTCGAGGAATCGTGCAGACCTCATGCGGATGTTCTGGTACTTGGAGAGGCAGATGACCTTTGGAAAGAGGTGCTCACCGATCTTACAACCGGCAGCCTCAAAACACGTTATCAATCCGATAGTTATCCTGACCTGGCGCTCTCAAGACCGGTCATGAAAGCTTCACTGATTAAAAACCGATACTTTACCACCAATCTTATCCAGACCGGAAGGGGATGTCAGCATAGCTGTGACTTCTGCAATGTCCATGTGCTCAACGGCCATACCCTCCGAAGACGGGCAATTTCCGACATCGTCGCTGAAGTCACCCGATTCAAAGAGGATGACCACAGAATATTCTTTTTTGTTGACGACTCTATCAACGCCGACCCGGCCTATGCCCTTGAACTGTTCCGGCAGCTAACACCCCTGAAAATCCGCTGGTTCGGCCAGGCCACCACGACTCTTGGCCAGCAGCATGAACTGCTCGGAACCTTCGCACAATCGGGATGCCAGGCCTTACTGGTCGGTATTGAAAGTATTGAAGCAACCAGCAGGAGCGCTCACAAAAAAAACCAGAACAAATCCGGCGAGCTCTCTGCGGCAATTAAAGCCATTAGAGATGCGGGTATAAGCCTCTATGGCAGTTTTATATACGGGCTCGATGGCGATACACTTGAGACTCCTGCGGCAATCCTTGATTTTATCAGCGATACCCGGCTTGATGTTCCCGGAATCAATATCCTTCGGCCAATTCCCGGAACAAGGGTTTTCGAACGGCTCAGGGAGGAGGGGCGACTGCTGTTTGATCCCCTCGATATCACTGCATACCGTTACACATTCGGACAGGAGATGCTCTACACTCCAAAAAATATTCCGCTTGATGCTTTTATCGAAAGTTACTCAGCTCTTACCCGGCAGATATTTACCATGAAAAAATCGATAGCAAGAGGCTTTGATGCTCCGAGCGCTAAAACTGCCGTACTGTTTTTTAATCTCATTTACACGCATCTGTACAGCCTTTCCCGACATGACTTGCAACAACAGCTGGAAAAGACGCCCATGGAAAAAACCATTTTGCCATACGCTGAATAATTTTTAAACTGTCGGTTATATATTTCCAAACCACACCCGGTACAACAACTAAACCAGTATCAAGAATATGAACATGAAACCTTTCCTGCCTTGTTTGACCCTTGGCCTTGTTTTTCTTGGCGCATGCGGACTTGAAAAACCTCCTGCAAGCCTTAAATTTCCAGAGGAGAAAAAAGAAGCTGCGGCTCCAGCAGCTACCGCACCCGCCGCTCCAGCTGCTGCACCCGTTGCGGAAAAAGCTCCTGCTGATCCCAAACTTGCTGCTGGTAAAGCTGTGTATGATACAAACTGTGCCGCTTGTCATGAGGCTGGCATGATGGGAGCCCCGAAACCAGGCGACAAGGCTGCCTGGAGCGCACGTATTCCTCAGGGTGTCGAAACAATGGCTAAAAAATCAATCACAGGATTCCAGGGTAAGGTTGGCGCTATGCCGCCAAAGGGAGGCAACGCCTCTTTGACTGACGAAGCGATAACCAATGCGGTAGCCTTCATGGTCGATAAGTCGAAATAACTGAAGTAATATTTTAGCGAAGGGAACTTTGTTATGCTGTTCCCTTCGCTTTTTAACCCTTGAAGCGCACCACTTCCATAAGACCGGTATCCATGAACGTGCGGCACTCTTGCCTGTATGATTTGGATAGATCGAGTTAAAATGTTAGAATCAAGGTTTTTGACGTTCAACACAACACCCGTTTCCACAAACCCACAACCATTATAAGGGAGGATTTTCCATGACTCGTTTTCTGTCAGCTGCACTGTGTGCACTCTTTGTTTGTTCCATGACCTCTGCCGATGCCAAGGCTGCCAGTGATGCCAAAGCAGGTAAAGCTATTTATGACACTAACTGCGCAGCCTGTCACAAAGACGGCGTTATGGGTGCACCGAAATTAGGTGACAAGGCTGCATGGGCTCCACGTATCAAACAGGGTATTGCTGTATTGAACAGCAATTCAATCAAAGGATTCAAGGGTAAAGTAGGAATGATGATGGCAAAAGGTGGTCATCCGAATCTCACTGATGCACAGGTTGTAGATGCAGTGGCCTATATGGTCCAGCAGGGCAAGTAATCACTTGAGCAATAAAGACTGAAAGGCGGGACGATCCCCGCCTTTTTGGTTTTCTGCCAAAAATGAGTCAACAACCCGATCATGACGCTTCATACAGAATACCTGGGCTATGCTGCAGGAATCATTACGACTCTTGCGTTTCTACCTCAGGCTGTTAGAATTTTCAGAACCAGGCAAACTCGCGACATCAGTCTTCTCTGGGCTTTTGCCATGAATCTCGGGATTGTTCTCTGGCTTCTGTATGGTATTGTAAAAAACGATCTGCCTATTATTACAGCTAACAGCATCACACTGGTTCTGCTCATGATCATCCTTTACTGCAAGGTTCGCTACAAATAGAGTGAGGAGTCTCCCCCCACTCAGCTGATGGAAAACCAGCAGAAAAAACGTAAATTTCAATACAGGTTACTCATTATAAAAATACGGTATTCAATGAATCATCTTCATATCGGCTTTATTGGAACAGGAAGAATTGCCCGGGCACTTATTGCGGGCCTTAGCGGAAAGAAAAATACAATCATTTCAGGGTTTGACAAAGAGCCTGCTGCTCTCGCTTCCGTTGCTGCCGAATACCCCGTTCATCCCTGTCTCTCTATTGAAGAGCTTGCCCATACGTCAAAGGTTATCATCCTTGCCGTCAAACCTTACCAGATCGCAGAGGTGCTTGCTGAACTGAAACCCGCTCTCAGTGCTGATCACCTGCTGATAAGCGTGGCAGCAGGAATTTCTTCAGAGTTCATCCAACATAACTCCATAGATACCCTTAAAGTTATCCGGGTCATGCCTAATACCCCCGCATTCGTTGGCGAAGGAATGACCGCTGTCAGCAAAGGGAAAATGGCTTCGGACGATGATATCACCCTTGCCTGTGATCTGTTCAGCTCAATCGGCCGGGTGGCTATTCTCAATGAATCGCAGATGGACGCAGCAACTGCACTCTCCGGCAGCGGACCGGCCTATATGTTCCATATCCTTGACTCCCTTGCCCAAGGCGGAGTTCAGTGCGGTCTTACACACGATGAAGCCCTGCTTTTTAGTGCTCAGACAATGCTCGGAGCAGCGAAAATGGTGCTCACTGGAGAGAAAAGCCCAGAAGTACTTATACGGGAAGTCACAACACCGGGGGGAACTACAGAAGCAGGTTTGAAGGTCCTTGACGAAAAAAATATCAGACAGATTCTGGTCGAAACCGTTGCTGCCGCTGCGGTTCGATCCATGGAACTTATGAAATAAGCCCTATGAAGAGAGGTGTTTTTCGTCCCCTGTACCGAGCTGTTTTCATGCTCGTCATAGCATGTACCTGTGCTCCGTCAATCGTCGGAGCACAAGTAGATCGAGGGAACAAACCCTTCCTTACTGCATCAATCAATAACAGCCTCCCTTATGTCGGACAGGAAATTCTCCTGACCTATACACTCTATTTCAAAGATGCTGCGCCGAAAATATCCAATGAAACGGCCCCGCTGCTCCGGGGTTTATGGGCAAAGGAAACCGCTCCTGAACGCTATATAAAAAGCACACAGACATCAGTTCATGGTGAACCGTTCAGAAACGCTGTTGTCAAGCAATTCCGGCTGATGCCTCTCCAATGTGGAAAAATCACTGTTTCCGGATACAGTTTTTTATGCAACCTGCCAGAGGAAAAGACTGCTTCTGGTGGACAGGAGAGAGCCGAAACCCGTTTACGGATTACAGCTCCTGACGTTATTATTTCCGCTCGTGCCCTTCCTGAACCAGTGCCGGCAGAATTCACCGGTGCCGTCGGAACCTTTCAGCTTGAACTCTCTTCAGATAAACAGAGCATCAGGGCTGGCGAACCATTATCCCTGAAGCTCATGCTCTCTGGCACAGGAAACCTGCTTACCCTTAAACTGCCGGATATAACCCTTCCTGCGAGCTTTCGACAGAATCCTCCTGAAATAACAACAACGTTAAAAACAAACTCACTACCGACGAGCGGTACCATATCAGCATCAATTGTCGCCTGGCCACAATCCGGGGGTGAATACAAGATTCCTGCTCTGCGTATGGCTGCATTCAATCCCGAAACAAAACAGTTCAGCACTCTTTTTTCAAAAGCCCTCTCCATAACAGTAGCAACGTCACAAGGTACATCAACAAGCGGTGTAGAGCCTCCCATCACTGTCACAGAAAAAAGCGGCGTTCAATCCCCTCTGCTTATTGTTACAGCCATCGCCTTACTCTTTCTGATAATCCGAGCAGCTGCAATCATGGCAAAGAGAAAACAGCTGAATCATGCAAAGTCAAAGGTTCAAGCTGATACCGACACCTCTGCAGCAAACCTTAAGCAGAAACTTTTCGGTTGGCTGGAAAAAGCAGGGATTAACAGCCCCGGAGGACTGACAAGAGTGGAACTGAAAAATGCTCTGCAGAACATCGGGCTATCTGATGAGATTCAATCGGAACTTCCGGCGGTTCTTGACTCACTGGACAAAATCCTCTACAGTCCGACAGGGAAAAAAGAAGCCAGAACTCCTGACTCGATTACTGCTAAAGTGAACACTCTCCTGCAGACATTGAGAGCCATATCCGCTTCCCGATAACCATAGCCAAGCAAACTTTTTATTGCCCTCACCTCTATACTGAAGGTTCTTCCTGCACATCGAAAAGGGCAAGAGCAAGCTCCGGAAAATCAGTGATAATCCCTGTCGCACCAATATGCTTCATAGCCAGCATCTCTTCCTTCCTGTTCACCGTCCAGGGTATCATCCTGATATCCTGTGCATGGAGATATTCAGTCAGCTTATCATCAACAAGAGAAACATGGGGATTTACATATCGAGGTTTAAAGCCGAGCGCAGGAAGAAACCTTTCCATATTTTCCATGTCGTCGATCAGCAGCCCATAACAGAGCTGAGAGTTCAATTTCCATGCCTCCCTAACCACACGGTAATCGAAGGACTGTATCCTTACACGATCCGATAACCCTGCATTCTCGACCATTCGAAGAACAAGTGCGGCATAAAGGTCCGGCGCTGGATGAAAAATCCAATCCTTGTCAGGCCAAGACTTTATTTCAAGATTATAGATCAACTGCCACTTCATCCCCTCCGATGCCATATAGGCATCCACTTCTGTAAAGAGAGAAGAAAGAAGAGGTTTGCTTGATGCTATAGGCTGCTGAAGAGGAAATGATGGATGCGGTAACCCGCAACCATATTGAGCGATATCGCTATATGTCATATCGTACATACGATAATGAAGCCGATCTTCGGGGCTCAAGGGATGACCAAGGGGATCAGAACAAAGGGGGGCGGCAAGCCAGGGATCATGCGAAACAACAATGTTGTGATCCTTCGAAACCACAAGATCTAGCTCCACTACCCTGACGCCAAGATCTGCAGCCTTGCAGAATGCCTGAAGAGTATTTTCAGGGAAGAAGGATCTTGCCCCTCGATGTGCCTGTATTTCAAAATCCATTCATAAGGAAAAATGATCGTAAAATCCAATGTTATTGAATAACAATCCAGTGCTTGAACCCTTCAAATATTTTATCGAAAACCCCTTGAGCCTTTACATCAGGTGTGGAAACCTGCTGACCCTCATAACCGACAATGGCAAAATAAATAGCCTTTTCGTAAAAGTAGTTCAACTGGTGGGAAAATTCGATCGCCCGGTTTAAATCGACCCCTTCGGTAACAATACCTTCATCAAGAAGGTAGCTCCAGAGGAGATCTCGCTCAAGCATGAACGAATAGACCATTTCACTCACTTTCAGACCTGATTTTGCCCCCTGAACTCCTATGTCACAGAACTGTTCTGCGATTTCACGATCCCGACCCTCTTGTTTCCCTATCCACTGGCCAAGTTTTCTGAACCGGCTGTAAACAATATCGTGAAGAGCATCTTTTGAGAGCTTGCTGTATCCTGCAGTGAGGGGATTGTTGCGGACGTTCTGCACCCATTGCAGAGAGAGGGATTCCGCATGATCTTCAATAAGACGAATGAAACGATTGATAAGCAGCATAGCAGATAAGATGTAATGATGAAGTTACAACTTATTAAAGCTACGAATCTTCTTTGAAGAGTTCAAAAGCTGAAATAATAACGCACAACCCCCACCTCAGGATATATTGAGGAAAAAGGATGTGAAATATTGTTTCAGCAGAGCTGCTTACGCGTTACGTTTGCCGGAAGTGGAGCGAAATACCTTGGAGGATGTCTTTTTTTTGGGTTTTCTTTTCTGCTGCAGCTTGTTGCCATCAGCACTTTTCGGCGCGGAACGGACGCCTGACCCGCTCACACTGAAAAAATCGGAAGGATTTTTGCTTCTTCCTTTGTTAAACCGGTTTTTTCGATACTTTTTTTCAAGGTCAGCGTAAGGACTTGGCGGCTCTGGGGAGGTATTGTAGTTATTAAAATTCGGCTCTTCAATGACCTCTTCTACATCATCCAAAACCACTTCGGGATGAACTTTCTTAGGCAAATTATTTCAGTTTATGTTGAACAAATCAAGAGCGTTTTTTACTCACGATTATTCTGAAGGGAATGTAATTTACAAATTTAGGTTACAAATGCAAGCAATACTATAATCAAAAAGTAATGAAAATCCTGCTTATTGATGATTATGTTTTTGCGTTGCTTGTTGTTAGTTTAAGTATTAAATTTTAATTATTTCATAAAAAAGGAGATTGACATGGATATTCGCAGATTACTTCTCGCCGTTATTCTTCCGCCAGCTGCAATCATGAACAAGGAAGCCGGAACGATCATGCTCACCGGACTTCTTACCCTGCTCGGCTGGCTGCCGGGTGTTGTTTTTGCTCTTTTCCTGATATATCAGGAACAACGCCAGTGCGAAGCAAAAGCCTGACACTCTCGTTGCTAAAGGTCAGGCGGTTATTGTTGCCTATCGCGTTTACTTATCAAGTAATCGCAGAGGAGCAGATTCTGTCGTTTTGCTGATATCACTGCGCCAAGGATACCATGTTATGAAGCTTCTTGTCGCCATCGATTTTTCGGAACTTGCTGAACGGATTATTGCAGAAGCGGAAAAACTTGCCAAAGCCCTTCAGGCGAAAGTTTTTCTGCTTCATGTAATACCTCCACCGTCACCTGTTATGGATGTTCCTCCCGATGTGGAAGCCCTGCTCCCCCCGGAAGAGCTGTTTAAAAAAGAAAGCCTTCCTCCGCCCTTCGATCACCCTGAATCCGCAAAACTTATAACGATTGCCAAGCAGTTGCAGGAGAGCGGTATTGATATAGCTGTCATCGTAGCGCAGAACGATGAGGTTATGGCTATTATCGACGAAAGTAAAAAAATTTGTGCCGATATGATCATGCTTGGGTCCCATGGACACGGAGCACTTTTTCATCTTATCATCGGCAGTGTGTCAGAAGGGGTTATCCGTCGGGCTACCTGCCCGGTCATTATTGTGCCGTCAGTGAAGCGTTGACCATCCGCCAGGCATGCGCCAGTACAAAAGCCAAACCGGCAAAAATAATAATTGTTGCCCCGGAAGCTATGTCCAGCTGATAGGAGAACCAGAGCCCACAGAGACTGAACAGCGAGGAAAGGACTACTGCAAGCACCATCATGCCGGGCAAACTGCGACTGAACATCCTTGCTATTGCAGCAGGAATGGTTAAAAGCGCAATCACCATCACGATACCAACGACCCGCATCATGATCACTACCGTCAATGCAATCAGGCAGAGCATCAGCAGGTAGAGCGCTGTTGTTTTCAAACCTGAAACTGTGGCGTACTCTTCATCAAACGAAATGGCTAGAAATTCCTTGTTGAGCAGCCATACCACCCCGATGATAAACAGGTCAAGCGACAGGATCATCCAGAGATCGACGGTTGGAACGGTAAGTATATTGCCGAAAAGATAGCTGAAAAGGTCGGGAGCATAGCCAGGTTTGAGACCGATACATATAACCCCGATGGCCATGCCGACAGCCCAGAATGCACCTATGGCACTATCTTCGGCAACCTTGGCCTTTTTGCTCAACAGACCTATAGCTACGGCGGCGAAAAGACTGAAGGGGATCACGCCGAGCAGCGGATTGATACCGAGGTAGTACCCAAGACCGATGCCGCCGAACGCAGTATGTGCGATACCTCCGCTGATAAACCCGATTTTTTTCACCACGACATAGGTGCCGATAATACCGCAGGCTACACTGGAAAGAATCGCAGCAAGCAGCGCATTGCGCATGAACTCAAAAGCAAGAATCTCCTGCAGCATACTGTTAAGGATGATCAATTGTTCTGGAAACCGGAGAGTGATGCACGACAGGATTAACAGGGTAGTGATAAAGCGAACTGAGGCTCTCACTCTTCGGACTTACGCCTGACTCATACAGCTCAAGCGTTACATTCAGAAAGGCGATTCTTGTCACGTAACGACTTATGGTTCCGGTATCATGGGTGACAAGAACAATGGTGAGCTTTTCTTTCAGGTGCTCCATCAGATCGTAAATAGTGGTTTTCATCTGAGGATCGATACTTGCCGTGGGCTCATCAAGCAGGAGCAGTTCGGGATCACCGGCAAGTGCCCGCGCAATAAGGGCCCTCTGCAGCTCGCCTCCGGAGAGGTCGCCAATACGGCGTTCCGACAGCTTTTCGAGTCCGGCCGTGCAGATTGCCTCATCAGCGATCTGGCGATCCCTCTTATTATAGTGCTGAAACAGTTTTTTGTTCGACAACCGTCCCATAAGCACAAGTTCGCGAATACTTATGGGAAAATCCCGGTCAAAAAAAAGCCGCTGAGGCACATAGCCGACTCGGCCGGGAAACCCTCCAGGAGCTCCGCCAAAAACCCTGACACTGCCTGTCGAGCATTTTTCCAACCCGAGAATCACCCGGAGCAATGTTGTTTTACCCCCGCCATTCGGACCGATAATAGCAAGAAAATCGCCATCATATACCGACAGTGTCAGGCTATCAAGCACTTTCACCCCTCCTAGGGAGAGTGAAAGCCGGTCACACTCTATAATCGGCTCCTTTTTCATTGCATGCTTTCGATGAACGTTGTTGTCGCACGTCGCAGATTCTCCTGATAATCGCCAGCAAGAGGATCAACACTGCGGGTTACACCACTGATTTCTCTGGCAATGGTTTCAGCCTGCGCTCTACTGAACTGGGGTGAAACAAACACAACCTTGATATGGTTTTCTTTAGCTTTATTGATGACACGCTGCATCTGACGGGGAGTCAGGCTCTTTCCCTCCTCCTCAACAGCAATCTGTTCAAGACCGAAAGCTGCAGCATAATAGCCCCATGCCGGATGAAATACCAGAAAGCGCCTGTTCGTTACCGCAGTAAGCTTTCGTTGAATTTCCCGGTTGAGCGACTGCAGTTCATCCACAAGCTGGATCCTGTTTTTTACGTAGTCGTTCTTATGGGCCGGGTCTGCCAGAATCAGGGCATGTTCGACATTTTTTGCAATAACAATTCCGTTCGATGGGGAGAGCCAGTAGTGCGGGTCGTTTCGTCCGTGATGATGACTCTCTTCATGAATCTCTTCACTCTTTATCGGAAGCAGTCGAACTCCCTCAACAGCATTAAGGACCTTCAACTTGCGGTTCAGTGACAAAAAACGATGCATCCAGTCCAGTTCAAACTCCACTCCCGATCCGACCTTGATGAACAGTGCTGCTTTGCCAAGCCGAACCATCTGACGGGGTGTTGGCTCATAACTATGCGGATTCCCTCCCGGAGGCACCATTACCGATACGTCAACATGAGTGCCTCCAATCCTTTTGACAAAGTAGGAGAGTGGCTCAATGGAGGCAACAACCTGTAGTTTTGTGGTTTCATTCTGCTGAACGCAACCGTTCAGGAAGAGGGCCAGCAGCAGCAGCATATGAACCGGCACAAATCTGTTAACGATGTTTTTCAACAGAACATCTCCTGTTCCTTTGATACGCAGGAGGGGCAGATTCCACTCAGTTGCACAACGTGACTCACAAGCCGGAAACCTCCGATAATCATCCCCTCATGATAGTCGCAGAGCTCAACCTGACCAACCTTTCCACATGTGGAGCAAATAATATGATGGTGATGGTGCTTTTCCCGGAAAGGAGTGCAGCAGAGAGCATAGCTCCGCTCTCGACCAAAACCGACGACCCGGAACAATACCCCGCAATCAGCAAGGGTTTCAAGGTTGCGATACACTCCCGGCAGTCCACACCGGCTGAAGAGACGCTTCAGCTGATCCTGAACCTCCTGGGGCGAAAGCGGAGCCGGAGAGTTCAAAAACAGGGCGACCATCTCCCGACGACGCGGGGTCATCTTCAGACCTGCCTTTTTGATCAAAGCATAAGCTTCATTCATGATCTAAACAGAAATAATTTCTATTTATAAGATAAAAAGGCAACAAACAGTTCCGGCAGGACAAAAAAGCGTAACAGATTGAAATAATCGTGTTACCGCATAAAAAATGAGAGTCAGGGAAGCCTGTTCAATGCACTGACCGTGGCTTTGATCGAAGCAAGACTTATATTTGAATCAATGCCGGCGCCAAAAGAAACCCGTCCATCGGCGCTTCCAATCTTGATATACGCTATGGCAAGTGCCCGGGAACTGTGACCAATAGCGTGCTCAGCGTACTCATCAACGCTGAATTCAAGGCCACTCTCCCTGATAAATCCCTTGACAAATGCATCGAGCGGGCCGTTTCCCGTGGCTTCAAAGCTAAACTCACTATCCTTCATCTGCACGACGCAATTGATCGTTGTCGTCTCTTCATCACTTTGAAGAGGATTCTCGTCATCCCAGCTGAAATGGCACTTTTTAAGGATAACTGGCTCCCTGAGTTTCACATACTCTGTATGAAACAGATCGTGAATCTGCTCCGATGAAAGCTCTTCGCCTGTAGTGTCGGCAACTGCCTGAACAGCATCAGCAAAATCAGGCTGCATCCATTTCGGTATCTGAATACCAAAATCCTTTTCCAGCACATAGGCCATTCCTCCCTTGCCGGACTGACTGTTTATGCGCACAATCGCTTCATAGGTACAACCAACATCCTGTGGATCGATCGGCAGATAAGGAACAGCCCATAATCCGTCAGGTGACTGAACATGCGCTTTCATCCCTTTGCTGATGGCGTCCTGATGAGAACCGGAAAAGGCCGTATAGACCAGATCGCCCGCATAGGGATGGCGAGGATGAATATCCATGCGTGTGCATCGTCGATAAACCTCGCGCACCCGTGGCAAATCAGAAAAATCAAGTTCAGGATCGACCCCCTGACTGAAGAGGTTCAACGCCATGATGACAATATCCATGTTACCGCAACGCTCGCCATTTCCAAACAGGGCACCTTCGATACGGTCAGCTCCGGCCATCAGGGCTAATTCAGCGGTCGCAACTGCTGTACCGCGATCGTTATGGGCATGAACGCTTATAAGGACAGCATCCCTAGCCTTGATGCTGCGACAGAACCACTCGATCCGGTCGGCATAAATATTCGGCCGCGACATTTCAACCGTTGAAGGCAGATTGAGGATGATTTTTTCATCAGCAGACGCTCCCCAGGTATCCATGACGGCGTGGCAGACTTCGAGCGCATAATCCAGCTCTGTACCGGTAAAACTTTCAGGGCTGTACTCAAAACGAATTCCTGCATTACCTGACATATCTTTCAGGCGGCGTACAAGCGCTGTTCCCTCGACAGCAATAGCCTTGATCTCCTCCTTGTCTTTTCGAAACACCACATCACGCTGCAGCCGTGACGTTGAATTGTAGAGGTGAACAATGGAATGCTTCGCTCCACTGATGGCATCAAAGGTTTTTCGGATCAAATGTTCCCGAGCCTGGGTCAACACTTGGATGGTAACATCGTCCGGAATCAGATTATCATTGATCAACCTGCGGACAAACGCATATTCAGTGGCCGAAGCTGATGGAAAACCAACCTCGATCTCCTTGAATCCAACGGAGACAAGAAGCTGAAACATGGAAACCTTTTCCTCCACGCTCATCGGAACCGGCAGTGCCTGGTTACCGTCACGAAGATCAACACTGCACCAAATCGGCGCTTTTGTGATTGAGTTGTCCGGCCAGCTCCTTGTGGTAATGTCAACCACAGGGTATGCTGCATATTTTTGATAATTCATCTTTTTCATTGCCATTCGTTCTCCTTTTGATCCTTTACAATAAAAAAGCCACCAACCCTAAGAGGCTGGCGGCTTTAACAATGTTCTTTCTGGCGATAAAAACGAACTAAAACGCACCTCCCCTTAGAGCAATAACGCCCGGAGCAGCAGGCTCAGGTTAAGAAGAAGGTTATTGCGGTTCGTTGTACACATGGTCATCACAAAAATTCAACTTATCAAGCTGTAACGTTGCATTAAAAATACAAAAATTGCGAACGCTTGCAATATAAACCCGAATATTTTCATACACTAGGCAATTGAGCGGGCAAGGAACGCCTACCATAAAAAGTTATTCCTTTGTCCGATAAAATCCCTCAGGGAACAGCGTGAATAGGAGGCTCTGTTGAACAGAAAAAAAAGAGAGCCGTCTGGAATGGATAGTAAGCTAAATAAAAAAAGGAAGCACTCCTTTTTTGAAGAGACTTCCTTTTTTTCAGCTCCGCGGGAAGGACTCGAACCTACAACCCTGCGATTAACAGTCGCATGCTCTACCATTGAGCTACCGCGGAATATCATTAGCAGCATTGTTACTGCTGATTGGCGAATAATATAATCCCCTTTTTTTTAAATACAAACCGTCATATGCTTTTTTTGTGAGATTTGTGTTGAAAGTTGTACCGTCAACCATTTTCATTTTCCATAATAATTTTTGTACATTGGTGTTCTTTTACTGAAAAGGCAGTTATGCATAAAGATAAATCGCAAATAGCGATCCGTATAACGGATCTTGTGCAGGTAATTCATGAGTTTGATTTTACCTGCAAAGCCTCTGATTTTGAAGGCTGGCAGTTAGCGGAAGCTGGTTTTACGAGGGATATACACCTCTGTGTGGTTGCTGAAAAAAGTGAAGATCAGGTAACCGTCACGATTAAAACAGCTACTGTAGCAGATTTTACCTGCGATATTTGTCTTGCTCCGATATCAAGAGCTCTTTCCGGAGTACTGAAACTCTATTATATGTTGGGTGTGCCTGTCGAAGATGCTCAAGACTGGAATGAGGAGTACCGTTTCCTTGACAAGAACGCTGAGACCATAGATCTTAACGGAGATGTTTGCGAAACCCTGCTGCTATCGCTGCCATTGAAGGTAGCATGTACAGATAATCCGCATTGCAAGCTTTTTGGACGTGATGAAAAAAATGAAGAGTCTCATGCAGAGGAGATAAGTTCCTGGCATGAGTCTCTTGAACAGCTGAAAAATAAGTATCGTTAACCGATTATAAATAAAGAGTACCGCTATGGCCAATCCTAAAGCCAAAATGTCTAAATCCAGAAGGGATAAAAGACGTGCCCAGTTCAATGCCCGGACCAAGCCGGCAACCACGGTCGTTTGCGCGAACTGCGGTGAACCAACCCTTCCGCACCGTGCCTGTCGCCATTGCGGTCACTACCGCGGCAGATGCGTTGTCAATAAATTAGCAAAGAGCTGATAACCCTAACAAGACAAAAACCCCATCATGTTGACCATTGTTGTTGACGCCATGGGCGGAGATAATGCACCCGCCTGTGTGATAGAGGGAACAATTCAGGCTTTGCAGGAAAGCAGTAACAGGTTTGAAATCGTGCTTATCGGTCAATCGGAAAAAGTTGAACCTCTGCTTGCTGCGCATGATATCAGTGCGCTTAACCTGAGATTTCTGCACGCCCCCGAAGTTGTGACTATGGAGGATATTCCAGCCACTGCAGTCAAAACGAAACAGGAATCATCGATTGTAAAGGGTTTGCGGCTCTGCAAGGACAAACAGGCACAGGCCTTTGTCAGCGCAGGTAATACCGGCGCTCAGATGGCTGCTTCGCTTTTTGTTCTCGGTCGGATTCCGGGTGTACTCCGCCCTACCATATATGCATATTTCCCGCGTCTGGGGGAAGGATTGACCAATATTGTCGATGTAGGGGCAAATGTTGACTGCAAACCTGAAAATCTTGTACAGTTTGCAGAAATGCTGACCATCTATCAGCGCTATGGCGCCGGAATTGAAAAACCGCTGACCGGACTCCTCAATATCGGGGAGGAAGAGGGAAAGGGATCTGAACTTCTCAAGCAGACATTCAGACTGCTTAAAGAGGCTGACAGCAAAGGAAAAATCTCCTTTATTGGAAACATAGAGGGACATGACATTCTGAAAGGACGTGCAAGCATCGTTGTATGCGACGGGCTTGTCGGCAACACTATCCTGAAATTCGGTGAAAGCATCCCGGAGTTTCTCGGCACCCTGTTCAAGCAGTCACTCGATAAACTTCTTGCCTCAGGCCAGATGGATCAGTCGACCGCAAAGCTGACAACCGGTATGTTCAAAGGAATGTTCGAACCGTTTGATGTTGAAAAATTCGGCGGTGTTCCTTTTCTTGGAGTTGACGGCATATCCATTGTCGGTCATGGCCGCTCTACTTCAAGGGCGATCAAAAACATGATCTATATGGCTGAACATATGATCGAAAAAAGAGTCAATGAACATATCGCGGATGTTCTTTCCGAAAAATAGTACTTTTCTCTCCGTACCCCTCTGCAGCCGAGTCATCAGCACAAAGTTGCAGGGATTTTTTTCTTATCCTGCATGAAATAACGGCCAACAACGCATGAAAGCGGCAATTACGACTACAGCCAAATATTTACCTGACAGTATTCTGAGCAATCATGACCTCGAACTTTTGTTCGAAACCAATGATGAGTGGATTCGGTCAAGAACAGGTATCAGCGAACGCAGGATACTCAAGGATCCGGAAAAAGCAACCTCATATATGTGTGGTGAGGTAGCCCGGCAGCTTCTTGAAAAAAGGAAGATCGGGGCCGATGAGATCGACTTGATTATAGTCGCAACCATGACCCCGGATATGCTTTTCCCGTCAACAGCATGTCTTGTACAAAGCATAATCGGCGCCAGCAAAGCATGGGCATTCGATCTTAATGCCGCCTGCTCCGGTTTTCTCTTCGCATTAAACACAGCTTCCCGCTTTATTGAATGCGGTGCGCATAAGAAAATCATGGTCATCGGCGCAGACAAGATGTCGTCGGTTATTGATTATACCGATCGTTCGACTGCTATTCTTTTCGGTGACGGCGCCGGCGGTGTCATCCTTGAACCTGGAATAGGAGAGGAGTTCGGCATTCTCGATACGCGCATGTATTCCGATGGGGAGAATGGCAAGCATCATCTTCTTATGACTGGCGGCGGAAGCCTTAATCCTGCATCTCATGAAACAGTCGACAAGCGGATGCATTACATCTATCAGGACGGCCGCCAGGTTTTCAAGTCAGCCGTCATCTCCATGTCCGAGGTAGCCGCTGAAATCATGAGCCGCAACAACCTCAAGGCTGAAGATATCGACTACCTTGTCCCTCATCAGGCTAATCAAAGGATCATCAACGCCACAGCAGAACGTATGGGTATTGATGAAGCAAAGGTTGTCTCAAACGTAGCCCGCTATGGGAATACGACAGCGGGCACCATACCGATCTGCCTTGCAGAACTTGACGAACAGCAGAAACTGCATTCCGGATCAAACCTTGTGCTGGTCAGTTTCGGTGCAGGATATACCTGGGGCGGCATCTACATAAAATGGCAGTAATATCGGTTCACCCTTTATCAGAACGATCGCATTCATGAAGGCATTTGTTTTTCCGGGACAGGGTTCCCAGTATTGCGGCATGGGGAGGGACATTTTTGAAAACTTCCCTGCTGCCCGCACCATGATGGAACGTGCAGACGAACTCCTTGGTTATTCGATAACCGATATTATGTTTTCGGGCAACGAAGAGGAGTTGCGACAGACAAAATATACCCAGCCGGCTATATTTCTTCACAGTATAGCTTTGGCAACACTTATCGGCCATAAGGATATCGCCATGACCGCCGGTCACAGCCTCGGCGAATACACAGCGTTATGCTTTGCCGGATCTATAGGATTTGATGATGCTTTGCGTATTGTGGCAAAACGTGGCGATCTCATGCAGAATGCCGGCATCCAAAACCCTGGAACCATGGCCGCCATTATCGGCATGCCTGATAATGCTCTTGAAAGTCTGCTTGCCGAAGCAGGTCAGGAAGGTATCATTCAGGCCGCTAATTTCAACTCGCCCGGACAGGTTGTTCTCTCCGGTGACATTTCTGCCGTAAAGAAGGCGATTGAACTTGCCCCGTCCAAAGGGGCCCGTATGGCAAAAGAACTGGTCGTTTCAGGAGCATTTCACTCCCCGCTCATGAAGCCTGCTGAGCAGGAGCTTTCAGCCGCACTTGATCACATTGACATACTGCCTGCAGAAATACCGGTTTGCATGAACGCCATTGCCCGCCCGGTAACCAGCGCTGCTGAAATAAGAAAAAACCTGATTTTACAGCTTACCAGTTCAGTATTATGGGCACAATCCATTGAGGCTATGGTGCAGAACGGTATTACAGAATTTGTTGAAATCGGCCCTCAAAAAGTTTTGCAGGGACTGATTAAACGGATCGATAAAACCGTCACAACCCGAGGCTTTGACACAGCCGCGGACATTCAATCGCTTGTTTGAGAGTTATTCTACAAGGTCATTAACATCAACCGACGGAAACTATGTTTGAAGGAAAAATTGCTGTTGTAACGGGAGCCGCCAGAGGTATCGGGCAGGCTATCGCTTTTAATCTGGCCTCTAAAGGTGCCGATATCGTCCTTTGCGACATCAAGGCGGAATGGCTTGCAGAAACCGCTGACGGTGTAACAAAACTCGGAAGGAAAGTTTACTGCTTTGAGCTTGATGTCACAAACACTGAGGCTGTACAAACTGTCATCAACGACATTGCCGCAGCAACCGGAAGGATTGATATTCTCATCAACAATGCCGGCATAACCCGTGACGGCCTCCTGATGAGAATGAGCGAAGAGGATTGGGATGCCGTACTGACGGTCAACCTGAAAGGAACCTTTGCCTGTACAAAAGCGGTGAGTCGCACCATGATGAAACAGCGTTCTGGTTCAATTGTCAATATCGCCTCAGTTATCGGTATCATGGGAAACGCCGGTCAGGCAAACTATGCCGCATCAAAGGGTGGAGTCATTGCTTTTACCAAATCGATCGCCAAGGAGCTTGCATCACGTAACATCAGAGTAAATGCCGTGGCTCCGGGATTCATAGCCTCAAAAATGACCGATGCCCTCTCTGACGAAGTGAAACAGAAGATGCTCGATGTTATTCCACTCGCACGATTCGGCAAGCCAGAGGATGTGGCAAACGTGGTATCGTTCCTGGCCGGAGATCAGTCAGCCTATATTACCGGTGTTGTCATCAACATCAGCGGCGGCATGGTCATGTGATTTGGGCAAGGTTATTTTCTTTGTATATTGTCTGACTTTTTCAACTTTTTTTATCAGTAACCAACTATTAATCTGGAGAACACACAATGACTGAAGCAGAAATCAAAGATAAGGTATACGATATTATCGTCAGCAAAATGGGCGTTAACAAGGATCAGATCAAACCGGAATCAAAGTTTTCCGATGACCTCGGTGCAGATTCACTTGATACCGTTGAACTGATTATGGAGCTTGAGAATGAATTCGGTGTGCAGATTCCTGATGAAGATGCTGAGAAAATCGGTACAGTGCAGCAGGCTATCGATTACATCGTTAAGAAGTAATCATCATCTCCCCGAAATAAGCAGGCAAACGTTAAGTTAAATCAAAACAGATGGGTCAGGAGCGCAAGCGAATAGTCGTTACCGGAATCGGGGTTTTATCCCCGATAGGTCTTAATAAAGATGAGTTCTGGAATGCTCTGTATCAAGGTAAGAGCGGTGCTGCTCCTATCACCTATTTTGAAACAACGGATTATGCCACAACTTTTGCCTGTGAACTGAAAGGGTTTTCGGCTGAAACCTATATCGACAGGAAATCCGCTGACCGCATGGATCCCTACTGTCAGTATGCTGTCAGCGCTGCAACCCAGGCACTGACAGATTCAGGACTTAATCTGCAGGAGATCGATCCGCTCAGAATCGGTGTTGTTCACGGTTCTGGAATCGGCGGTATGACCACGTACGATAAACAGTTCAGGAACTATCTTGAACGGGGACCGAGAAGGATCAGCCCCTTCTTTATTCCCATGCTTATTCCGGACATAGCTGCTGGTCAGATTTCAATCAAGCATGGCCTGATGGGTCCGAACTATGCAACAGCTTCCGCCTGTGCGACATCGCTGCATGCCATCATTGATTCCTATATGCTCATTCAGTCAGGTATGGCTGACTACATGGTCTGCGGTGGCTCGGAAGCACCTATCACGCAGTTGAGTATCGGCGGCTTCAATGCCGCAAAAGCGCTTTCTACGGCAAACGACAGGCCAGAGAGGGCATCACGTCCATACGACCGCGACCGTGATGGCTTTGTCATGGGAGAAGGTGGCGGATCGTTGATCCTTGAGTCACTTGATTCAGCAAAAGCTCGTGGAGCAAAAATTTACGGCGAAATTGTTGGAGTCGGAGCTACAGCTGATGCCTATCACTTGACCGCGCCGCATCCTGAAGGCATAGGTGCAGTGAATGCCATGAAAAATGCACTGGCCCTGGCAGGACTTACTCCTGATAAAATCGATTATATCAATACCCACGGCACATCCACGCCACTCGGTGATATTGCGGAAATTAAGGCAATCAAAACTGTCTTTGGTGAGCACGCCTACAAACTGAGTATCAGCTCAACCAAGTCCATGACAGGACATCTTCTTGGAGCTGCTGGAGTTGTTGAATCCATCGCCTGCCTGCTTGCCATGGAGAACCAGACTGTTCCTCCAACAATCAACTGCGATAATCTTGATCCTCAGATTGATATCGATGTTACGCCAAATACGCCGAAAAAGCGCTCTTTAGAGTACGTCCTTAACAATGGTTTCGGGTTTGGAGGGCATAACGCCTCACTGATTTTCAGGAACGGTTCATCGCTCTGATAAAACCATTCCTGCCGATGGAGCAATTCTGGCAAAAAATCACATCCTTTGCTTTTCCCCGAACAGAGGAGATCAGCATTTCCTACAAAATCGAGGACAATCACCCCTTGATTGCTGCAGGCCTTTCTGAAAAAACCATTACCTACCTGAAGAGGTTAGTCGGAGTAACCGGTATAAACCTGCCGATATACCTTACAGCACTGACTCACCGCTCTGTTGTACATGACCCTGCCACACCGGCTATTATCGAATCAAACCAGCGACTTGAATTTCTCGGAGACTCGGTACTCGACCTGCTCATTTCCGAATACCTTTTTAAACGTTTCCCTGAAAATGCAGAGGGTGAACTTTCAAGCAATCGGGCTAAAATTGTCAATCGCAAATCCCTTGCCGCATTTGCCCGCAGCATTGGTCTTGGCGAGCACCTTCTTATTGGCGATTCAGCTGATGAACACAAAATCAGAAGCAGCGAGTCAGCACTTGCCGATGCTTTCGAATCACTCATAGGTGCTATTTATCTGGATCGGGGAATTCAGGATGCTTCTGACTTTATCAGCCACCATATCATTGATCATGTTGATTTCAATACGATTGTGGCCGCAGAACATAATTACAAAAGCCGCCTCATAGAGTACACCCAATCACACCATCTCGCACCTCCAGTCTACTCGGTTATGGAAGAAGCTGGCGCTGAGCATGAAAAAACCTTTACGATTGGAGTGGCCTGCACTGATATCTTACTTGGACAAGGGACTGCCCAGAGGAAAAAAGATGCAGAACAACTTGCAGCCAAAGAAGCCATGGAACGAATCACCGAGGAGGATATTGAGTGGAGCTGAAATACCTGCTCTTACATCTCTTTTTTTTCTGTTTGTTTTGAGCTTGTCTCAGCCTTCCTCTATATTGAAATACTGGTTTTGTATAACATAAGCCCACTTCTGAAGCCGTAACATAATGAGAGAAAAACTGATTTTTGATTTATCCCGCAGCGGACGTAAAGGCTACACACTCTCCGGCAGTGATCTGCCGGAAATTCCTATGGAAACGATTCTGCCCTCAAAGTTTCTTCGCAAAACACCTGCAGAACTTCCAGAAGTATCCGAAAGTGAAGTGGTCCGTCATTTTGTGCGTCTTTCGAACATGAATTACCATGTTGATAAAAACATGTACCCTCTTGGTAGCTGTACCATGAAGTACAATCCAAAGATAAATGATTATACCAGCGACCTTTCGGGATTCAGTGCCCTTCATCCCCTTCAGCCATCGGAAACTACCCTGGGTGCGCTGCAGCTTATGTATGAACTTGCTGAGATGCTTCGCGAAATAGCAGGCATGGCCGCTGTAACCCTGCAACCGGCAGCAGGCGCACACGGTGAACTTACCGGTATTCTTCTTATAAAAAAGTACCATGCATCGCGGGGATCAAAACGAAGCAAACTGCTTGTTGTTGACTCGGCTCATGGCACCAACCCTGCTTCAGCAGCTCTGGCTGGATATCAGATTATTTCTGTTGCAGGCAACAGTGACGGTCGAACTGATCTGGATGACCTCCGCACAAAGCTTGACGGTGATGTTGCAGCACTCATGCTTACAAATCCGAATACGATAGGGCTTTTTGAAAAAGAGATCCAGCAGATTGCCAGGATGGTGCACGATAACGGCAGCCTGCTCTATATGGACGGTGCCAACATGAATGCACTGCTCGGCATTACCCGTCCGGGCGATATGGGCTTCGATGTCGTGCATTACAACCTGCACAAAACTTTTGCAGCTCCTCATGGCGGCGGTGGTCCGGGCAGCGGGCCGGTCGGTGTCAGCGAAAAACTTCTCCCCTACATACCGGTTCCGGTCATAGAAAAAAACGATACGTCTGAAGGAACAACCTATTCGCTCAGTTATGACCGTCCTGAAAGCATTGGACGGATGATAAATTTTTACGGGAACTTTGCGGTTCTGGTCAGGGCATATACCTATATCAGAATGCTTGGTCCGGACGGGCTTCGCCGGGTTTCGGAAAATGCCATCATTAATGCCAACTACCTGTTGAGCCGTCTGCTCGAACGCTATGATCTGCCTTATCCTAAACCGGTCCTGCACGAGTTCTGCCTCTCGGGAGACAGACAGAAAAAAGCACACGGTGTAAGAACGCTCGATATAGCAAAAAGGCTGCTTGACTATGGATTTCATGCTCCTACCATTTATTTCCCGCTCATTGTCAGCGAAGCAATAATGATAGAACCTACGGAAACTGAATCAAAAGAGACTCTTGATGTTTTTGCCGAAGCCATGCTCAGTATCGCCGATGAAGCCGAAACAAACCCTGAGCTGGTGCTTTCAGCACCGGTAACAACACCGGTAAAACGTCTTGACGAAGCTCTTGCTTCAAGGCAACTGAACATCTGCTGCTCTCTTTGAAGAGCCTGAAAAAAAATTAACTGAACCTTTACCTAACTTATTGTGCAGTACAAATACATGTTGTTATACTTTATAAAAATCAGAGGATATGCTTTTACATCGCACGAAAGTTCTTGTACTCAACAGCAGCTATGAACCTTTAAGTATTTGTGACGCTCAGAAAGCCGTTCTTTTACTCTTTGGAGGCAAAGCCGTGCCGGTCGCCCACCACCCTGAACGGGTGATCTGCACGGTTTCCCGAAGCTATCCCCTGCCGAGTATTGTCAGACTTACCTTTTTTGTCAGGGTTCCCTACAAAAGAATCATACTGAATCGTAAAAACATTCTCCTCAGAGACAGTTTTCAGTGCCAGTATTGCGGTAAAACCGATCACCCCTTAACCATTGATCACATACTACCCCGCTCCAGAGGCGGTGAATATTCGTGGGAAAACCTTATAACCGCCTGTCCGCGATGTAATTCGAAAAAAGGAAACAGAACTCCCCGCGAAGCAGGAATGCACCCGTTAAAACAACCGATCAGACCAAATAACCTGATGTTCATGCAGCAGCTTACGACAACGGTTTCCGATGAATGGAAGCCTTATCTTTATATGAGCTGAGCAGGTTCTTTTTCCTTCAATCGTTTTTTCAGAATAGTGCTGCTGATGCCTGACTTTAATCCCGAATCAGTCCTGCCCCCATGGATTGATGAGTTCACACCAGAAAACTGCAGCTCCTTGCGGCGCCGCTGTTTTTGAACGATACTCAGGCTTCTTCTTACCGTTGGGGTTTAATCTCGTTGTCCGGAGCAGCTGCTCAAACAACCATGCTGAGAAGATGGAGGCTGTCGGTATCGCTGAAAGAGTTATTATCTATAATGACCATACAAGACAATAACTCAGTATTGTCAGGATTTTTTTTACTTTTCATGCAGAATCTGCCTGCTCTTTAACTGCAACAGGAATACCGGAACAAATAATAACTGAATGAACAAAAGCCTCTTTCTCCTGGTTCCAGGATTGTTAAGCCTCATGCTGATGCGTCCTGCAGCATCAATCGGATCCACTCCCATAAAACCAGGCAGCGAGTCATGGGCTGCCCAACAGATTTTCAATGTTACTTCCCCTCGGATTGAAGAGTCTCTTAAAAGCATGACTCTTTCGGAAAAGGTCGGACAGATGCTCATCGCAGAATCAGATGGCCAGTACAACAGCTATGATGACACTCCTTACAGGCTTCTTGACCGGCTGGTTAAGGAAGGGAAAGTTGGAGGAATCATGTTTCTCAAGGGCGGTGCCTTCAGTGCGGCAATGCTGACTAATCATTTTCAGTCTCTTGCACCACGTCCACTCCTGATGAGTGCCGATATGGAGCGGGGACTGGCCATGCGATTGACTGGTGCTACCGAATTTCCCCCTAACATGGCCCTTGCTGCGACACAGGACGTTCAACTAGCCTCTCAAATGGCACAGGCCATTGCACAAGAGGCAAAAGTTGTTGGACTTCAACAGGACTATGGCCCTACCCTTGATTTGAACATCAATCCGTTAAACCCGATCATCAATACCCGTTCGTTCGGTGATAATCTTGCTTTGACCATTACGTTGTCCCATGCTGTCATTGAAGGACTACAGTCGAACGGTATTATTGCAACAGCAAAGCACTTTCCAGGGCATGGGGATGTGAGCGTTGACAGCCATGTTTCGCTGCCTGTACTCAAGGCTGACCGCCAGCAACTGGAGGATTATGAGCTGAAACCCTTTAAGGCAGCCATAGCACAAGGGGTCATCAGTGTCATGATCGGGCATCTTGCTGTTCCGAAAGTAACAGGGACAATGGAACCTGCCTCAATTTCAAAACTAATCGTCACCGACCTGCTTCGACATGAACTTGGGTTTCAGGGTCTGATCATTACCGACGCTCTGAACATGAAAGCATTGTACAATGGTCAAAATGTGCCTGAAGTTTCCATTAAAGCCGTTCAGGCAGGAAACGATCTTCTGCTCTTTTCACCTGATCCTGAACTTGCTCATCGTTCTATTGTTCAGGCCGTTGAGAAAGGTCTTATCCCCATTGAGCAGATTGATGCCTCGGTACGCCGAATTCTTCAGGTGAAACAATGGCTCGATATCGAACACCGGAGGCTTGTCGATCTGAACCGGATTCAGGAAAATGCAAGTCCTGAATCCCACCGCGATCTTGCCAGAAAAATAGCTGAAGCATCAATCACTCTCGTGAAAGATGACAACCACTTCATACCTCTTAAAAAAGTATCCTCAGGCAAACTTCTCAATATTATTCTCCAGGATAAAACCAACCTCGAAACCGGCACTGGATATATCAAAAACATCGACAACTATTATTCAGCCGACCATATCAGGATTAATCCGGAAACCGATTCGTCTGGTTATACCCATGCGGCGGAGATGGCAATGAAAGCGCCGGCAGTTATTGTCACTTCGTATGTCCAGGCGCTCTCCGGATCAGGAACCCTGAAGCTGACCGAAAAGCAGCAGGAGTTCATACACGCTCTGGCCAAAATGATACCAAAAGAAAAACCGCTGATCTTTATTTCGCTCGGAACTCCTTACCTGATCAACTACTTTCCGGAAATAACGACCTATCTCTGCACCTATTCATCCAAAGAGCCAAGTGAAGAGTATGCTGTAAAGGCACTGAAAGGCAAACTTAAACCACGGGGAATACTTCCAGTCTCACTGCAGGGAAGCCCCCGCTGAACAGAACAACATGATTTACAACCGTCTACCAGCTTAATCACTATGGGAAAAACCGTTCGGGACGAATCAACCGCAAGCGCCTACTGGGCGGCAGTCAATACCTTTTGTTCACTGAAAGACGTGCATGTTATTGCTGACGCGCCGGTCGGCTGCTACAATCTTGTCGGTGTCGCTGTCATTGACTACACCGATGCAGTCCCCTACCTTGAAAACCTTACCCCATCAAGTCTTACTGAAAAGGAGATAGCCTCTTCAGGCAGTTCTGAAATTGTCAGGGGGACTATTGAAAAACTTCAGGCACCGGGACGGCAGCTGATTCTGGTATCGAGTGCCGAGAGCGAGATGATCGGCAGTGACCATGAGCGAATGCTGAAAATGAAATATCCCGATGTGCGGTTTTTTCCATCGAACTCTCTCGGTGAAAATGAATGGCAGGGAAGGGATCGCGCACTGCAGTGGCTCCATGACCAATTCGATAATCATAACCCTGCAAGCGTTGAACCCGGTACCGTCAGCATTATCGGTCCTACGTATGGATGCTTCAACAGTCCGTCGGATCTGGCTGAACTCATGCGCCTGATTGAGGGTGCAGGCGGACGCCTCCGTCATGTCTATCCCTTTGAAAGCTCACTCCATGATATCGCCGACCTTAAAAACTCTGACGTCATAGTGCAGATGTACCTTGAATTCGGCACTACACTGGCCGGATTGCTGAAAAGACCTGTGCTTCAGGCTCCCTTCGGCCTTGATGAAACAAAGAATTTTATTCTGGAGCTTGGACGATTGTTGAACAAAAATGAAGAGGCGAGAGCTTTTTTGAAAAAAGAAAAACGCACTACACTCAAGCCAATATGGGATCTCTGGCGCGGCCCCCAGGCTGAATGGTTTCCAACGATCCGATTCGGTGTAACCGCAGCAAAAAGCTATGCCCTCGGATTGAACACTTTTCTTGCTGGAGAGATGGGGATGCTCTGCCTTTTCAGCCACGATTCAGCTGAGGCCGACAACTCCCTGATCCGTGAAGAGATTCAACAGAAACAGCCTCAGTTCCTTTTTGGCAGAATTGTCGATAAAATCTATCTGGCTGAACTAGACTCAAAAACACGTTTTATTCCTGCAGGGTTTCCCGGCCCGATCGTCCGCAGGGCTCTCGGGACACCCTTCATGGGTCACAGTGGAGCTGTCTATCTCCTCCAGGAAATTGTCAATGCCCTCTACGACATGCTTTTCAACTTTCTGCCACTCAATCGTCGCGGACCAGCCGGTGAAGATACAGCCGGTAAAGTGACATGGAGCAGTGAAGCCAATGCCATTCTGAACGAAACAGTTAAAAAAGCACCATTCATCAGCCAGATCTCTTTTGGGCGTGAACTGAAAAGAAAAGCTGAACAGTTGACATTGAAACAAGGCAAGGATAGCGTCACTCCGGATATCATGCGAATGATAAACTGATTTGGAATATTTTGTTTTTTTGTGTATAGTCCAAGTCCACTTTCCGGAACCGGGGATAGCAGTTATTTTATGCTCAGCCCTCCCGGCCCGGCATTGCTAACGAAAAGAGGCTGTATAAGATTTTTCCGGCGAAGAAGTTGCAATTGCAACACGCTTTGCATGGAGTGAAACGACAAGAAACAGAATGGCTGAAAATCAGGAACAACTGGCTTTGATAGCCCTTACCCTGCCGGACGGGACAGTTAAATCATTCCCATCAGGCAGCACCGGTCTGGATATTGCACTTTCAATTGGACGCAAACTTGCCCAGGATTCGCTTGCGCTGAAGATTAACGGAACTCTTGTTGATCTCACCGCTCCAGTGACCGCTGATGCAGCGATTGAAATAATTACCTTTGATTCCGCTGACGGCAAAGATATTTTCTGGCACAGCTCAAGCCATATCATGGCCCAGGCCATTGAAGAGCTCTTTCCAGGAAGCAAATTCGGCGCAGGCCCCTCGATAGAGCAGGGATTCTATTATGATGTTGCTTCCGACCACCGGTTCAGGGAAGAGGATCTCCGTACGATCGAAGCAAAAATGCTTGAAATCAGCAAGCGGGATATACACATTCAACGGGAAGAGATGGCCCGTACAGCAGCAATCGACTTTTTCAAGTATACGAGAACCGACCCCTATAAGGTTGAAATTCTTGAAGATACTCTGAAAAACGTCGACACTGTTTCACTGTATCATCAGAACGGCTTTACCGACCTGTGCATTGGCCCTCACCTGCCGACAACCTTGAAACTCAAGGCAGTTCTTCTGACCAATATCTCCTCGTCCTACTGGCGTGGCGATTCGTCAAGGGAGAACATGCAGCGCATCTACGGCATCAGCTTTCCATCGGAAAAACTGCTGAAAGAGTATGTGACCCGCATGGAAGAGGCCAAACGAAGAGACCACCGGAAACTCGGTGCTGAACTTGAGCTCTTTATGCTCACACCGGAGGTTGGAAGCGGTCTTCCGATCTGGCTGCCGAACGGCGCCATTATCCGTAATGAACTTGAATCCTTTTTAAAGGAGGAGCAGCGCAAGCGAGGCTACCTGCCTGTTTATACTCCGCATATCGGCAATATCGAACTCTACAAGCGTTCAGGCCACTATCCGTATTACAGCGATTCGCAATTTCCGCCGCTGACCTATCACGACGAGGACGGCAAGCAGGAGCAGTATCTTCTTAAACCGATGAACTGCCCGCACCATCACCTTATCTACAGCTCGAAAATGCGCAGTTATCGCGATCTTCCGATCCGCCTGACTGAGTTTGGAACGGTCTATCGTCACGAGCAGTCAGGAGAACTCAACGGTCTGGTGCGCGCCCGCGGCTTTACACAGGATGACTCGCACATTTACTGCCGTCCCGACCAGCTTGTCGACGAGATCTGTAGTGCTATTGAACTGACACAGTTTGTGTTTGGAACGCTTGGTTTTTCAGACGTTCACACACGTCTCTCCATGCATGATCCAGCCAATCAGGCTAAATACGGCGGAACAGAAGAGGTATGGGAACAGGCGGAAAAAGATGTTAAAGAGGCTGCCGACCGTATGGGTATCGAATACTTTATCGGTGTCGGTGAAGCGAGCTTCTATGGGCCGAAGATTGATTTTATCGTGCGTGATGCTCTTGGAAGAAAATGGCAGCTTGGCACTGTACAGGTTGACTATGTCATGCCTGAGCGGTTTGATCTCACCTATATTGGAAGCGACGGACAGAAACATCGCCCTGTTGTGATTCACCGTGCACCTTTCGGTTCCATGGAGCGGTTTATCGGGGTCCTCATTGAGCATACTGCCGGTAATTTCCCTTTGTGGCTTGCACCTCTTCAGGCTGTTGTACTGCCAATCGCCGAAGATGTTCACGACTATGCAAAAACTGTACACCAGGCTCTGCAGGCGGCAGGAATCCGTACTGAGCTTGATACCAGAAGTGAAAAAATCGGTAAAAAAATACGCGATGCCGAAATAAGCAAGGTACCCTGTATGATCGTTATAGGACAGAAAGAGCAGGAGAGCGGCGAGGTTTCGCTGCGCCGTCATCGCATTGGTGATGAAGGGCGCTTCAGTGTTAGCGGACTGATCGAAAAGCTCCTGAAAGAGATTACCGGAAGAACCTGATTATCTAAATAAACCTGAACGCATGAAGAAACAGAAGGTTACGACTCAAAAGCCCAAACTTACCTATCGGGTCAATGAACAGATCCGTGTTCCGGAAGTTCGAATTATTTTTCCGGACGGAACACAGGAGGTGATGAAAACCATTGATGCAAAGCGTGTAGCCGAAGAGCGGAATCAAGACCTTATCGAAGTACAGCCGAACGCCGAGCCGCCGGTTTGCAAGTTTG
>Ga0209697_10000534_pt1 | contig 62290 bp, 39 predicted proteins | sample AliMusrvi5mmetaG_FD_184115 | JGI IMG/M metagenome (GOLD analysis project Ga0209697, IMG submission 184115) | Freshwater lake bacterial and archeal communities from Alinen Mustajarvi, Finland, to study Microbial Dark Matter (Phase II) - Alinen... | ecosystem: Environmental > Aquatic > Freshwater...
CTTCACAAAGCTCGTTTCCTAACAGTGTGTCAGGCGGACTTCAACCTGAACGGCTAATTGGGTTGTAAGGCTCTTTCATCCTTAAAGGTATTTATACTAATTTTACGCACACCTCGTGGCGCACCAAAGAGCGCAGAAATTACAAACGGAAACTAATTTTATTGGAGCACACACGCTTAATCAACAAACGGAAGTCCTTAAAACTGGAGCAGAAAGTTTAGGTAACATGGGCAATCTGGATTTAGGAGGTGGTGCTGGAGGTATGAACCCAGCTGGAATGATGACAGGAATGATGATGGGCGGTGCAATGGGAAATCAAATGGCTGGGATGATGAATAATATGGGGCAGAACATGAATCAACAACAGAACACACCGCCACCACCGCCACAAATTCACTATAACATTTCTGTTAATGGTCAAACCGCTGGCCCTTTTAATTGGCAACAATTACAACAAATGGTTCAAAACGGGCAATTACAAAAAAATACTCATGTTTGGAAACAAGGTATGTCAGCTTGGGAATTAGCAGGAAACGTGCAAGAACTTTCTTCATTATTTGCTACAGTTCCTCCACCTCCGCCGCCACCACTATTATAAACTTAAAAAAAATAGAATCATGAATGAAGATAGTTTTTTTTCGATAAACAGGTTAGTTGAATTCGGAATGGGTTTAGCTGTTGCTCAACAAATGGTGCAAACCATGAATAGTGCAATGGCAAACATGCATGTGCCGGGGGCTATGAATCCTTTGCAATCAGTAGCACCACAATTTTATTATGCAATGATTGAAGGGAATCAAGCTGGCCCTTTTTCAGAACAGGAATTATCCCGTCTAATTGCCGAGAAAAAAATTGTTAAGGAAACTTACATTTGGAAACCAGGTTTACCAAAATGGGAAATTGCTGAAAAATTGCCTGAAATTTTAAAATTGGTTGCATTAGCACCACCACCCTTTCAACAAAAATAAAGATTATGAAAATAGATTTTATCAAAACGGTTATTGCTTTTGGAGTTAGCGCACTAATTGCTTATGGCTTTTACAGTTTTTATCATTCAGAAAACAGCCAATTGCTTGTAGTTATAAGTTTTATAGAACTTTTCCTGTCAAGTTTCTTTGTCTTGGGGTTACGATTTGAACTTACTAGAACCACAACTCTTGTAAGAACTACATCTTCAATATTCTTCGTCGTTTTCATGATTACTAATATTATATTCTCTTTCTTTTCTTTTTCAAAACCCTTATTTGTGATTGTAAACGGATTGCTTATCTTAACATGCGTTTTAATTGTATATTCATTACTTAAGGCAAAGCAATAAAATGGACATACTTGAAAGAATAAGATTCATCTCACAAATAGCATTTGATTTCAATATTGACAATTATCTTGCGAAAGAGGCCAAATCAATATTAGTTTTTAAAATTGATACTAATAATAAAAGTTACTCTCTTCTTTTGGGTAATGACGTTGATAACATTCTTGATTGTGCAAATGCAAAATTTATTGATTCATTAGCAGGTTATAAGGTCAATGTTCATGAAATATTTGAAAAACAAACTCCTGCTGACTTATTTTTAATGGCAGATGTAATAATAAACTCGAATCCTTCACACATTGACACAATAATCATTCATGAGATAGTTCATCTAATAATTGATTCGGGCAATTCCCAAACTATTTCCATATTACCATTTATCAAAGAAATGGCATTGAGATTACTATATGCAACAGACATTGAGAATATTGAAAGAACAAAACATGATGAAGAATTTTGCATGTTCTTAATTTATGGTTGCGCCAATTATCAATCCAAAACAAAAAATTATAGAAATTTGCAAGAAACTGTTGAAAATGCCATGAGATATGACACGTTTAGAAAGTTCTCTTTGACCGACTAAAGGAATAACCACGTTTGCTAACAAGCGGTATAAAACATTGGGGGTTAAGTGTTTATGCAAGCGTTACGTCCCGCATCAAGTTCGGTGCAACTGGACAGGATAGTAGCCCGCAATCCCCAACGTTTCATACCGCCAGCCGTTATGCCCAAGTTTAAAATGAAAACACGACTGACCATATTAATTTTGACACTGATGTTTACTTTTTCTGTAAAAGGGCAAGTGAACGACCACGAAATAAGACAACAAGTTTTAGGAAAGTCTATCGTGGACAGCGTGTTTATTTTTGGTAAGTGGACAGAAGGCGGACAGACCGAAACGCATTTAGAGTATTTGGGACAGGTTAAAACTGCAGAGGGTAAGATTTATAGAATTATGAATTCCTGTTGGTTTTGGGGCCTTTCACATAGGGCGACAAGTAGAATATTAATATTCAACGACAAAAACCAATATATTGGGAATTATGGATTAGGAATGACCTATGACTTACCTGATAAATTAGAAAATGGAGTATTAATTTTCACCAACCTTGACAACGAGGACTGCGACAAAAAGCTCATTACTAAAGTTGACTTTTCAAAAGGATTACCAAAAGAAATATTTATCAAATGTGAGGGAGAAAATGGTGACATTTACACCTTCTCAACAGAATAAACAAAGAAAACCTGGGCATAATAAATAGGAGTTCAAGTGGTCTGCAAGACCCAACTTGAACTTCCGGTTGAAAATATTCGGCACAACACATCTTCATGCAAGTCAGAAACAACCATTATATCCACTAAGATTAAAATTTTGGATGCGACTTTTTAAAAACTAATACATTAAAACAACTTAAACGAAAAGAAAAATGAAACATTTATTGTTAATTATCATTATTGCCTCTATCTATTCCAGGGGAGTTTCGCAAGAAAGTAATAAATCGGATGCAGCAACACTTTTAAAAGAATTAGCAGAAAATGGGTGCAAATGTGTTGATTCAATCGACACCTACAATAAGTCGAAAGATGATGTTGTGAAAGAGATGAGTAAATGTATCAATCAGCAAGCCGGAGCATTTCAGATGGGTTCAAAACTCATGAAAATAGACGATCTAAAAGAAAATGCAGAAGTTATCAACGGGAAAAAACAAATCAATATTTCAATTGATGTTAACGAAAATTCGGACGAATACAAAAAATATTACTTTGAAGTAGAAAGGTGTATGATGGCTAATTGTAGTTCTTTAAAAGAAAAAATAGCTAATAATGAAAAACAAAGCGCTAAATCTTTATCTGAAAATAAAAAAGCAGCCGAATTCTATTCAAAAGGATTAGATGAGACAAAAAAAGAAAATTATAAAAAAGCTGTTGAATATTTGGAAAAAGCTGTAAAAGAAGACCCTGAATTTGCATTTGCCTGGGATAATCTGGGTGTAAATTATAGACGATTAAACAATTTTGATAAAGCAATTGAATGTTATCAAAAATCATTAGAAATAGACCCTTTTGGATTAATGCCTTTGCAAAACATTGCAATAGCTTTTCAATATAAAAAAGAATATTCCAAAGCCATTGAAGCATATGGAAGACTGGCAGAAATTGATAAAAATAATCCCGAGGTCTATTACGGAATAGGCAATGTATATGCTACAAATTTGAATGATTTCGAAAAGGGATTAGATAATATGTGTAAAGCGTACAATATGTACGTTGAACAAAAATCTCCCTACAGAGCAGATGCAGAAAAAATGATAAATACAATTTTTTCTGAAATGAAAAAACAAGGAAAGGAAGAAGAATTTAACAAGATTTTAAAAGCAAATCATATATCATCAAACTAATGACGCAAATGAAGTCCCGGGAGATCTATTTTTCCAGGTAATCTTCGTTGTTTGTAACGATCGAAGCAATACACCGGAATTAAAACTGATGATGCAATTGAAAAAGAGACCTTCAGGATTTTAAAAACCTCGAAGGTCAGAAATTGAAATTTTGTTGAAAAGAAAGCTTATATTTGATATGCAACATTTCGCTGAAGGTGAAATCTTAAAAACTATACCTTCAGGCAGATCCTGAAAGTTAGTGTCAACTTTTAAAACATTAGTTGTCAATACCTATGAACTATAACACAAGACATGAATTTCACCACGATAAAGAATTAGTTCTTGCCTCAATCAGGAAAAGGTTCATCGCTTTTCTGGTTGACTGGTTCGTTCTTGTAACAATTTATTTATCCATAATCATCCTGTTTAGTTTATTCAATATCAATCTTTCGAAGATAAATGTGCATGGTATTTTCGATGTTGAAATTGAAATAGACAACGCTCCTACCTATTTAATTACCTTTTTGAAATTTTTATTTGGTCTGTTACCGGTCGTCTATTTCACAATCTTGTTTTATTTCTTTAAAGGACAAACCATTGGAAAATATTTTCTTAAGATAAAGGTCCTTTCATTGTATCATGAGCATCTTGGATTGTGGCATTGCACCGAACGAAGTCTGGGTTATTTTGCATCTGCACTTGAGTTTGGATTTGGATTTATACAAGCCTTCTGGAATCCGAACAGGATGACGCTTCATGATAAAATTGGTGAGACAATTGTAATAGAACTTCCTGTAAAAGAAATTATAAAATAATGAAGTCAGATTATTTGAATAAACACTTTTTTGTCAGACATTTGTAACTATAAAGAATTGCTTATGATTTAAGAAATAGGATTCAAAAGATTTCAGGACTTCATCCCTTTATTTACGGAACGTTATAAACTATTTGCAGGAAAATTTGCAGGAAGATAAATATGTAACAACTAAAAACAAAGACCAATTATGAAAGGTGAACTGACAAACGATCAAATATCACAGGTATGCATGTATATGCGGGTAGTAGAATACATGAAAAAAAATGAAAAGATATTAAGCGAAAATGAAGAGATGAAGAAGAATTATGAAAAACTTTGTCTGACGGTAGCTGAAATAATGGAAAGTATTACTGACGAACAACGAGACGAAGTGTTGGAGGTACATAAAAAACAATTAAAACAGATAGCAAAGCAGGAAGCAAAAAAGCAATCCAATAAACAACCGAAAACGAAAAAAAAATAAATATTTCAATGTCCATTTTCCCAAATCGCAGATCCTCCATTTTAAAAGGATCATTGTTTATTTTCGTTTTAATATTGGGTAATCTTACTTTGATCGCCCAGGATATCATCAGTAATTACAAAGTTCATTTTGCGGTTGGCAATTTTAAAAATAAAACCATCCTTGTAATCAGGCAATTTGAAAGGGCAGAAAAGACATTCTATGTAGGGGTTGATCCAGTTAAAATTGAAACACAAATTATTCCTTCAGACCAAATTTCAACCGAAACAATCAGCTGGTCACAAATACTTATAAAGTATAACAATACCGCATATGTAAGAGCGATTCAGAAAGCAAAAAACCAATCATACACATTACAGAATTCAGGCATAGTTCATGGTTTTCCCAAAGAAATGGGGATCACTTTAACCATTGATTTGTGTCCTTCAAGTAAACCACTTGATCGGATTATCTTCACAAAATTGATCTCTGAATTTCAAAAAATAGAAAAGCCCGTTCCTTTAGCATTATCAATTACCGGCAAGTTTATTCTTAGCCATACTGAAGACATCAACTGGCTTAAGGACTTAATTGCATCAGGTGAAATTTCAGTAACATGGATTAATCATACCTATAATCATTACTACAACCCCCAATTACCACTCAATAAAAATTTCTTGTTAGAACCAGGTACTAATCTTAATTTTGAAATACTCGAAACCGAAATTGCATTGATACAACATGGATTTCTTTCTTCCGTTTTTTTCCGTTTTCCAGGATTAGTATCCGATCACAATGTGATGAATCAAGTGATTGAATATGGTCTGATTCCAATAGGAAGCGATGCCTGGCTTGCCAAAGGACAGCAAATACATGCAGGAAGTATTGTTTTGATTCATGGCAATGGAAACGAACCATTAGGTGTACAAGAATTTATACGATTGTTGAAAACTGAGAAATCTTCAATAGTAAAAAAGAAATGGCTCCTGTATGATTTAAGGGAAAGCGTAGAGAATGAATTTCAATAGTAATAGTTGATCTTCCGTGTTTGTAACGAGAAATTAATCGTTTGTAACAACAAAAGATAATACTTCTGCTTTTGGGAAGCCAGTAGTATAAAGACCCTCAAGATTTTTAAAACCTTGAGGGCCTGAAAGGAAAGGAATAAGAATCAATAATTTCTATATCAGGTAAATAACACTAAAGTCCTCGTAATGCAATTTAAACAAAACTATTGCTTTACGAAACCTGGATTGTTACATCTTCATGGGGGCTTTACTCTTACTAATGGTATCTTTCGTCATTTTATTCTGATTGTGTTTCATCGTGGAATCAGGCATACTTTTCATACTACCTGGAGTTGTAACCTTTTTTTCAACCAGTTTCATACCGCATTTGGGGCATTTACCAGGTTTATCCTTAATAACTTCAGGATGCATCGGACAAGTGTAGGTTACCGATTTTACTGTTTCGGTTTTCTTTACTGATGTTTGTGCATAAACACTTGTAGCTGATAAATTCAACAGCAGCAATCCTGCAACGAGGATGGCAGGAAACAAAAATTTGCTTTTCATCACTTTTACTTTTAAAATTAATAAATATAATCTATCAAACACATTCTTTCAAAAACAGATTCTTTGCAGTTAATTTCATTTTCGATATAAGCAACACTCCGGAAGTTTGTTGTATGCTTCATCCGAAGCCTTGAATTTCTCCGTATCATGTCCTGCATTGGCAATTGCTTTCTGAATAGCATCCGGATTCGTTGCATTCGAATTAAATTCAACTTTAATTTTCTTCGTATTTACATCCCAAACAGCAACAGAAACACCGCTCACAGATTTCGCTACTTTTTCAATACGCTCTTTGCATAGCTCACAATTACCCGAAACACCAAACGAGTCAAGCTGAACAGTTTGAGATGGCTTTCCTGCCGGGATATCCCTCTTGCCGGATTTTGAAAGATCGTCCATATCCATTCCGTTCCTACTTTTATCATCCTTCGATTTATTATCAGGCATATCCATTCCCGGCATCGCAGAAGTTTGAATACCTTGCGGATTCATCATACTGGGTTTTCCATCGAGTTGCGCTGATGCATCAACACTAAAAGCCCCTTCTGTAACAATTTCCTCCCCATCGTTCAATCCATTCATGACAACGTAACTATTGCCCAGCATGGGCCCGAGTTCAATCTCCCTGATTTTAAAGATGAATTCAGTAGTTTTTGTTTGTTTCACATATACAACCGAACGTTTGCCTGTCCATAAGACCGCAGTACTTGGAATAACAAGCTTATCCTTGTATTCATTTAAGTCAGCCTTTACAATACCTGTTGCAAACATCTCGGGCTTTAGCTTACCACCCGGGTTATTGATTTCAATTCGAACTCTTGCAATGCGGGTATTAGGATCAAGCACAGGATCGATAAAGTTAATCTTGCCGGAATAATTGGTGCCGGGCATTGCCTGAATTGTAAATGCTATTTCCTGACTTTGCTTCAGGTAGGGAAGATCACTTTCGTAAGCATCGAACATGATCCAGACATGCGAAAGATCGGCAACATCAAACAATACTGTACCAGGAGAAATATAATCGCCATTGTTGACCCGCCTTGCAGAAACAATTCCTGTTGCGTTCGCAAGGACTTCAAACTCCGTTTTTACTTTGCCGGAGGTTTCAATGGCTGCTATCTGTTTCTCTGTTAATTTCCATTGACGTAGTTTATCTCTAGACGCTTCATACAATGCCGGCTGCGATTCTTTTGTAGCTGCTGTTTCAAGTAACTCCTGCTGTGCTGTTACAAGATCAGGAGAATAGATAACCGCCAGCGTTTGTCCCTTCCGGACCACTTCACCTGTAAAGTTCACAAATAATTTTTCAATTCTACCAGGAAGATAAGCCACCTGGCTTTGCAAAAGACGTTCGTCAGCCTGGACTTTACCATATAGCCTCAATTCTTTCACCGGACTTTGTTTTGATACTTTGGATGTAAGCACATTGGCCAACTGTATAGCTTCTTTTGTCATTTGTATTGCATCAGGATCGATTGTTACACCTCCTTGATTGAGCGGAATTAACTTCATACCACAAATGGGGCATTTACCGGGCTCATGCATTCGTATGTGAGGATGCATGGCACATGTCCAGATAGTTGCTTTGGTAACTTCAGATGTATGGTCCTGATTTTCATCCTTCGAAGAAGATGAATGAAAAAATAACCATCCCATTAAAATTCCAATTATCAATGTGATGCTTAATAATATGATTTGTCTCTTCATGATGTTTAATTTACTTCTATACAATTTAATTTATTCAGCCAGGCAATTGCTGTATTGTAATCAGCAACAGCTTCTATTTGTTTGTATTCGTAATCGAGCGTTTGCTGACGAACACGTAAAATATCAGTGAGACCTGTTGAAGAGGATGCAAAACTTTTAAACATGATATCAAGCGATTTTGAAGCTAACTGATATTGATCTGCATATAGCTTTACGCGGCGCTGTGCATCTTTGTACAATTGAGTGGCCTGGTAATATTCAGTTTGAAGTGAATTAACCGTTGTTTTATAATTTTGGGCATTCGCCGATTTCAAAAAGTCGGCTTCTACTTGCATGGCTTTATACCTCTTCCTGTAAATGGGCAAAGTAACAGTTACCATTGGCATGATCATATCTTTACCATTCATCGCCGATGTCGACATTTCACTTTTATTAATAAGGGAATAATTCAACCCTAAACCTACCATCGGATAACTCATTCGTGTCACCATTTGCTTACGTGCTTCGAGTGAGAGTTCCTCGTAATGGAGCATCCCAAGCATTGGATTCTTAGTTAAGGCACTATCTGTCAATTCAGACAACGATTGCTGAGAATCAACAGAAACCAACGTATCAGGAATTGCAACTACAAAGTCAGGAGACCTGTTAAGGTAACTATTAAATTGTGCAGCAATTGTATTTAGCTGACTTTTTAGAAGTTCAATATTATTCTCAAGATCGCCTATTTCAATTTGAATCCTGTAAACATCAGTAAGTCCTGAACTACCGGAAGAGGTCCCCATTGGGCTACCTGGCATTGGTGAACCAGATTGATTAGAACTGCTGTTGCCCGAATTTCCTCCCATGGAATTCATACCCGATGAACCGGAGGAAGAACTTTGGGAGGGAGAAGGGGAAACTGTTCTGCTCGCAGATGGTGCTACACTGTTACCAGCTGGAACTGCTTTAAAACGGACAATGGCCAATCTTTCGATCGTGTGAAGCAGTTCAATGTTCTTTTCCGAAATACGGATATTCTGTTTCACCTTGTGCAATTCGTACCAGGTGCGTTGTACATCGTAGAATACCTGTAACTTGGCATCGCGAAACAATTCATATTTGGCTTTAGCCATGAGGCTCATTTCATCCTTCGCATTTTTCAGCACCCCAAACCATGGAAACATTTGCATGAGCCGTATATCAGCAACCTGGTTCCCGCCTAATTGCTCCATAGGGCTTAAGAAAACGCCAAGACTAATGTCCGGATCGGGTAAGCTTCCTACCTGTGGCACTTTTTGCAATGCAGCCTGATATTCAGCAAATTTCTGTAATACAGTGGGATTGTTTTTTGCAGCGAATTCGAGGTAGTTGTTCATAGAATCAGGTTGTTCCTGACCATTACTAACAACCCAACTGCAAAGAATTAGCATCGAAAACACTATTTTTTTAAATACCTGATTTCTCATCGTTAAATTGATTATTAATGGATAGAACTTCTGATTGACGATGTCTGGATACTGCTCTTTCTCTCCACATTGATTGAAACAATGGTACGACAAACACTGTCATCACCTGGATAACCATACCACCAAACATGGGTATTGCCATCGGAATCATGATATCGGAGCCTTTACCCGTAGAAGATAAGACGGGCAACAAAGCGATGACCGCAACTGCCGTTGTCATCATTGCAGGACGAACACGTTTCAGTCCGGCTGAAACAACCGCCTCACGAACATCATGAACAGTAGCAGGATGCCTGGCTTCAAATACCTGGTGAATATAGGTTCCCATGATAACGCCGTCGTTCGTAGCAATACCAAACAAAGCGATGAAACCTACCCAAACAGCCACACTCAAATTAATGGGATGCATCTGAAACATGTCACGAAGATTTATTCCTGATACAGAAAAATTCATAAACCAGTCCTGTCCGTATAACCAAAGCATAATAAAACCACCGGCAAAGGCAACAAAGACACCCGAGAAGTGGATAAATGAAGCTGTCACAGTACGGAACTGGAAAAAGAGCAACAGCAAAATGAGAAGTAGACTTATGGGGATGACAATTGCCAATCGTTTTGTAGCCCTCATTTGATGTTCGTAATTCCCTGCAAATTTATAGGATACGCCTGGTGCTAAAACGAGTGCACCCGAATTCAATTTCTGTTGTAAGACTTTTGTTGCATCTTCGACAACATCTACTTCAGCTTTACCTTCGTTTTTATCGAAAATAACATACCCGTTCAGGAAGGTATTTTCACTCCGGATCATTTGTGCACCACGCGTATAATCGATATCAGCTATTTCACCCAATGGAACCTGGACACCAGTTGCCGCGGGGATAAGGATTCGTTTGAGGTCATCCGGGTTATCACGCAACTCACGTGCATAACGAACCCTGATAGGGAAACGCTCACGACCTTCTACAGAATTACTGAGTGCCATTCCACCGACAGCAACTTGTAAAACTTCCTGCACATCACTGACAGTCATACCATAGCGGTCCATCGCTTCACGATTCAGCTTGATTTCGAGATATGGAGCACCAACAGCACGGTCATAGAACACAGCTGAAGCCTTAATTGATGGTACATCTTTCAATGCCTGTTCAAGTTGCAACCCAGCCTTTTCGATCGCTTCCAGATCGGGGCCATACACTTTTAAACCCATCGGTGCACGCATTCCTGTTGAAAGCATTACCAGACGGGTTTCAATGGGTTGCAATTTAGGCGCAGAGGTCAATCCGGGCATATTGGTCACTTTTACAATCTCGTTCCAGATATCATCCGGACTTTTTATCTGTGGTCGCCACTGTCGAAAATATTCACCATTGTCGGCAGTAATCAGACTATCACCAGAGATGATCATAAAACCATCCTTTTTAGGATTGTATTTAGATCCGTTTTTATAGAGATAATTACCTTCATTATCCATTTTAAATTGCCTACGCTGCCCGTTTTCATTGAGTATATATTCTGATCGATAGTTTATTGTATTCTCGAACATTTGTACGGGAGCAGGATCAAGCGCAGAATTTACACGACCCCACTTTCCAACAGCTACCTCAACTTCAGGAATAGTAGAAAGACGTTTGTCAAGCGTTTCGATATACTGAAGGTTCTTTTCGATGCTTGAATGTGGCATACTGGTTGGCATCAACAGGAATGAACCTTCGTTGAGTGAAGGCATAAACTCCTTTCCCGTGCCTGGAAATGTTTTTGCAGGTGATTGCCAGAAAGCTGTTTGTCGGAAGCTTTTCCATCCCATTTTTTCAGCACCCGCAGCGATAAACCCAAAAGATTTATCGAAGCCAAGCCAGACCAATAGTCCAAATAACAATGTGACAGCAGGGATAATGAGAAACTTACTTTTGTTTGCCAACGCCCATCGCATGATCTCTTCATAAAAATGGACCATTGACATCAAACCAACAAGAATAACGGTTATGATTCCACCTACAAACAGAAAGTTGGCAAGAATACTGTTATGAGCACCAAGCGGCAGCCACGCAATAGTAAGGTACCAGGCTGCGACAAGAACAGTGATAGCAATATTAATATAATTGGGATATTCCTTTCTATTCTTAGGCCAGTGGTCGTCGAGCAAATTATTGATTCCAATTACAATTAAGGCCAATGCAGGCCAGACATGCCAAAAAATCAGGAACATGAAACCTGCAACAAACAAGCCTCCGTTCCAAATTTTGCGAATCTTCTTAGTATCAATCCGTATCGAAAAGAAAATATGGGTTAAGGTTGGAAGGACAACAATTCCAAGGATAAATGCAGATATTAAGGCAAAGGTTTTGGTGAAAGCCAAAGGGTGGAACAGCTTTCCTTCGGCAGCCTGCATCGCAAAAACCGGAAGAAAACTGACGATAGTCGTTGCAATGGAAGTAACTACTGCTGCACGCACTTCGGTGGTTGCCAGGTAGATGACTGACATTAACTTTTTACCCCGAATGCCTTTATTTTCTGGCATTTCCAGGTGCCTTAGAATATTTTCAACATCAACAATTCCTATATCGACCATTACACCAATCGCAATTGCAATACCCGACAATGCAACGATATTGGCTTCAACACCGAAAAACCGCATTAGAATAAAGGTCATTAGTACACCAATCGGAAGTAAACCCGCAACAATAAGTGATGCCCTAAGATTCATTACAAGGATAATAATGACAATGATACTGATCAGAATTTCGTGCGACAGAGCAGATTCAAGTGTTCCGATCGTTTCTTTAATCAATCCGGTACGATCATAAAAAGGGACGATTGTTACTTTTGAAACTGTGCCGTCAGGTAAGGTCTTTTGAGGTAGTCCGGCTTCAATTTCCTTTATTTTATCTTTCACATTGGTGATCACATCCATTGGATTTGACCCATATCGTGCAACAACAACAGCACCAACAGCTTCAGATCCTGCTTTATCGAGTCCTCCCCGTCGAGTAGCAGGACCAAATGCAACGCGTGCCACATCTTTAATCCTGACAGGAACGTTGTTACGTACAGCAACAACAGAGATTTCAAGGTCATCGAGGTTTTTCACATACCCTAAACCGCGGATGATATATTCCACATTGTTCAACTCCATCGTTTCAGCACCAATGTCGAGATTACTTTTACGCACAGCATTCATCACATCCATTACCGAAACCTTGAAAGCTTTCAGCGCTTCAGGGTTTAAGTCGATCTGGTATTCCTTGACAAAACCACCAACCGATGCCACTTCTGAAACTCCTTCTGCAGTTGACAGACCATATTTGACGTAAAAATCCTGAATCGTGCGAAGTTCCTGCGGATCCCATCCGCCATTTGGCTGACCGGTCTTTGGATTACGTCCTTCCAATGTGTACCAATAAATTTGCCCCAATGCAGTCGCATCCGGTCCAAGTGTGGGTTGCACACCCGAAGGTAATGTACCAGAAGGCAAAGAATTAAGCTTTTCCAGAATGCGTGAGCGACTCCAATAAAATTCTATATTATCTTTAAAGATGATATAGATAAAAGACATACCAAACATTGAGGTGCTGCGCACGGTTTGTACACCGGGAATTCCCAGCAAAGCAGTTGTCAACGGATAGGTAACCTGATCCTGCATATCTTTCGGAGAACGGCCCATCCATTCGGTCGCTACAATTTGCTGATTTTCGCCAATATCGGGGATTGCATCCACTGCAATCGGATCACGCGGAAAGAAATCCGATTTCCAGTTGAAAGGCATAAATACCATCCCCAGAACCACAAATGTGATAAGGAAAATAAAGGTGATCAGCCTGTTTTCGAGAAAATATTTAACGAGTCGGTTGAACATGGGAATGCTTTGAAAATGAGACAACGAACAAATTGAATTCGCCGAACTTCTTATCGGCAACCGCACAATGAAAATGGATCAATCCGACGATCCGACAATGAAATGATCCAAAAATGAGAATTTAAGATCAAATCATTGACGAATTGTCAAATTACCAAATTGTCGAATTAACGAATTACCTGTATTTACAGCAGCTTGGAATAGAGTTATAAGCCTTATCATCGGCTTTCACCTTTTCGGTGTCGTGACCTGCAGCAGCCACTTTTTTACTTACCTGGTCAATGTTTGTTTTGGCCGGATCGTAACTTACAGCAAGCAATTTGCTTTTTGTGTCCCATTCTGCTTTTGAAACGCCATCTATCTTTGCGGCTTTTTCGATACGGGCTTTGCACATATCGCAATTACCTGAAACCTTGAGGGTTTCTGTTTTTGTAGCAGCTGCTTTTGAGGATACACTTGATTGGGCATAGGAGTTAGCGCCCAGAATGATTGCCAATAAGGCAACTATGATGATTTTTACAGTTTTCATGATTACAAATATTTGATGTTAATGTATTGAATGATAATAATAAAAATAGATTGCAGAAAAGTTTGTACAACTTTCTTGCTAAACAATGTAACATTCAATAAAATCAAATACGGAATACACAAATGGCGGGCAAGCTCACAGCGCTCACCATTAAATCACCAGGCGGACTGACATTTGCGCTAATACAACTTAAAACTGAGAAATTTGGAATCCGGATACCTGCAGGAATATCAAAAACCTGCAAAATATTTTGAGAGAATGCTTTAAAGTCGGAAAATGAAGGTGTGTAATTATTCTCAACAGTAAAAACAGAAACCTTGTTGGTGCAACAATGAGAACCGATATGCTTACCGGGTAATTGGCACTGATCGACAGAAACTTCCATACCACAAGAAGCTACCTCACCCGTAAGTGAAACTTTCAAAGATTCAATTACACCGCCACAATAATGCGTAGAAATGGTAAGATGCATCACCGAAAGCAGGATGAGTACTGAAAATGATATGGATAAAAACTTCTTCATACAAAATTATAAACGAAGATCTCCTAAAATATGTTGCGCAAATATATAAAAAATCTTCAGAAACATTTTCTCAACAAGAAATGTGATTAAAATAAGAATAAAATCTTTTTATAAGTATGTAGCAAAGATTAAATGTCTTATTTCAATTTTTCTAAATTCAACCTCTAAAAAGACTTATTTTACCATGCATTCTGCATTACCATATTTCTACTTTCCCACTACCAACTTCAGCCTTTGTGTAATCTTTCTGTAATCTTTGTGTAATCTTTCTGTAATATATAATACAGAAAAAATACTTAAACCTTATTCAGCCATTACTTAAATCCCTACGGAGGAAGGGCAAAAGTAAAGGGAAGTAAAATGCGACATCTTACTTTTCCAATTACTTAACTACAAAAAAAGTGTGTTATTATGCAAAAGGGAAATTATTGTGATTTTTTGTCTTGTCAATAATATATCATCCTTAGAAAGCCTTTTATGTTTAGTATTATATTCACTATGCTACTTTTTAAAATATGCTTCAATCAACGTTAGGAATTGATCTTTCTGTATAGGCTTTGAAATGTAATCATTACATCCTGCTTCAATTGCTTTTTCGCGATCGCCGCTTAATGCATAAGCTGTCTGAGCAAAAATAATCACTTTTTTATTAAACTGTCGTATTCTTCTTGTGGCTTCATATCCATCCATCTCAGGCATTTTTATATCCATTAGAATCAAGTCAATATCAGGATTACTGCGACACATTTCAACGGCTTCTGTACCTTTGACCGCTTTTAAAATTTCTTTACTTAAGCCTTTGATCGTCCGTGTAATAAGCATTTCAGATCCTGGGTCATCTTCGGCAATTAACACTTTCAGTCCCAAATATTGGGGGCTTACCTGAGGTAATAAGTCTTCGCCTGAGATAATATTATTGACTATTTTTTGTTCTTTCTGTTCAACAAAATATGGAATTGTAAAATAAAATATAGCGCCATCCCCTTCTTTGCTTTCTACCCAAATTCTTCCACCAAGCATTTCGACAAAAGCTTTTGATATGGATAATCCCAAACCAGCTCCTTCATAATTCCTGCTTAACGATTCGCTTCCTTGCCTGAATCTTTCGAAAATGATACCTTTCTGTTCGTCACGAATGCCTATCCCTGTATCTTTCACAAAAAATTCTAATTCGCCTTCTGAAGAGTTTTGGCTTGTCTCTCTTATACAATATCTGTAACCGAATTCAATAAAACCTGTGTGCGTAAATTTAATTGCATTTTTAACCAGATTTGTGAGAATTGCGTAGATTTTTTCTCTGTCAGATTCGATTATAGCCTCATTATAGGCTAAAGATTTCTTCACGAAAATCTGCATTCCCTTACTTTCGACTTCAGGTTTGAAAAAGGTATAAATGTAGTCAATTTGTTCGTTAATATTTGTTTTTGAAAGAGTTACCTCCATTTGTCCTGATTCTACTTTTGAAATATTCATTATATCATTAATGATATTTAGCATCCTTGCTCCGCTTTTCTCAATAATCTGGATATACTCCTGCTGTTCTTCGCCACTTAGGTTAGGTTCTTTGAGTAGACCTGCAAATCCCAGAATTCCATTCATAGGAGTTCTGATTTCATGACTCATATTGGCAAGAAATGCCGATTTTAAATAGTCGCTCTTTTCTGCTTGTTCTTTTGCAATTGTAAGTTCTTGTTCTGAAATTTTGCGTTCAGTAATATCTCTTAATGCACCATCAATATGATTTGGTCTTCCTTCGTCATCACAAATCATACGTGCATTAACCGAAACATACATAACTTTGCCCGACTTTGTTTTAAATTTTAATTCATAATCTCGCAATTCCCCACTTTTTCTAATCGTATTCAAAAGATCTTCCCTGGCATGAGGATCGTAATAAAGATTGTCAACATTTGTACCTAATAATTCATCCCTTTTGAATTCGGAAAAGTGTTTTATTGATGGGCTAATATCAATGATAATCCCTTCGAGATCTGTTTGATAAAAAACATCTTGTACATTTTCGAATATGGTGCGATATTTTTCTTCGCTCAGCAACAAGGCATCTTCGATCCGCTTTCGATCTGAAATATCTTCGATAATACCAACACCACCACGATTAAGTCCGTCACCAATATCCATTGGGGCAAACAACGCCCTTCCAAACGATGCCTTTACTGCAGTAAAAGAATGATAAAGTCCCTCGAATATTCCCATACTCCCGTCGAGTGCCTTCTGAATTGATGAAACCATTTTTTTATCGGGAAGGTTGAGCATATTGAGACCGATTAACTTTTCTGCTGAAGAGCCAATAATCTGGGCGAAAATATTGTTACAGGCTATAATAACGCCGTGTTCATCAAAAGACAACAAACCCAAAGGCGAATTTTCAAAAATCAAACGGTATTTTTCCTCGCTTTCGCGTAATGAATCCTCAGTCTTTCTGCGATCAGAAATATCTCGGCTGATACCGATTAAACCAATGATATGGCCTTCCATGTCGCGCAGTGGAGCCTTGGAAGAAAGAATCCAACGTTTCTCTCCATTCTCACCCGGGGTATATTCTTCAACGTTTAGGGCTGGCTTTCCGGATTGAATCACTAACTGATCAACAGAAACGAACTTCTCTGCAAGTTCTTTTGGATATAATTCAAAATCATCTTTACCTAAAACATCTTCCTCCGATTTTGCATGGGACAAATGTAATTCAGCGAGGTTGACAAGTGTCTTTCGACTGGCCAGGTCTTTAGTATAAATAGCATCCGGAATATTATCGATCAGTGTGCGGAGCAGGATTCGCTCATTGTCAAGGGTGACTTCTGCCTTATTACGATCAGTGATATCCAACCCCAATCCCCAGGACGACCATCCTGGAATTGCCAGTTGGTGATAGATATCAAACCATTCAATTGTCCTGACTTCACCAGTCTTTGTTACCAAATCAAAGGTATTATTTTTTCCCTTCAGCATAAGCGAGGAATCCCAGACTTTCGCCCTATATTCCTTATCCGGGTAAAGTAATTCGAATGCCATTGGATTACCAATTATTTCATTCGCCAGATAACCTGTCGATTTTTCACAAGCCTTATTCCATACAATAAAATTACCTTTTTCATCAAAAGCATTTAAAAGTACTGGCATGTTTTCTATAATAAGCCTAAATCGTTCATCGCTTTCATGCAATAACATAAAGGCTTTCTCCCTTTCGGCAATCTGAATTTTAAGCTGAAGATTTTGATACCCCTTTTCTGAAATTTCCTTAGCAAAAGCAAACAGCATTTCAGTTATTTTTAAAAACTGTTTTTCAGACATTAAAGGAATTTCGTTTAATGCCTCTCTAAACCCAGCAATGTCAGCATCGATCTCATTGGCATAACGCATCATTTGAATTTCATCAGCCTTATCGTTCCTAACCTGGCCAATTAACCAGTTTGCAATATGCTTTCCACCTACAACAATACTTGCACCTGCATCGAATAAACCACAGCTGAGACAATGCTGAACTTTTATGGGATCTGTGATATTGCGCATCCCTGCATCCGATTTAAAACAGTTCACCTCCCCTTTCTTAGTTTTACGAATAATCTTACATAAGCGACAGAAGTTACTTGGCTTTGTAATTGGTATGCCATCAGTTGACGTTATGATGGAAGCAAGACCATGAACATCAGCAAATAAATCCTGAAGATGCTGAATTTCTTCAAGATTGAAAATATCGCTAAATTGAATGTCATTTATGAAGTCGTCCGACGAATTTCTATAATCTGATGCACTTATCATTTAATATGCAGACTTAATTTACAAATAGATTTTTTTACTAAAAAAGCCAGGAATCTAATCGGTACAAATTTGATTAATTTTATCTTTAAAGAAAGTGATTAATTTTTAAAATATTTTCGAATTAAGATCATAAATTGATCCTTCTGAATAGGCTTTGAAATATAATCATTGCATCCACTCGCCATTGTCTTCTCGCGATCACCCGCCAATGCATAAGCTGTTTGCGCGATGATTATCACGTTCTGATTAAATTGACGAATAGATCTTGTCGCATCAAATCCATCCATATCAGGCATTTTAATATCCATCAAAATCAAATCGATGTCTGGATTATTACGACAGGCCTCAACTGCTTCAATTCCAGTTCTTACTTTGATAATCTCCTTACTAAAACTTCTGACGGACATAGCTATGAGCTTTGCTGATCCTTCGTCATCTTCTGCTATCAAAATTTTCAGTCCTGAGATTTCAAGGTTAATATGATTATTCGTAATTTCCATTGAAATAAAATTATTATTAACATCTACTTTATAATCACCATTATATGGAATAGTAAAATAAAATACTGAGCCAACTCCCACTTTGCTTTCGACCCAAATTTTTCCACCTAACATTTCTACATAGGCTTTTGAAATAGATAATCCCAATCCTGCTCCTTCATAATTCCTGCTCAGCGACTCACTTCCTTGCCTAAACCGTTCAAAAATGAAACTTATCTGCTCTTCGCAAATACCCATACCTGTATCCTTTACGTAGAATTCCAGTTCGAAAGGTTTTTTTTCGGATTTCAGACAATAACCAAATTCAATAAAACCGGAGTTTGTAAATTTAATCGCATTTTTAATGAGATTAGTAAGTATGGCATAGACTTTTTCCTTGTCCGTTTTAATTACTGCTTCTTTTGTCGTCAGGAAGGTTTTCATTATTAAATGAATTCCTTTGCCTTCAACTTCAGGATTGAAGAAAGTATAAAGATATTTGATTTGTTCGTTTATATTGGTTTCCAAAATGCTAATTTCCATCTGACCAGATTCAACTTTTGAAATACTCATAATATCGTTAATGATATTGAGCATTCGAGCTCCGCTTTTCTCGATAATTTGGATGTATTCTTGTTGATCTTCGCCGGAGAGATTAGGTTCTTTTAATAATCCGGCAAAACCCAAAATTCCGTTCATGGGTGTTCTTATCTCGTGACTCATATTGGCAAGAAAAGCTGATTTTAAACGATCGCTCTCCTCTGCATGTTCTTTGGCTTTGATTAATTCGAATTCCGCCATTTTGCTCTTTGTGATATCCTGAATTGTACCAACCATTAAAACTGGCAGATTATTCCCATCAAATTTTAGATTACCAATTCCATGAACCCAACGGATTTCCTTATCATTCTGCCTGATAATTTTATATTCTTTATCAAACCGTTTCTTTTTCCCTATTACTTCCTGAGTAAAGTAATCATCCATAATCTCTTGCCATTCAGGATGAATTATTGATATCCACCCTTCAACAGATGTATCAAAACCGGAATCAATTCCAAAAATATGATCAAGTAATTCAGAACTTGACCATCTACCGTTGGAAACATCCAACGAATATGTTCCAAGGCTAGCAATGACCTGAGTTTCTTTTAAGAAAGTTTCGCTTGCGCAGAGTTCTTCTTCTGATCGTTTGCGTTGCGTAATATCACGTTGAATTGCCATATAGCCGACAATATTCGAGTTTTCATCAAGGATGGCACTAACTGAACCCTCAATAATGATAGTGACTCCATCTTTTCTTTTGTTCATGAATTCACCTTTATCTTGTTGACCATTGTTCATGGTCAACCAAAACGATTCATATATATCGTCATTTATAAGACCGTTTTTAAGTATATTTGGTGTCACTTTTCCGATAGTCTCTTCAGCACTATAACCATATATGGCAGTAAATCCCGGATTGACAAACGTGAATATGCCTTCTTTATCAGTGAGAAAAACGGCCTCGCTTGAATTTTCAATTGCTTTCCTAAGGTTCTTCAGTTCCTTTTCAGCCTGCTTACGTTCTGTAATATCTGTGGCTATACCTGTGGTAGCAATTGGAACTCTATTTTCGTCATATATAACAGATGTAGAAAGAAATACACTGAATTCACTTCCATCTTTTCTTCGATTCAGAAGTTCACCCTGCCAACCATTGCTGATAGTAGAAGGAAGAATATCTTTGATTACATCTCCGGAATTGTTCGGCGAACGAACTATATTGATGGAGTTTCCGATTAGTTCGTGTTCTGCATATTGATAAGTTGTCAGAAATGCACTATTAACAAATAGAATATTGTCGTTCATATCAGTAATGCATACAGATTCACTTATATTTCGTATCGCATGGGCAAGCATTGCAATTTTCTCCTCCGATTGCTTACGTTGTGTGATGTCTCTTGCAACAGTAATATTTACTTTCTTACCAAAGTAATATCCCAGGCTTGTATTTATATCTTTTGGAAAGTTAGTTCCATCTTTCCGCTGACCCCAAAATTCAAATGATTGCGGTTTGCCTTTGAGTGATTTTTCTAAATGGTTTTTAATTTTAGAGAGATCATTCCTACCCTTTGCAGAAAGAAATTCGGGTGTTTGCCCTAAGAATTCATTTTTTGAATAGCCATACATTTTTTCGGCAGCCTTATTAACATCTAAAAATAATCCATTTTTATCTTCAATATAAACGGCCTCTGTTATACTATCAAGAATTCCACGATATGTTTGATCCGAAAGTTGAAGCTGCTCTTCTGCGCGCTTACGTCGCAAGGAAACTGCTGCAAGAAATACAAAATTCTTTAGCATTTCCATTGACGGATCGGGTTGTTTACCCAAAGCAATTAAAGAAGTGCCATAAACCTCGCCTTCGACCAGAAATGTCACACCAATAAATCGGTCGGCCTTGATAAGTTTCTGTATCATCACTCCAACTACAGGAGAAATAACCCCAAAAGTCGGTTCAGTTAAGTTATTGTATATTGCAACGATATCTCTCGTCATCATCTTATACACCTCATCGTTGACTATAGCACGAATTTTCTCTATTTTAACTCCAATCAGGTTCATCACTTTTTGGAACAAGCCTGATTCCATTTCAACATGTTTAGGAATTAAGTTCCGGCTTTCCGCACGATATTCTGAAAAAACAACAACCGAGGCACCAGTAAATTCTTTGATTCGCTTTGCAATTAATTCTTCAAGATTGGCCCCTGATGATAAGGATGATAATTCCAGGGAAAACTGGTTAAGTTTTAACAATGAATCATTTTGCTGGGCGAGTGCAGTTTTGGCAAGGCTATTTTCTGTGATATCCCTGATTATGGCTAATACATTGCCATCTGAAGCAGGAACTATGCGAGCTTCGTAGAATTCAGTATTGCCATTAACATTCATTGAATACGAAAGCTGCTCCAATTCTTTGTTATTGTGCGATTTTCTGAAAGATTCAATAAATTTATTTGCCATGTCAGAAGGGAAAAGCTCCCTTACATTTCTTCCGATAAGTATATCTCCGGCTAACGAAAATCTTGAGCCATCGCCTGAGTAGACTTCTTTATAATCACCATTCTGATTAAGCACTAATAATAAATCGGGAATTGCCCGAAGTATTGCTGCTTTTTGATTTTCACTTTTGCGTAAAGCATTCTCTGCATTGATGCGTTTGCTGACGTCACGTGTTACACCAATATAGTTTTTGAAATTCTTAGCATCATCATATACTGCATCTATTACGATCTCAGTCCAAACTGTTAAACCATTTCTGCATATTTGCTCTAAAATAAGGATCAATGGATCAGGTCTTTCTCCTGCTAAAATCCTTTCTGAAGCCTCTTTTAACGATTGATTTGCAACTTGGGCAGATTCATGAGTAAGTGTCTCATCAAAAGATTGCTTCATATTTTCAACTGAAGTATATCCTCTCATATTGAAAACAGATGGACTTATATACAGATAGTTTCCTTGAAGATCCATCGTCCAGATTACATCAGAGGCATTCTCGGCTAAAAGTCTGTACTCTTCTTCACTCTGCCTAAGTGCGATTTCGGCTTGTTTACGTTCGGTGATATCGCGTATAATAAATACCATGTGGATCGGTTGTCCTTCAGCCCCTTTAATGAACTCTGCATTTGCCTCTATTTCTAATGTGCTTCCATCACAACGTAATCCCCGATATTCACCGGGTCCAGTCATTGTACCTTGAAACATAAGGGTAATATTTAAAAATGCCCGCTCCTTATCTTCAGGAACAAGGAAATCGGTGATTAAATGGCCTTGTAAGTCTTCTTGCTTCTCGTAACCAAACATTTTTAGCCCAACATCCGAAATCATTTCTATATGGCCACCCAAATCAGTAATTGTAATGTTATCCGGAGATGCAGTGAGAACTGATCGATAACGTCCTTCACTTAATATTAATGCTTCTGTAACTTTTTTACGTTCGGCTACCTCTGTTTTAAGTTGATAATTGTTATAAGCTTTTTCAGAAAGTTCGTTTGCAAATGCAAAGAGCATCTTAGCAATTTTATTAAATTGTTCCATTGACATAACAGGAACTTCATTCAAAGCTTTCATAAACTCTGACCGATCTGCACCAATTTCATCTGCATACCGAATCATCCGCTCTTCATCAATATCTTTAGTGCGCACCTGTCCGATTAACCAATTCGCAATATGTTTACCTCCAACAGTAATGCTTGCTCCTGCATCCCATAAACCTCCGCTCAGACATGGTTGTATTATTGGATCAGTAAAATTGCAACAACCGATTACAGCATCCGACTGATAACATCTTGCCCGGCCCTTTTCTGTAGTGCGAATGATACTTTTGCAAAAGCGTGAGAAATTACTGGGATTTGTAATGGGTCTGCCATCAATGGTTGTAATAATCGAAGCAACACCATGAACATCTGCAAACAAATCCTGGAAATTTTGAAGTTCTTCCAGGTTAAAAATATCACTAAACTGAACCTCGTCGATGCCACTGGTAATGTAATTGTTGATGTCAGGTGTAGATTGCATTTTATTTGCTGATTTAAGTCACAAATATAGTTTTTCATTCAAATAAGTTAGCCAAATAACTTAGTACAAATTAACTATATTCAAAATTTCCTCCATGTTATTGAGCAGTTTGTATATTGATCTGATAAAAGTATTTTATTTCTAACGGTGATTATGAGTTTTGAATTTCAGATTCAACTTTTTTATTTCCGAAATGTTTTTGCACTAGCGCAAATAAATGATCCTTATTAATTGGTTTAGATATATACTCATTACATCCGACACGAATTGTAAGATCCAGATCGCTCGAAAGGATCGTTGCTGTTTGAGCTATAATTATCACATCTGCATTGAATTTGCGTATTTGCTTCGTAGCTTCATAGCCATCCATTCCAGGCATTAGCATATCCATTAATATTAAATCGACATCAGGATTATTCCGGCAAATTTCAATTGCTTCAACTCCGGTTCTTGCCGTTAAAATATCCCTGCTATAATTTTTAATCACCTTCGAAATGATTGCAGCCGACATAATTTCATCATCGGCAATTAATATCTTTAGTCCTGATACTTTCTGCTTAATCGTGTTACCAAACTCCTTAATTAATATATCTTTAATAATTGCGCTCTCATTTTCAGTTTTTCTAATGCATGGTAATGTGAAATGAAATGTCGAGCCTTTTCCTTCCTCACTCTCAACCCATAATTTTCCGCCATGCTTTTCAACGAACTCTTTACAAAGTAACAGACCAAGTCCGGTGCTGGGTTCACCCTCAGTACCTTCACGGTTGGTTTTAACATCAAGACGAAATAAATTGCCAGTCATTTTGCGATTCAGGCCTATTCCTGTATCGCTTACAGATATTTCAATATTTGTATTATCGACTTTATTTGCTAAAATATTTACTTTCCCTCCTTTAGGGGTAAATTTAATAGCATTTGAAACAAGATTTCGAATGATTGTCTGCACCATATTACTATCAGCAAAGACATTCAGTTGATTCGAAATACCGATAACTATTTCAATATCTTTGTTATTACTCAATTTTTTAAGCGTTTCCACACTTTCCGAAACAATTGGAAATAATTCCATTTCTTCCTTTTTGAAAACAATAAGATTCTGTTGTATGCTGGCCCAATGAAGCAGATTATCAAGCAAACGAAAAAGATTTTTTGCAGAATTTTGCATATCCACAGCCATCTCTTGGATCTCGCTTCTTGACAAGCTTGATGATTCTTCGACCATTATTTTTGTTAATCCCAAAAAACCATTAAAAGGACCTCGCAAGTCATGAGCTATGATAGAGAAAAATTTATCCTTTTCAGTATTGATTTTTTGAAGTTCTTCATTTTTTCGGTTGATTTCAGCATCAGCTTTTTTCCTTTCTGTAATATCTACTTTTACAGCGACATAGCTATTAATATTTCCCTTTTCATCAAAGATTGGCGCAATAACCGAGCTTTCAATAAACTCTTCACCATTCTTTTTTTTGTTGATAAATTCACCTTGCCATATTTTACCTGCTTTAATTGTTTGCCAGAGATCTTTATAAATTTTCAATTCTGTTTTTCCCGATTTCAACAGATTTGGATTTTTACCAATAGCTTCCTGAATTGTATATCCGGTCAGTTCAGTAAATTTGGGATTTGCATATTCTATGTTGCCCTTTGTATCGGTAATTATAATTGTTGTCGGGCTTTGTTCCACCGCCTTTGATAATTTACGGACTTTTAATGTTCTTTCCTCAACTATCTTTTCGAGATTTTCATTGATATTTTTTAATTCACCCGCTTGTTTCAAAGCCAATTTATAAACCGCGCTTTGTTGCCAGGCTACAATGAAAAAGAAAACCACGATTGTTAAAAACATCATGTAGGGCAATAATAATACATAGGGCTTATATTGCAATACAATTGAATAATAGGTATCGAAAGCAATTGAGGGTATCACAAGCAAATATACAAAAGCAAGAATAAATGCGTATTTGGTTCGGCTACGGAAAGCATAAATAAAGAGGCTTATTATAGCAGCAAAAATTACTACAACATTTAGATAAGAGGTATAATTCAGATTAAATGCAACAACACCAGTAACTGTATCCGGTAGCCATCCTAAAACTATAAAAGGGATATATAAAATTCCTAAACCAATCAGAATATTTTTTTTATACCTCGTAATCCTAGTAAACTCGATTATATAGTAAAATGCAAAATAGGTCCAAAGAACTGTTCCAAGACGTGTAATTTTTTCGAGTACCAAAGTATCGACAAAATTGAATGCAAAAACATTATTGATGTAAGCTAATGGATAAAAAAGGCATAACAATGAAAAAGGAAGATAATAACCCGTGTTTTTTGATTTTCGCTGAAATGAAAAAATTAGGAAATAGAGAAAAATAAAAAATGAGCTCAAAAACATTGCTTTAATAAAATCAATGCTAAAAAGATTTCGCCAAAAAGCGTAAGTTTCTCCTAACCTGCGACTTGAAATAAAAATACCGGTCACAGGATTGATTTCACCGTATTTTGGTAGCAGTTCTATGGCTATTACATTAACCTTCTTACTTTGGTTTAGCAGATCATGCGAAAGCAGAAGGCTTTCGGTGGTATGATTCCGACTTGAATAACCGTAATTCGCGTCGCCCCGCATTGCTATAAGCCTGCCATTAAGATAGATATTACATACATAAAAAACAGGAGGAAAAACAAGTGCCCACTCTTCGTTTTCGGCAGCTGAATCAATTATAAACGAAGATCGCAAAGTCAACATTCTATTTTGGGCCGGTAACTTATTGGGGATCTGTTTTCCTTGATAGATCGAAAAACCGAGTGAATCGGTATTGCCCATTACATATCTACCAATACTTCGTTGGCTTTCTAATAGCTGAAATTGTAAGTAATGCTTGTCAGTGGTATTGTTGATCAGGTTTTGAGAAAAAACTGAATTTGAAATTAAAATTGATATTAATAAAAATATCAATAACAGATGATTTGATTTAAAGGTTAAAAACAGTTTTGTCATATTATTAGTTTTTAAGCTCTTTTTGTGAGTACTTCTAATTCATTTAAAATTCAAAACGCAAAAGTAAAACTATTAATGATAAATTTATTTTAAATATTTATAAAAGAGCTAAGTTTTAATCCTTCAAATAGAAAATAATTAGCCAAATTTCCCGGTTGTTGATGATATAACATGGAAAACTTTTGATTCAAATATGAAACACAAATCAATGCATACTTCCTTTTAGGATTGAGAAAAGGGAATTTTTTCAGATTGCGAATATAAATACCTAAACAGAAGAATTTTAAAAAACATCCAGTATGTCAAAATGCTTTTAGGTGGCTCAATACATCAATATCACCCGGTTTAGGATTGGGGCAGATCCGATTTCGTCTTAAACGTGCTCTGTTATCACTAAATTAAGAAAATCTAAATGAATTTTCGGAAGGAATATTTTCCCGAAAATCCTATCAATTACCTTACAGATGATTCTTGATTAATCTTTTAACCGGCTTAATAATGTATCATCACCGTTTTGGTACTCTCTTGCCAGACTTTGGACTGTATTCCCAGAAATAAGCTGGTTGATTGATTCTCGTATTGGCGCATATTGTCCATGAAGCGGGCAAGGATTATTTTCGTCGCAATGTTTTAACCCAAATCCGCATCCCGCGAATGTTTTTTCCCCTTCAATAGCCTGAATAATATTTTTTAATGGAAGTTCAGGTTTATTTTCATCGAAATAAAAACCTCCTCCCTTCCCTTTATTCGACAATAAAAACCTTTGTTTAACAAGCCTCTGCATAATTTTGCCTGTATAATGTAACGGAGCATCGATTTCATTCGAAATCTCAATGATTCCAGGCTTAGTGCCTTTCATATTCTGAATCTGTACATACACCAACCCACGCAAAGCATACTCTGTTTCCTTATTAAACATGGCTTCCTTCTTTTTTTTATAACCGTACAAAGTTAATGAAAAAAAGAATAAAATAATAAAAGACCTTTTTGTCTTTTATTAAATATTTTCTTATTATTGCACTTTATTTAATCGACAAAAAAAATGAATACAGACACAATCAGCAGTACAACCCCAATAGGCGATATTGTCTCCAATGACTTCAGGACCGCTTCTGTTTTTAAAAGCAATAACATCGATTTCTGTTGCGGAGGTAAGAAATCGTTAGCAGAAGCCTGTCTCGAAAGAGGAGTTAATCAGGATAAAGTAGAATTTGAATTAAAAGAATTGGCGGCTATTCCACCTAATGCCGGACAGGATTACAGATCATGGAACCCAGATTTCCTTTGCGATTACATTGTCAATACACATCACCGCTATGTGTTCAAAACATTGCCGGATCTGGTATTGTATACCCGTAAAATTGCCGATGTTCATGGAGTTCATCATCCAGAGCTTGTTGAAGTTGCCAAACTTTTCGCACAAATTAACAAGGAATTGCTACAACATTTAAAAAATGAAGAGGAGGTATTATTCCCTGCCATTAAAAGTGTCCTCTCAAACAACAATGAGGAATCGAAAAATACAATTATTTCAGAGATAGCAAGAATGTCGGGTGAACATGAATTTGCAGGTAGTGCAATGGATGCCATTAATACGCTGACAAAGCATTATTCGTTACCAGAAGACAGTTGTGGTACCTATCAGGTGACCTTTAAACTGCTTGAACAATTCGAAGATGACCTGCATATCCATGTTCATCTCGAAAATAATATACTCTATCCGGCAGCTTTAAAACTTGCCAATTAAAATTTAGAAATATGAACAACGCAACCAAAAATCTCGAAGATGATCATGTCTATATTTTGCAGTTAATAGATGTGATGGAAGCGATGACTCAATCATCCGAACCGGTTGTTTCTGACCTGGAAGAAGCTGTTGAGATTATCAAGACCTTTGCTGATGGTCTTCATCATACTAAGGAGGAAACTTATCTTTTCCCAATGATGGCAGAGCATGGATTTTCGACACAGCAAGGCCCTGTTGCTATGATGTTACATGAACATACGCTTGGAAGAGCATTTGTGAAGGGGATGTCGGAGAATATCGAACTATTCAAGAATGGTGATCTTTCGGCATTGACTTTTATTTATAGCAACATGCTCGGATATGGTGAATTGCTCCGAAATCATATCGCAAAAGAGAATAATGTTCTTTTCAGAATGGCCGATCAGGCGCTAACCAGAGACAATCAGGAGTTTTTATACAAAAAATTTGAAGAAATTGATAATAAGGAAATCTTAAATCATCCGAAAAAAGATTTCATCGCAAGAATTGAAAAGTTAAATCAATCACATCATCTCATAAATCACTAAAACAAACGCAAATCATTAATAAATAACTACATCAACAATGAATACAAAAAAACTTTGGATTAGTTTTATCCTTGTAATGACTATTTCTTTTGCTGTTCTGATCTACTATGGACGGGAAATCTATCGTCAGGCCCCCCCAATCCCCGATAAAGTAATGACTGCTGATGGCACACTCCTTTTTACCGGGCAGGATATCAAAGATGGACAGAATGTCTGGCAATCGATGGGTGGACAAGAAATTGGAACAGTATGGGGTCATGGCGCTTATCAGGCGCCCGACTGGAGTGCCGACTGGCTTCACAAAGAAGCCATGTTTATGCTCAACAAATATGCATTGGCATCCGACAGTCTCACCTATGATAAAGTAAACACTGAAAGACAGGCATCGCTTAAGATTCATTTACAGAAAGATCTTCGTGTCAATAGCTATCAGCCCGACACTAAGACCCTGATAGTTTCAAAATTAAGAGCCGAAGCCATAGCAGATAACACGAAGTTCTATGGAGGATTGTTCACAAATAATCCCGCATTGGCAAGTTTACGCGACGCTTATGCAATTCCCGAAAATTCATTAAAAGATCCGGAGCGTGTAAGACAATTAAATGCTTTTTTCTTCTGGATTTCATGGGCTTGTGTTACACAGCGACCTGGAGAAGCCATAACTTATACCAATAACTGGCCAGCTGAAGAACTTGTTGGCAATCGTCCAACTGGAGAACTATTGCTCTGGACAGGTTTCAGCGTGATGATGCTTTTGGCAGGAATAGGATTGATGGTGTGGTACTACGCAAAGAAAAGAGATGAAAAGGAAGACGAATTTCCAATTAAACATCCTTTGTTACTCGCAACACAATCTGCATCACAAAAGGCAACTTTAAAATATTTCTGGATTGTTTCTCTATTATTACTTGTCCAGGTAATTATGGGTGTAATTACAGCACATTATGGTGTAGAGGGTCATGCCTTTTATGGGCTACCTTTAGGCGATTGGCTCCCCTACTCTATCTCGCGCACATGGCATATACAAATCGCCATTTTCTGGATTGCTACTTCATGGCTTGCAACAGGGCTATATTATGCACCAGCTATCTCAGGCCACGAACCCAAATTTCAAAGATTGGGTGTTAACTTCTTATTCATTGCCTTACTTGTAATTGTTCTTGGATCTTTGGCCGGACAGTGGATGGGTGTGATGCAGAAACTTGGCTTTGTTCAAAATTTCTGGTTTGGACATCAGGGATATGAGTATGTTGACCTTGGTCGTTTCTGGCAGATCTTCCTTTTCGTTGGATTGATTATCTGGTTACTACTGATGGGACGAGCTATATGGCCCGCATTGAAAAAGAAATCGGATAACCGTAGCCTTCTCGCGATGTTTCTGATCTCAACAATAGCCATTGCTGCATTCTATGGAGCAGGTCTTGCCTGGGGAAGACAAACAAACTTAGCTGTTGCCGAATACTGGCGCTGGTGGGTCGTTCATCTTTGGGTTGAAGGATTTTTTGAAGTGTTTGCCGCTGTCATTACAGCCTTCCTTTTTGTGAGATTAAATATTGTCAAAGCCGCAACTGCAACTTCAGCTGTACTTTTCTCCACTGTTGTCTTCCTTGCCGGAGGAATCCTGGGTACTTTCCATCATCTTTACTTCACAGGAACACCAACTGCTGTAATGGCTTTGGGAGCTACATTCAGTGCCCTCGAAGTCGTACCGCTTGTTCTTATGGGTTTTGAAGCTTATGACAATCTGAAAATAACAAAGATGGCAGAATGGACAAAAGCCTACAAATGGCCTATCTATTGTTTTATTTCTGTTGCTTTCTGGAATCTTGTCGGAGCCGGGATATTCGGATTCTTAATCAATCCGCCAGTGGCACTCTATTATATGCAAGGGTTAAACACTACGGCTGTTCATGGTCATACGGCATTGTTCGGTGTTTATGGGATGCTTGGAATTGGTTTAATGTTGTTCGTACTACGCGACATGGATAAAACTGTGGTATGGAAAGACCGCTACATTAAATTTGCATTTTGGTCGATTAATATCGGTCTTGCAACAATGGTGTTATTCAGTGTTCTCCCAATCGGACTTGCACAAACAGTTGCCAGTGTTAAAGAAGGATTATGGTATGCCCGTTCAGCTGAGTTTTTGCACCAGCCTTACATGATTACACTGAAATGGATGCGTGTTTTTGGTGATACCCTGTTTGCTGCCGGAACATTATCTTTGGTCTGGTTTATATTCGGACTCAAAGGTGGCTGGAGCCACGATAAGTTGGAAGAGAAAAAATGAGATGGAGAGAATAGTGAAGAAGAATGAGACAATTTATCAATTCGACAATTCCATAATTTTGAAAATGAACCCTTCCATTGCAGTATAATTATTATCCAAAAGGGACAAATATCATTTATCCCGGGTAAGCAACCAAAGGTTGCGTTACCCGGGATATTAAAAATGTTGAGAAGAACAAATACAGACTTAAAGGTCAAACGAAACTGAATGTGTCAAATATAAAAACCATCGGTTGAGCAACCAAAGGGAGCATATCCCGGGGTGAATTTGAGATCGGGAAAATTTCTTAAAAACAACGATACTTTTAGTGTCGAATACGAATAACTCCTGCTGAAAGATCATATGGAAAGTTACCCGCGGTTATGAATGTCTTAATAAATAGAGGTGCATCTATACAAGTCTTTTGAAACACGGCTTCTTTAAGTGCCGCAAATCGAAACTTATTTTATCTTTAAAAAATCATATTTAGATTGTTGATGGGAAAGCTATTTAAAATGAAGACGAGCAAGATGATGATCACAAAATACATGAGAAATTATTTCAGATGAACAGAAAAAAGCTCGTCACAACATTTCGAAAACTCCATAAATGGCCCGGAATTATTATCACATTATTCGCAATTCACTTTGCATTTTCGGGTATTATCATGAATCATCGCAGTTTGTTTTCGGTGGTGGATGTTTCCCGGAAATGGATGCCACGATCGTATGAATATCAGAACTGGAACCAGGCAACTGTGCGCGGAGGTTTTAGTATTGGCGAAGACTCCCTGCTCTTCTTTGGAAATATTGGAACATGGATTAAAACAAACCAAGGTTATATCAATTTTAACCAAGGATTCCCCGAAGGTATTGACAACCGTAAGATCAATCAGCTAATTTTATTTAATGAAAAACTGGTTGCCGCCACTCAATTCGGATTGTTTCAACGTTGTAAATCAGATAAAGCATGGCAATCAGTACAAGGTTTTGCAAATGAACAACGGCTTGTTGATTTATTTGTCCGGAAGGATACGCTCATGATCCTAAGCCGTAACTTTTTGATAAAGACGACTGACTTAATTCATTTCAAAACTGTCGTATTACCGGCACCCGAAGGATATACCCGAAGTGCCGGTTTATTTAATACCCTTTGGGAACTGCACAGTGGCGAGTTATTCGGCACTTTTGGAAAATTACTCGTCGATTTGCTGGGATTTGTCACGATACTACTCTCTGTTACCGGATTACTTCACTTCTTTTTTCCACATCTCATCAGGAGAAGGAAAAGAATAAGCGGAACTTCGGGTAACCTGCCCGCAACCTTCAGGTTAAACCTACTATGGCATAATGTTGTGGGGTATCTCTTCGTGCTGTTTCTTGTGATCAATACTACAGCTGGCATCTTTTTGCGTCCTCCGTTGCTGATACCGATTGTCAATTCAAAAGTGGGGATCATTCCGGGATCACACCTCGATAACAACAACGCCTGGAATGATAAACTTCGGAAAGGGACATGGAACGAAAAGTTAGGAATCTTTATATTCTCCACTTCCGATGGGTTTTATGCTGCTGATGAAAACCTTTCGCGGTCAATGATCAGGTTTTATTCGCAACCTCCTGTCAGTTTGATGGGATGTAATGTACTTGAACGGGAAGATTCCACAAAATATCTTATTGGTTCCTTTTCGGGAATGTATTCCTGGGATGCTTCGAGCGGAGATGTATCTGATTTCTTTACAGGCAAAGGATATGAAGCTCCTTCCGGGATGTCGAGGCCAGTATCTGATCATATGGTGGCAGGTTACATCAACGATCATCGGAATAATCGATGGGTATTCGACTATAACAATGGAATTGAAGCGATCAATAATGCCCCAACCTGGGATATGCCCGATGAAGTCAAACTGAAATCGCCAATATCACTCTGGAATCTCGCACTTGAAATACATACCGGGAGGATCCTTGAACAATTTATAGGGATGTTTTACCTGTTATATATTCCAATTGCCGGTATCTGTGTACTTATGGTTTTAATCAGTGGATTTTTTGTCTGGCTATTGGCGCATCGTAAAAAGAAAAGAAAGGTTAATGGTTAATGTTTTAATGGTTAGTGGTTAATTTGGATTTCATTGATTTCAAAACTATGATTTCATTGATGTAATGTTTTAAAAATCCTGTTTCCTATGATATATTTTGGCTAAAGCCAATTCACAATATTCCTTTTATCCACAGGCTAAAGCCAGTGGCAATTCAAAAAAACTTTTTTAAATTAATCTGCTTTAAAATATTCTGGCTGAATTGCATTCAATCTTTTGATCTTTAGCAATGAATTGCCTCCTGCTTTAGCAGGAGGTTTAATATTCTAATTCCTTGATCGGCTTTAGCCATAAATTCGTTTTCAACATTTATTTTTCAATTGCAACCTTTAGCATGCCGGTCTCAAGTTCCCCAAATATTCAACCTTCACCCATCGTTTAAGCGCTAAAATATTCTACTTTCGTCAAATATTGACTAATTGAATAACTATGCCGCTGATCATTATTGCTGCCGGAATCATACTCCTTTTTGTTCTGATAAGTGTTTATAAAATCAGCGCATTTCTTGCCCTGTTAATCACCTCTTTTGCTGTTGGTTTGCTCAACAGCATGGAACCGCTTGTCATTCTGCAATCCATCACTTCGGGACTTGGAAGTACAATGGGAAGTCTGGCACTCATTATTGTCTTCGGGGCAATGCTTGGGAAATTACTTGAAGAGAGTGGCGCGGCTTACCAGATTACAAATAAGCTGGTCGATCTTTTTGGACTTGGGAAGATACAGATCGCGATCATGATCACTGGTTTTCTCGTAGGATTACCCATGATTTACAATGCAGGTTTCCTTGTTTTGATTCCGCTCATCTATGCCCTTGCATCTTCAACCAAATTACCGCTGATCTATCTTGGACTCCCCTTATGTGCTGCACTATCTGTCACGCATGGTTTCCTTCCTCCCCATCCTGCTCCAACATCGATCGCTTTTATATTTCATGCGAATCCAAACCTGACCTTAATGTATGGAATGATGGTTGCAATTCCCAGTATTATTATAGCAGGACCTCTGTTATCAAGATTCTATACCAACTGGAAACTCACACCTCCCAAAGAATTATTTGCTGCGCGCGAATTCACGCCCGAAGAGTTACCTTCATTATCTTCAAGTCTTTTCACCGCGATAAGCCCTATTATTTTGATGTTATCCGGAGCCATTATTCAGATGGTAATTCCTGCAGAAAATAACAATGTCAAAATATTGAAGTTTATAAGCGACCCGACAGTGGCGCTTTTCTTTGCAGTTTTTATCGGCATTTACCTTTTGGGCATCCGAAAGAAACGAAAGATGTCGGATCTTATGAAAACATTATCCGATTCTGCTTCAGGTGTAGCAATGATCCTGCTGATCATTGCTTCGGGCGGCGCTTTCAAACAAGTTCTTGTTGATAGCGGAACAGCAGATTATATAAAAGTGATTGCAAGTGGGTTTAACATGTCTCCTTTGGTACTTTCATGGAGTGTTGCGGCATTGATCCGGTTTGCAATTGGCTCAGCAACGGTTAGCTGTATAACAGCAGCAGGCTTAACTTTACCTTTGATTACAGGAACCGGCGTTTCGCCTGAATTAATGGTGATTGCCACGGGTGCAGGAAGCCTGATGTTTTCGCATTTCAATGATATTGGTTTCTGGATGTTTAAAGAGTATTTCAATACATCAATTAAACAAACCTTCCTGGTCTGGACAGTGATGGAAACACTCATAGGCATCATCGGATTAATCGGAGTATTGATATTAAGTCACTTAATTTAAACCTTCAATTGCCCCATCCATAAAGAGTTGTTACATTTGTAGAAAATTGATATCATGTGGGATCAACTTAAAATACTTAGAGAGCAATACATTAATCAACGAATTACAGATTCGATTGATTATGAGAAATTCTGCATAATTTCAATTGTCTATAATTCGTCAAAGATTGAAGGTTGTTCACTATCTGAAACAGATACAAAAGTTCTGATTGAGAATAATATAACTGCGCAAGGAAAACCTTTGACTGACCACCTGATGATTAAAGATCATTACGCTGCTTTTTTAATGCTTAAGGAAACAGCGAGGGAAAAAAGAAAACTTTCAGTTGAATTTATCCGGGAAATTAACGCGTATGTAATGAAATCAACCGGAAGCAAAGTCAGCACAATTTCAGGTGATTTAGATACATCAAAAGGTGATTTAAGATTAGCACAAGTGTATGTCGATATCAAGTACTTCCCCGATTTTTCGAAAATTCCCGAACTATTACAGCAACTTGTTGATAATGTCAATAGCAGGATCGATAACATTCAGGGAGATGAGATCATCAAATTATCCGCTGATATTCACTATAATTTTGTAAACATCCATCCTTTTGGTGATGGAAATGGAAGGACCGCAAGGTTATTAATGAATTACATTCAATTGTATCACAAAGAACCACTTATAAAAATATTTACCGAAGATCGGGCACCATATATTGAAGCACTGAATGAAACTGAGGATAAAGGTGACTTAAATATCTTCAGAGACTTTATTTGTAGTCAGCAGATCAAGTTTTATGAATCAGAATTGGAAAAATTTAAGCAAAGTAAATCAGGATTTTCATTGCTTTTCTAAGAGACTAAATGACATTTTGATTGAACATACATCGAAAACAACCATTTTTCGTAAGAACAATAACCTTCATTGCATAGAATGCGAGGGAAAACTATTCAAATAATAATTTTCCAGTCATTATCTTAGTTTCGCTATACAGCAAATCATCCATTAATATTGTTTTATGATTACTTTTGTCGAGGCAATTATTACTAAAAGGAAGTTAAAGAAAGATTAATTAGTTGGATTACAATACCTTTTGTTCAGTTATAATTGAGATGGGAAAATTTGTAAAAAGATGAAGATACTGATATTAATTATAGTTGGATTATCATTTTGGATAAAAAATACTGTTGCACAGGATACAATTCATCTGAATCCAAAGGTGGAGTATTATTCTAAAAATGGAGAACTTTTCGATAAATTGAATAATTCAAAAGTCCTTTCAAAATATTCATCATGCGAAAAGATTCAAGTATCAAATGACTCCTTTAAAATCGAATATTGCTATTATATTGACAATAAAAGAATTCCTTTAAGCGGAACTGACTATTTTAAAATTGTTCATGATTCGATATTAATTAAAGATAATGAGAGTTGGTGTTTTAAGAAGTTAAGCGATAATGTGTATCGTGTTAACAAACAAACTGATGGTTTTATTGAAAAAGGTACCTCATATTCAATTATTCCATTTGTTAAAAATGGGGACTTCTTTCATATGAATAATCAGAATGATACATTGCTTATTGAGCACTTTAAAATGGGATATTATATTTGCACAACGATTCCCAAAATAGTATTTAAAGATACAATATACTCCGAAGTTGATGAAATGCCTAAATTTCCTTCAAAATACGGTGACCTACAAAGCTATATCGAAAAGCGATTAATATTTCCTGCTATTTATAACGAATCAAGTATTTCAGGAAAAGTCTATGTCAAAACAGTAGTAATGGCAAATGGCAAAATAAAAATTATTGAGGTAATAAGAAGTGTTGATCCTCCGTTGGACAATGAAGCATTGAAAGTTATTTCAAAGTTACCTGAATTTGAACCAGGTAAAAACAAAGGAAAAGAAGTTAATGTTTATTACACTATTCCCGTCAGTTTCATTTTAAGATAGAAAAACAAATTTGTCTTAAATCAAAGCTAATCAACATCTTCTATTTCGTTATGCTTTTAAACAATTATGATTATTTTTGTTGAAACAATCATTGCTAAAAAGAATCAATAGCAGGAATAAAATGATCGGTTACAATACCTTTAGGATCTAAAATTTAAAGAACCCACCAAACATGGAATATTCGGACGAAGAAAAACCAAAATTAACTTCAAGGGCAGCAATTCTTATTTTCTCATTCTTGCTTTCTACAATTTTTGGGGCATTACTCTTTGCTCAAAACCTGAATGAAACAGGTAAAACAAAAGCAATTATCAATGTTATTTTGTTTTCATGCAGCTGGAATATTATTATTTCGAAAATTCTCAGTCAAATAATCCACAATGGTTTGGTCGTTTATGGAATTACGAATATTTTGGGGGGATTAATTTTAATAATTCCATTTTGGAATTATTATCTAAAGGAAATAGTTGAGTTTAAATCAAGAAAAATAGGGGCGCCTTTAATTGTTTTGATGGTAATTGCAGTTGCATATTTTGCATTCATATTCTTATCCAAAAATCATTAAGGAATACGCAATATTTATTCAATTGGCGTGAGCATATAAATGTTTATAACATCAAAACAGCTGACCTCACCAAATCGAAACAACTGTTTTCCAAATTTAAGAACATATTAAGCGCCATTAAATGGAAAACTTTTCTTTAAAACTTGAACTCCGGATCGACTGGAGTGAGATTGATCTTTTTGGACATGTGAATAATTTATCGATCCTTCAATATATTCAGTCTGCAAGAGTTAATTATTTAGAGGCCATTGGACTGATGCCATTGAATTCTGAAATAAAAACCGGTCCAATTTTGGCTTCAACGACCTGCCAGTTCCGGAAAATATTGTTTTATCCCGGAAATGTAACTGTCTATTCGAAAGTTGATCTAATCAAAAACACAAGTTTCAGGATAATTCATGAAATCAGAAACGATCAAAATGAGATTTCAGCCGAAGCACACGATATCATTGTTTTATATAACTTCGAAAAGAATTCAAAAATCATTATCTCTGACGAGATGAAGAAGAAAATTGCAGATTTGGGATATATGAAATAACCCCAAATTGATTCCGCAGGATGAAACACCCCGGTTTGTTCACAACATTATCAAATCCATCGCATGATTAGGCTAATTCGTGCCTAATCTGTCATCGGATTATACCTGTTTGAATTTATTGCGATCTGGAAGATATTTTTCTGCAATGTTTTTACGATTTCTTTTGAATTTGTGTCAATAAATCCAGTTCTATTTTGTCAAGTTTCCTTTTCTTACTTTGTTCTTTTAGCAAGAGACCCGTAGTTTTGAGATCACTATTATACCCTGCTTGATCACCCATCTGATTTTTAATTCTTGATCTGAAATAAAAATAAGTGTATTCATTAGGATCCATGCGAATTGCCTGATTAAGATCGCCCAGTGCTTTTTGCAAATCACCCGATGCCTGATAAGCAAGACTTCTGTTGAAGAATATTTTCACCTCTTCAGGAAAATTAACAATGATCATCGTATAGGTATCAATGGCTTGCGGCCATTGTTTCATAGAATAATATTTTTGAGCTTTGTTTTTCAAAACTGAATAGTTGACCGGCCATGTGTTTGAATAGTTTTCATATTCATTGATAGCTCCTTTACTGTTACCTGATTGTTCCATCATTTCAGCGTGGGTAAGTATCAATGTTGCGTCCTGAGAATTCTTTTCTATTGCTTCTTTCAATAAAGATATTGCTTTATCTAAATCATTCCGGGCCAGTTCTGGGTTTGAATTATTCTTAAAGAAAAGAGCCCTTTCACGATAGGATGAATAATTGCCCGGATCGACCGAAATGGCTTTATCATAATCGGCTCTGGCTGCCGATCTGTCACCCTTCGTTATAAAAACACTTGCCCTTGCAATATAAAAAACCGATGAATTTGGATATCGTTCAATTATTCCATTCAATAAATGAAGGGCTTGATCCAATTGATTCATATTTTTGTACGAAACAGCCAGGTTGTAGGATACATGTGTATTATCGGGTTGCAGTTCAAGCATCTTTTTAAAATAAGTTATAGCTTTAGGTAAATCTCCTGTTTTTTGATACACCGATGAAATCAGATCGTATGCGCTATAATTATTTTGATCGGATTTTAAGATAGATAAACCATCCTGAATTGCACCTTCATTATCGCCCATCAACAATCTCAATTCGCCTCTTTTAATAATAAGTGATTTATCTCCGGGGTTCTGCTGAACCTGCTTTTCAATGAGTCTTTTTGCAATCCTTTTATCACGCAGATCATTGATTGACTTCGACTGTCCGAGAATAATATTTAAGACAAACCTGTTTTCGTAAGCCTCAAAAAAGGAACTATCTGCCTTAATTGCCTTATCAATGTTCGTTATGGCATCCTGATATTTCTTATCTGTAATATCGGATGTAGCCATCCGGTTAAAATAAACAGCATTCTGCGAAAAATTATCGGTCATCTTCCTAAAGTGATTGACTTTACCTCCAAAAAACTCGGGAATATTGGCTGCCTTTTTATCAAATGCCATATTTTCGAGAAAAACAGGTGGGGAATCATTCCCATTTTCATCAATATGGGTAAGATACAATTTAGTATACGGCCCTTTCAATTTTGAAGAAAAAACAATCCATTTACTATTGGGCGACCACGAATGCCATGAATTCATATTTGCAGTATTGCATTTCATTAAGCGTGGTGTTCCCCCTTCTGCCGGCATGATATAGAGTTTACTGTCGGGTTGCAACAACATGAAATTTGAAGACTGGCAAAAAATTACCCATTTTCCATCCGGAGAATACCGGGCAAAGAAGTTACTTTTATTGTTATTCGATGCTCCCGCGACAGGTATTGCCTCTCCCCCCTTTCCTTCATTAAAAGGGATACGATACAAGTCGAATTTGAACTCTTTTTGTCGTGTAATGAATTCTTTTGCATCCTCTAAATTAAGCAAAACGCTTTCTGAATTATCAATTTTGGAAGAAACGTACCTGTTAGCCCGTGTAAACATAACTTCAAGATTATCAGGCGACCAGTTGGGGTTGCTTTGAACGTATTTCTTGTCGGATGCTCCCGGAAGCTCATAATATTTTTTTGTTTCGCGGTCATATACGGCAATTATCCCTTTAATTGGGAAGAACAGCTGAGAATATTCGAGGTTATCAACGGCAACAAAGACGGAGCGGTCCTTCACAGTAGAGAGTACATATTTACCATCAGGCGAAACCTGTGATAATAACCCGTAAGTATGTGCACCATCTTCTCTTTTGTAATCGCTCCAGGTAATTATTTTATCGAAAGTCAGGCGAACCGTGTCCTTTAATGGCGCAATAATATACGATCCCTTGTCGTTCGCATAATCAATATCCATCGCGATAAGCCCATCCTTCGAAAATGAATGGCAATTGGCACATACGGGTATATGATCTAAAATCTTTTGTGGTGTGCCACCGGCAACACTGCCTGAATACCATTCTATTTCATTGACATTTCTGACTGCATAACTAAAAGGGAGGGGTACAGCCCTGTAAAAGATGGAAGCGCCAACTGAATCTTTCGAAAATGAAAAGGAAACCCTGCCGGATGAATATTTACTCCCAAAAATGCTGTTTTGATCACCTATAATTGTGCAGAAAACAGGATCTGTTGCTGCGGCTGTTTTTATATTCAACCACATTGCCGAATCAGGACGCCATGTTAATGATTTTACATCACCGCGATACAATTCTTTCCCACTTTGTGTTGAAAAACGGATGCTCCATTTCGCCGATGTTTTCAACGTATCGTGCCATATAAATTGAGGCGCCGGAAATTCGGGAGGGAAAATAGTACCTTCCCGCGGATAATCGATTGTTATCCCCGATGGATGAACCTGGTTTTTATCGATCGATTGAAATTGACTGTCATTCCTCCCGTTTTGGCAGGAACATATACAGAAAATCAGTAAAGTAATGGCCAAGTATCGTTGAAACAGATGCTGAATCTGAAAATTAATTGCTCCGGAATATTTCGGCATGATGCACTTATTTTTGAAATTAGTCCGCCTGGTTATCTTATTTGTCAATTGTTTGGTTATAATTATTGATTGATTCGAAAATTTTCTAATAAGATGTAATCGGTTGTTTTAAATGGTTCGCCAAAATTAAGTTTTAAAAGATAAATGGCAAATATTAAAGTCGAATTATGATTAAAATGCAGGGAGAAAAGGAAGTAATCTGCCAATGTTCTTTTGGGAAGATGATTATTAAGATATGGTTCCTGATAAAAATGATGAATAACTGAAAAAATACCTTTTAAATCATTTAGCTTTGACTCTCCGTAAACGCTCTTCTTCAAATCGTTTAATAAATATAACCCGCGAATTGAACGTTAATTCTAAGTTTAGTCTTTTCAGGAATAAAAGATTCAGGATAATGCACTAAGTAAGAAATCACAAATGCAATATCCTATCCGATTTATTAAAATTGGGAGAATAAAATCATTGATTACAGCAGACATTCATGCAATGCGAATCGTACTCTGAATAAAAAGAACTGCTATTTGATGAATGAGGTATGATATCATCTCAAATAAGTGTCCTATTTCCCAAATACCATCCGACATTTACCCAATGTTTCAAGTTATCCGACCAATAACTTAAAACATTCATCCAATGTCTTAAGTTATCCGACCAATAACTTGCGACATTAGCCAAATTCATGGTGGAAAAGTACCAATGCGTCAAGTTATACGACCAATAACTTGCGACATTGGTCAAATGCAAGGTTGAAAAAGACTAATGTCGTAAGTTATCCGACCAATGTCTTAAGTTATCCGACCAATAACTTGCGACATTAGTAAAATGCATAGTGGAAAAGTGCCAATGTGTCAAGTTATACGACCAATGTCTTAAGTTATCCGACCAATAACTTGCGACATTAGTAAAATGCAAAGTGGAAAAGTACAAATGTGTCAAGTTATACGACCAATAACTTGCGACATTAGTCAAATACATGATGGAAAAGCACTAATCCATAAAGGTATCTGACCATTAACTTGCGACATTAGACAAATACATGGTGGGAAAGCACAGAGGCGTCAGGGTATCTTACCAATAAAATGAAATATTTGCCAAATACATTGTCGAGTGTGGCAAATAACGGATGGAATTGTCACAATGTCAGAAGTTAGATGACCAATAAATTGAAACAATTTGCTGAATAGTTTCATTAATTCAATCTATTGATGATGAATTTCTACAGATTGCAGTAGAAATTCAACTAAAAAGCAAAGTTTACAGATGTGTTGGTTGAATATTCTAAAAACAGTCAATAAGGTTGTTTTTTGTTATTCCTATTTATTGTGCTAAGGTCGAAAAAAAGGATAAGGTTTTTAAACACTATTCTTAAAACTTTACCCGAATATCAATTTTAAGAAAGAAGCCACCAAAACCTGAATACATTATTGTTTTTCAAGTGTTTTATGCTTTGTTTCGGATCTGAATCAGGCTAAATACCATAAATAACCTGTGAAATAGTATTCAATATTTTATAAATATTTTAATTTTTATTAAAAAAAGAGATCAATAAATTAAATTTTCTTGCTTAACTTTATCCTATCAAACCTAAAATTAAAGAACGATGAGAATACACCATATTGTTTTTGATTTTATCAGGTGTCCATACGCCGAAAAGATTGCAAAAGGGAAAAATGTTTATGCGAAAATGAAGGGTAATCCCTATTTCCCGTCTCCTGATGTTGACCTGAACCTCCTAAAAAGCTCGACAGATGCCCTCGAAATGTATTATCAGGGTTCCTTTAGCGGAGACAAGCAAATAAAAGCCAAACTGCATCAGGAAGTGAAAGTTTGGGTTGAATTAATGCGTGATGAAGCCAAATATGTAGAACGGATCGCCAAAAATGATGTTGTAATTCTGCTAAGTTCCGGATTTAATCTCGCAAAACCATCCATCCCAGGGAAAAGAGCCGAATTTAGTGTGAAGGTTGGAGAAAAACCGGGTTCTGTTTTCGTTCGGAGAAAGGCATTAAAAAACGCTTACGCTTACATATGGCAATATTCCATCAATGTTTTGCCCGAAAACGAAGCTGATTGGACCTATGGCAGTATCACTGTTCAGGCTTCACACTTGCTAAGTAATCTTATCTCCGGAACAAGGTACTGGTTTCGGGTTGCAGTTGTAACGCCAAAAGGTATTACAGCTTATTGCAATCCGGTTTCACGCGTGGTACAGTAATAAAAACGGATTCAGGAATTTGCAATCAGGAATTGAGCGTGATTTCGGGATAGGATTCGAATTTAAATCCATGAAATTGCTCCCATTCATAGGCGGAACCGAGGCTAAATTCAGCTTTAACGAACGTTGAAACCGATTGTCCGGGAAGAATTTCTTCATCATCCTTTGCTAAAATAACAACGGGAATGAGCGGAACCTTTTTAACCAAAGCAATACTTGCTAAGTTATGCGCTTTCCATATAAATAAATCTCTGCCAAACTGAACAGTTTCAACAGCATTCGTTTGATCAAACTCCAATTCAACAATTGATTGGCCGATTTTTATTAATTCCTGCTGTTCGGTCTGACTGACCTGTTGTGTTGGATATAATAACTTTGGAGAAATCCAATGTTTGTTAATTGATGCATGATCCGAAAACGCAATAAATAAATCGGCAATCAACTTTGATATTTCTTCGACTGATGCATTCGTTGTGTCGACCACTAAATCATAATTGTCCAGGTCACCACAATCGACACCATATATTGATTTAAATCTTTTATCTTCCGCAGCCCTTCTTTCAAGAAGATTTAACGATTTCTCGTGAATATCTTCCATCACCTGCTCACTGTCTCTGTGACAATCGGCCATTACACGTTTAGCTGCGACTATCGGATTAACCGTAAGGTATATTTTAAATGAATTACGGATAAAATGCCATGCCATTCTTGAATCAATCGCAAAAGATTCCTCCTCATCATTTAGTTTTATTACAAAATCGTCGATGTATTTATCGATATCAAGGTTTTTTTCAGCAAAATAATTTAACTCCAAAGTATTCATACCTTGCTCTTTACCTATCTGGCGCTGAATTCCGCCCGTTGAGAAATATTTAAAGTTAAGCATTTTGCATAAGGCTTTTGCAACAGTGCTTTTACCACTTCCCAAATCGCCTGTAATTGTAATATCGAGTTTAATTATCTGTTTATTCATAATGGCCGCAAAGATATATTTTGTTTCTAAATTTTAATACCTTTAACCTAAGGAAACAATTTATAAGATAACATGGCACAATACAAAATGATTACGCTTTTTGCGGTAGCAATTCTATTTTCAGCGTGCGATTTCAGCAAGAAAGAAGCTCCCAAAGCAACACCTTATCCTGAATGGGTAAAAAACAGTGTGATTTACGAGGTCAACACGCGACAATATTCGCCCGAAGGGACCTTTAAAGCGATTCAGACCGATCTTCCAAGGATTAAAGCACTTGGTATTGATATTCTTTGGTTCATGCCCATTTACCCTATTGGCGTTGAAGGTCGTAAAGTGCCTGAAGGCGCTAAAACAAGTCTTGGAAGTTATTATTCAATCCGCGATTATAAAGCAATTAATCCTGAATTCGGAACAGATGAAGATTTTAAAAGCCTTGTAATTGAAGCACATACTATGGGCTTTAAAGTAATTATCGATTGGGTCGCAAATCATACCTCACGTGATCATGATTGGGTCAAAAATCATTTTGACTGGTATAAAAAAGATGCAAAAGGGAATATTGCAACCCCGTTTGACTGGACAGATTGTGCACAACTCGATTACAGTAATAAAGAGTTGCGAAAAACGATGATTAAAAGCATGAACTATTGGCTAAAAAACTTCGGAATTGATGGATTCAGATGCGACATGGCAGGACTTGTACCTACCGATTTTTGGGAAGAGGCGCGCACAGAACTACAACAGATTAAACCTATTTTTATGCTGGCCGAAAATGAAGATAAACCAGAGCTTTGCAATATAGCATTCGATTCAAATTATGGTTGGGAGATGCATCACCTGATGCATGCAATTGCACAAGGAAAGAAAACAGCAAACGAAATCTTAAATCTGCAAACTAAGATCGACACATCGCTTCCTCAAAGAGCCTTCAAGCTAAATTTTATCACTAACCACGACGAAAACTCATGGAACGGTACGGCAAAAGAGAAATTCGGTAAAGGAGAGAAAAGTTGTGCGGTACTTACTTACACACTTCCCGGTATGCCATTAATTTATAACGGACAAGAAGCAGGTATGACAAAAAGACTTCGCTTTTTCGCAAAAGATACGATCAGCTTTAAAGACACATTGATGTTTCCTTTCTACAGAACAATGAACTATCTCAAACATCGTAACAAGGCACTTTGGAATCCTCCATTTGGTGGCAAGTTAGTTCCTCTAACAAACAATGCTCCCGAGAAAATCGTTTCATTCCTTCGGTCATCAGAGAATGCACGTGTGATGGTATTAATAAATATGAGTCCCGACACCATCACAACGACAATTACCACCCCCATTGCTGACGGAAAATACATCAATGTTTTCAATAAGAATAAGATCAATTTCAATAGCGATAACCGTAAATGCTATTTCGAACCGTGGGAATATTTAGTGCTGGAAGGAGAGTAAAAAAAGGTTAAAGGTAAAGGGGTAAAGGGTAAAGGAAAAAAATTTAAGGGTAAAGGAAAAAGGTTAGAGGGTAAAGGAAAAAAATTCAGGGTTAAAGGAAAAAGGGTAAAGGGTAAAGAAGAAAGATAAAGGTTAAAGAAATAATTACGATTTGGGACAATTATTCTGCCTGAACGCACGACACTGAAAGTGTCGAATATAAATAACCCCGGGTAAGCGATCAAAGGAAGCGCAACCCGGGGTTATTAATGAAATATTTAAAAGCGCATCTCTAAAAGAGATACAGAGAAAATTTTACTGTATGCGCTGCAAATTAAAAGTTGGAATTAAAACCGTTTCTATTTCAGGAACTTCTCGCGTCTCTGGAGATTTGTTAAACCACCCAGCAAGAAAACAATACTGCTTATCGAGAGAAAGAGCCGGTTTTTCTGTGATATTTGCGACCAGATCATTTCATTCATCTTATCAGGAATTGAATAAGGGTTATGAAACACATTCCACTGTGTACGGTCGAGCGAATCGGCAAGAATCATTAAGAATACCCCAATAATAATCATGACCACCGCTGTTCCGTTGCCATTTTTGACAATTGTTGAAACGAGAAATGCAAGACATCCCAGGAAGCAAACCGGGAACATCAATTGCCACGACATTTCGAAGACGGGATAAGGGGTTAATCCATAATAACCTATCCAACAGAAAAGGTAAAGGAAAAACCATGTCAATAAAAAAATCATAAATAACCTTACTAACCAAACTTTATAACGGTAGTTGGGTATTCCGAAAAGTATCTCCAGAATCCTCGTATCGGCATCGCTCTGAATTCCGAACACTGTGGGATAAAAGACCAACAATAATCCCGGAAACAACAGCATCCCATACACCGATGATGAATTATAACTCGGAAAATTGAATACTACGTTAATAGAAAGCAGAATAAAAATTAAAAGCGCCGCCAATACGAACCATATGAACCTTCCGGCGAAAATGATTTTAAGATTATAACGGGCCATTTTATGGATCAGGTCGATCCAAAAGTAAAGACGGCTCTCTTTGGAAAATATTTTAGCTGTTGTAGTCATTCTTCTATTATTAAATTACTGACCAATTCCTTTTTCGTTGAAACGAAGAAACTCAATCTATCAGGAGTTTCAGTTTGTGGCACCTAAAACAAACCTATTTCAATCTACATTTGCTGATGCGCCTCTTAATCTCTCGTATTTCCGGCCCCGGGATACTTTCCTTTTGGTCACTCACCCGGGGTCATTCCTGCTAAACCATTTCAGTGTAAAAAGAAAAAATATTTCATTATCCAATTTTCAAATTGGAATATTAACAAATCTCCTTTCAACTTATTTCTTCACCTTAAGTCCCTTGAGCATGCACAAATACGCCTCTTCAAGAACAGGTTTTACAAGCACTGCATCTTCAGATGGTTTGACATCAGAAAGAAACCTTAATTTGATGTTATCCCCATCCCGCATATGATGAACAACCCTGTCTTTTGCCGGGAATGCATCAAAATCTTTTGCCGGAATTGTATATTGCCAAACAAGTCCCTCTGCAAGTTTTACCATATTCGCCGGATTTCCTGCATAATGAAGTTCTCCACGATTGACAACTGCCACCTGATTACAAGAACTTGATATGTCTTCGATAATATGGGTTGAGAAAATAACAACTCTTTCGCGGCTTAATTCAACCAAAAGATTCCTGAACCTGATTCTTTCGCGAGGATCGAGTCCGGCAGTTGGTTCATCCACAACAAGTATTCGGGGTAAGTGAAGTAAGATCTGTGCTATCCCGATACGTTGTTTCATACCGCCCGAATATCCACCAATTTTGTCGTCTTTGCGATCCCAAAGATGAACAGATGACAACACATATTCGATACGCGTTGCACGTTCAACAGGATTGGTCAAACCTTTTAGTATTCCTTGGTAATCAAGGAACTCATAGGCCGACATATTTTCGTAAGAGCCGAATTCCTGGGGAAGATAACCGATCAAACCTTGCAATTCTTCGCGTTTCTCCTGGGTATCAATTCCATTGATCCAGACCTTACCGTAGCTTTGTTCGTAGATACCGCAAATAATGCGCATCATCGTTGATTTACCAGCGCCATTCGGGCCCAATAAACCAATCATACCAGTTTCTATTTCGAGAGATACACCTTTTAATGCTTTGAAAGCATCGCGTTTACGCCCAATCAAAGGCATCTGTTCAACCAATTTATAGAATGAACGTCGTATTCCAGCAAAACGTCCCTGAAGCCTTTCGATATTAATATTTTCGTTGTAAAGTTTATCCGCTGTCCGCTGAACAATCAGTGCAAAATACCATAATACAGCAATCATGATAACCGAACCTATCGATTTCCACTCGATGTAAAACAGAAACAGAAAGATAAGCGGAAGTATCCAATAGATGAATGACTGTCCCCATTTGGATAGTTTAACAGGCCATTTCGTATGCTCTTTTTCACTTTTATATTCGAGATATTGGCTTACAGGACCCCAAATATATAATGATAAAAAGAAAATAAAATGGGCAAATATGAACATGTAGAGGCCGTTCTTTAAATACCCGAAACAAAAATAAAACATGAATCCCAACATAGGCACCAGCCAGACAAAGTCTTCAAAATCATTCCACTGGTGGTAATACTTTATCTGACCTGCTCTTTCGCGAATATGGCGGTTTCCAATCCATTCACGTTTGAAACGACTTCCCCAATCGTATATTTTGACAAGGTTTTGAACCGTAATACGGATAGGTTCTTTAGGATCAATAACAGTCTCTTTTGCCTTCCGCAAACTATTCATCATAAACCAGGTTGTTCCAGGAATTACAATAACAACTGCAATCATATCCAGCATTTGCCAAAGGAAAGAATCAACCCGTTTATAAATCAAAAAGATACCAATAACAAGTAGGACCATTTGAATGATCCGTGTTCTGACAGATAATCCCTTCATCCAGATAATGGCATTTTCGAGACCAAAATAGAACGTTGGAATAAATATTAAGGTCAGCATTGTGCTCATACTTAATCCACCGATTACGGTAATTGCAAACGGAGCGCCAATTGCACCCACATATTCGTTATCTCCCATTGCTAAAGGAAACATGGCCACAACAGTAACTATTGCAGTGATTAGAATGGGCCGAATGCGCGACATACCCGCAACAATTAATGCTCTTTCTGTACGGAAACCACGCTTTCGAAGGATGTTGGTATAGTCAATCAGGATAATTCCATTATTAACTACAATACCAATCAAAATAATAAACCCAATGAGTGTATTTGCACTAAAAAGGGAATTCCCTGTCATTATAAGAGCGACAAATGAACCAATTGCTGCGAGAGGAATCGAGAACATTAATACAAATGGCGTAGCAAGAGATTCAAATACTGAAGCCAGTATCATAAATATCAGGATAAAGGCAGCAAGGATCAGAAAATAAAAATCTTTCAGCTGATCTTCCTCATGAATAACCTGAACAGCAACACCGGCAGGTAACTTATAACTTTCGACAACCTTGTCAACCTCTGCACGATAAGTGGCTAATAAATCTTTCGAATCCTGAGCAGAACTAACAAATGAATAGGTCACTTCAATCTGTTTTTCACGATTGACCCTTGTGATATTTGCAGCACCCGTAGAATAAACAATCTCACTAATGCTCTGAAGTTCATGTAAACCTCCGGCAGCATCGGGCACCGGAAGTGTGCGAAGATCGTAGATAGTACGCGGTTTTTTCTGTTGTTCGAGTGTTGTTCCCAACTTTGGCATCTCTTTGATGAGAATATCATACTCATCGGTTCCTTGCTTAAACTGAATATTTGTATTAATCTCCTTACTGAATGAGTTAAGTTCACCTGAAATATTAGCCAATGAGACACCATATTCACTCATGGTCAATGGATGAAATCTTAGATGTACTTCGGGCCGGTTATCTGAATAACTTACACGAACCCTGTTCATCGATTCAAGAGATTCGAGAAAATACTGAAGGTCGCCTGCTACATTTTTCATAACATCAAAATCCTGACCTTTGATTAAAATCTTTTCTTCATTCGACCCGACGCCTAACATTTTCATCATACTACCAGTTCCACCACTACTCTGACGACTTGCAGTACCTCCACCCCCACCTCCGCTTGAACTTGTGGTTGTTTCAGAAGCATCAGCAATATCAATTACAGCTCCGGGAATATTTTCCACCCTTTTTTGAACATCTTGCCGTATCTGAGCGATAGTTCGTTTACTTGTTTTCTTAAAGTTCTCTTTCAGTAAAACATTTAAGGTTGCACTTTCAACCTGGATATTGCTTGTAATATCTTCTTTTTCAGCTAATGTATCAATCCTGCTTTCTATCTGTGCAACGATTTTATCTGTCGACTCAATGGTTGATCCGACAGGCATCGTAACACTGATTCTGAATGCATTGGTTTCGACTTGCGTAAGATTATTCATACTTACCGCAAGACACAGAAAAATAGTAACGAAGAAGAAAATTAAAACCCAGATAATGGTTTGTGCCGGCTTTCGTAGTGAATACTTCATCAGCATTACATAAGCCTGAACCAACTTATTGCGTGTTGAGACGACATTAAAGCTCAGGTTCATGCTGTTTTTCTTCTTCAGAAAAGAATAAGCCATCATCGGGACAAGGAGCATCGCAACAAAAAGCGAAATCGTAAGGGTTGAGATGATCGATACTCCAACATTTTTGCCGATGAGTGTGATCAGAAAATTATCGGAAAATAGAAATGGGAGAAAAACAGTAACAGTAGTCAGGGTAGAAGCAGTTACAGAGCGCCACACCTCGGTAGTTCCCTGGACTACGGCCTCTCGCGGAGACTTTCCGAGCCCCCGCAATCGATAAATATTCTCGAGCACCACCACACTATTGTCGAGCAACATCCCCACCGCCAATGCCATCCCAACAAGTGTTAAGCTGTTAATAGAAATATTACCGGCGTAGAAAAAATTGAATGCTGTAAGAACAGAAATTGGAATGGCCAATGCAATGATAGAGACCAGCTGAAAATTCTTCAGGAATATCCACAGAACCATAATTGCCAAAAGTCCTCCGACCAATGCAAGTTCTCCGATTTGATCAAGGTTTTTCTCCATCGTATCAGCTGCATTGTTCTGTACTTTAATCTGAATATCTTTCGATGCCAGGCTCTGGTTTAATTTGGCAATAACAGCCAAGGTATTATGAGAAAGATCGATAAGATTTGACTGAGCATCGTTGACCAAAGTTATTGAAACAGCATCCTTTCCGTTTACACGCGAATAAGAGGTTTCCTCCTTGGTACCAAAATAAACTTTTGCGACATCTTTTAATAAAATAGGACCAGTAGCAATCACCAGGTTACTAATTTCCTTCAGGTCATCAAACTCGGAGGTAACTTGTACGAAGTATTGTTTATTAGCCTCATACACATCTCCTGCGAAAGCACGGGCTTTATAATTCGCAGCTATTTTGTTTCGGATTGTAGCTGCAGTAATGTGATAAGCTTCGCAAACATCCATATCAAGCTGGATTTCAACCGACTTCTGGCGACCGCCAAAAATGTTTACTCCTGCAATACCATCGATATTCTCGAGTTCAGTTTTGATTTTTAGATCCGTTACGTTCCGGACTCTATCGACACCTCCCCCACCCAAAACCTGGAGTTGCATGAACTGATTGTTCATCTGAGTGAGATCAACCTTCACAACCGTCACCTTAAACTGTTCAGGCAGTGTTGCTTTAATTTCATCTACTTTCTCCTGAACTTTCAGATATGTATACTTAAAGTTGACATTTTTGTTGAACTCAACCATGATAGATCCCCGCCGGGACTCTGCAGTTGATTCCATATTCTGGATTCCCTGAAGAGCACCGATGGTACCTTCAAGTGGCACGATAGCCTGACTTTCCATGTATTTCGGGTCAACATCTAACTGACTGGTAACCTGAACATAGAGCATCGGGAGTTCAGCATTAGGGAACAATTCCATGGAGAGATTCTTCCACGAAAAATATCCCATCATACTTAACCCGAAGAAAAGCATGCTGATCAAAACCTTTCTGTTTATAATAAAATTCATAAGCTAAGAATTTGTTTTATAATGCTAATCCTCTTGTTTCATCGGTTTATTACTTGTCATCAAATCGTAAACACATGGAATAACAAAAAGAGTCAATAAAGTACTGGTAATCATACCACCAATCACTGCATAGGCCATTGGCGAGCGCAATGAAGCACCCTCTCCAAAACCAAAGGTTAAAGGTAAAAGAGCAATAACTGTAATAATACTCATCATCAGAATCGGTCTTAACCGCTGCTGACTTCCCGTTGATATTGCCAGACGCTTTTCCATTCCGGTCATTCTCAATTGATTTATCCTGTCAATGAGGATAATTGAATCATTAACAGCGATCCCTCCAAGCATAATAATACCAATCAGTGCCATTATATTAAAGGTTTGTCCCATGATAAAGAAGAGGACTATCGTTCCCACAATAGCGAAAGGTATTGTCAGAATGACAATCAGCGGATGAACCAATGACTCGAATTGGCTTGCCATAACCATATAAACCAATGCAATAGATAATAAAAGTGCCCATTTCAGATTGCTCATAGATTCCTCGCGTTTCTGTTCTTCGCCGGCAACCTTAATTGAATAATCAGCTGGCAGCACCATCGGTGCGATTTTAGCCTGAACTGCAGCAACTATTTTATCGAGTGGTTTGTTTTTATCAATTTCTGCCATCACCTTGCCTATCCTTGCCTGGTTTCGTCGATATATTTCTGTAGGAGCAACCGATTGGGTAAGTTTGGCAACTTCATATAATCTGATAACTGAAGTCCCGTTTTTAATGATCATATCTCCAAGAGCTGCAACACCAATTTTTGGAACATGAATCGTAATATCAAGAAGTTCACCATCTTTATCCATCTGTCCAGCACTCTCTCCTTTTAGCTTGGCTGTAACCTGACTAACAATATCTGTCACAGCCAGATTGTATGAACCCGCTCTGAACCTGTCAACTACAACATTGATTTCGGGATATCCACCCTCAACATTTGTCTGGAAATTGTATAATCCAGGAATCTCTTTAACAGATGCCTCCACTTCTTTTGTAATCTTCCTGATCTCATCGAGATCTAAACCACGAACTTCGACAACCAACGGAGCCTCCTGTGTACCAAGAATACTCTGCAACGCCGTTTCATCCTGCGTAAATGTGACCTGGAATTCAGGATTTTGGGCATACCATTTGGCAATCGCTTCAACAACCTGTGAAGCTACATATTTCCCGTTTTGCTTAAGTGAAACCTTAACCTCTGCGGTGTTTTCCCCTTCGTAAACCGAGGTCGATGACGTTGAAGTTTCTGTTGACGGACCAATCCTGGAATAGATTGATTGAACTTCGTCTCCCAATAACTCCTTTATCATATTTTCCATGGAAGCAATTGCGGTTGATGTGCGCGCAAGAGAAGTCCCTTCGTCCATTTTTACATTAATCGTAAACTGCTTACTGTCTGTTTTGGGCATAAATTCACTTCCGATGTATGGAATCAGGAGAAACGACAATCCCATCAATACCAATGAAGTAATAATGATAATCCATCTGTGTGGAAGTAACTTTGAAATAAAGTTTCCAAAACCAGCGAATTTTACGCCTTTTGGTACATGTATCTTTTTCTTACTAAAAAATTGATGATACAACATCGGGATTAGAAAAATAGCAACAAAAAGCGATGAAAAGTGCGAGAACGCTACTGTCCAAGCCTGGTCTTTAAATAATTCACCTGAAGCGCCATGCATATATACGATTGGAAGAAATACTACAATCGAAGTTAGCGTCGAAGAGGTGATTGCACTGCCAACTTCAGCTGTACCAACTATTGCAGCCTCTTTAGCCGACATTCCCAACTCATGATTACGGAATATATTCTCCATAACCACAATAGCATTGTCCACTAACATTCCGGCACCCAGTGCAAGCCCGCCCAAGGTCATGATATTTAATGTCAGATTATTGAAATACATTAAATTAAACGTAGCCACAATGGAAATAGGAATAGCAAGACTTACAATTAATGTAGTACCTATCCGCCTGAGAAAAAGGAAAAGAACAACAATAGCGAGTAGTACCCCAATTATCAAAGTGTTCTGAACCTCATCAATTGCTGTGCGGATAAAAGTTCCCTGATTCGTAACGATCGTAAATTTATATCCCGGCAGGGCTTTTGTAATACTTGTAAGCGCTTTTTGGACATCCTCAACCGCTTTAACTGTATTATACCTTGTTTCCTTATAGATAGACAAAGCCAGACATCGTACGCCATTAATTCGGACAATATTAGTTGGTTCCTTGTTAGCAAAACTAATTGTTGCTACATCCCGCAAATAGGTAGCAGATTTTTCGGCAGTTGTACTTCCAGCAACAGGTGATTGATAACCAATGATCAGGTTCTCGAAATCCGTCTTTTGCTGTAGGAGACTAACCCCTTTAACAACATATTGTAGTCCTGTTTCAGAAATCGTTCCTCCCGAAATACTTCGGTTAAAGGCCTGAATTTTTGTAGAAAGCTGATCAACAGTAATATTAAACGACTCAAGTTTATAAGGATCGGTATCAATTCTGACCTCATTCTCCTCAATACCCGATAATTCCACATCTGCTATTCCTTCCAGACGAACCAATTCATTGCGGATATAATTCACTGCAATTTTTCTAAGCTCGTTCATATCGGTAATCGACTCATGCGAAAGGCCAACGATTACAACCGGCAAGGTATTTGGATCATGGGGTGTTATTGTCAGAGCGTCAATTTGAGTATTTTGTGAATAGCTGGTTAATGCTTTCTGAAGGTCGAGAAACGCTTCATCCATGTCTTTATTCCAGGCATATTCAACTGTAATCTGCGCGGAACCGGTCCGTGTAACAGATGAAACCTCCAGTACACCACTCTGCCTGATTGCTACTGCTTCAATTTTCTCAACAAATAACTTCTCCATCTCTTCAGGAGGTCGCTCACCCGATTTTATCTCAACAAAAACCCGGGGAGACGTAAGATCAGGGAAAAGGTCGATCCCTAATTTCTGGTACGATATCACTCCAAGAAGCAATATCCCCAAAATGGCCATTAACACCGTTACAGGGTAATTGACTGCAAAAGAAGTCAGTTTTTTCATTCGCAATTACTTATTTAATTTATTGATCTTCTGCACAGATCAGAAAAGATTTATGCCGGGATTTAACTACAAATAATATTAATACCGCGAAGACTATTGATTAATAATCTTAACCTTAGAGTTATTTCTAAGTGTTTCGAAACCTTTGGTAACAACCCGTTCGTTCTTTTTTAAACCTTCAATCACTTCCACAGAAGTTTCATTTTCAAGCCCTATAGTGATAATCCGTTCGCGTGAGGCACCCTTTTCAACCACATATACAGTTTTTCCCCTGTTGCCGGTAACAATAATATCTTTTGAAATCACTATAGCACTGTCGCGCCTTGCAACTTCGATATCCGCTTTTACAAACATCCCTGGACGGAGCTTTAAATCAGGATTTTCGATCACCAACTTACCCTTAAAGGTGCGTGTTTCAGTGCTTACCACCGGAGATAATTCATTTATCTTTGCTTTGAGTGTATCTTTCGGCAATGTATAATTAGTTATTGACACATCCTGACCCACATGAATTGTGGTGATGTTCTTTTCCGGTAAATTAATCTCCATTAATAGCCTACTGTAGTCCATAAGCGTTACAACTGCAACGGTTGTGTTGATGTGGGTTCCGCTTGTAACTTGGGGCAAATCTACAATAGCTCCGCGGAAAGGGGCAATTACCTCCATCTTTGCAAGTTGAATTTTTGCATTCTCGTAATCAGTTGCAGCCTGAGCTTGTGCAACTTCGGCAGTCTTCATTTCACGTAATGTGACACCCCCTTTTTCATATAGTGATTTCTGCTTCTGGTACTCCAATTCAGAAATATCAAGATTTAGTTTTTTGGTAGCGATTGCAACGGTATTCTGTGTTTCGGGATTCTCAAGTCTTACAATTACCTGACCCTTCTCCACAATATCGCCTAATTTAAATTCGCCTCCGGTTTTCGGATTCTTTACTAAACGATAAATACCGGCCATTTCGGTGCTAAGGGTCGTCTGACTTGCAGCTGTTGCAGTCCCGGTCGTACTAATATATTGAACGATAGGCTTTTTCACAACATCCGATACAGATACTGGAATAGCGAGTTCGTTATTGAGCTGACTTCCCTGGTTTCCACACGCAGCCATTACTGGCATTAATGCAAACAATACCCACTTACTACTTTTTTTCATTTTAAATTCCATGATATGCTGTTTTATTTTGATTACTTATTTCTTGATGCCTGCCTGATACTCTTTTACAAACTTCTCCGGGATAACCGCTTCGTTGGTAGTAAAGTCGTATAGCGATTGAATTTTAAGGTTAAGAAGTTCAATCTTGTAGTTGATCAGCGATTGGGCATAAGCCATCTTATTATTGGAGAGTTGAACCTGGTATAAGTTGAGGTCCATACTTGTCAAATCGCCATTCTTATATCGCTCCAAATTTATATCGTATGTAAGCTGCGAATTCTTTTGGGTTTGAAGTGCAATTGTAATCTGGTTTTTCAGATTACTCAGATTCCGCACTACCTGACGGATATCCAATTGAATCTGGATTACCTGCGTCTCAACGTTTAGCTTCTGCGAATTGATCACAGCTTCCTGCGCCCTGATCCTGGCTTTTCGTTCCCCCCAATCAAATACGGGGATATTGAATCCAAGGCTAACGTGTGGACTCTTTGTTGATTTATCGAAAATATTTTCTATCGCAGGGTTATCACCAGATAGCCCCATTGATAAAACCATACTACCATTAAACTCATTTGTTGCTTTCACAGCTAACATATCAAACTGAGAGGTTTCAACACTGATCTGACGTTGCCTTAACTCCATGCGCGAAGCAAGTCCATGCTCAAGCGCCTTCTTTCCATCCACTTCAATTGGCGTTACAGCAACATCTGTCATCACTGCAATCTCTGCAAAAAGATCCATCCCAATATACTGTTTAAAAAGATCTTTCGCACTTTCAAGAGAAACACGTGCTGATTCAACGCTTGATTGAGCTGTCGCAAGATCCACTTCAGACTGGTAAAGCTGCTCTTTGGCTGCAAGTCCGGCATCTACCTTATTTTTAATAATCTCGTTGCTTTTCGTGGTATTGGCCAATTCCTCCTGTTTAATGGTCAGACTCATCTGCGCCAGATATACATTGTAAAAAAACTGTGAAACACTCTTCTCAAGTGCCAAACGTTGCATTGCATAACTTAGCATCGCATTTTCATTGTTAAGTTCCAGGGTTTTAATCTGAGTCTTTGTCCTGTTATAAGTAAAAAGCGGTTGTGTGAGACTAAGGTTAAGGTTATTGAAGTAAGATTTGTTTTCATTAGTAACACCTGCTGATGCTGATGTATTTGATTGCCATCCGAATTGATTTGAAAGAGAAATCTTTCCATCCGTATATAGAATCGGTTGGTCGACCCTGAATGTACCAGAAGTTGTAAGACTCTCATTGGTATACCATTGCGAATACCTCGCATCAAATTTTCGGCTGTTACTATAATCCAAAGGATTAGCGGTTAGCGAAAATTGCGACTTCAGAGCAGCCCGCTGAGCATTCAGTGTTTCAGTTGTACGTTGAAGATTATATAACGAAGTCTGCAAACTCGGACTTTGTTTGGTGGCAATATCGAGTGCCTGTTCGATTGTAATGATTGTTTGTGCTTTCACCTGTACCAGCAAGAGTGAAAATAACACCAGCAGGATAAATTTCTGTTTTTTCATTTTATATAGGATTCTTTTATTTTTCTTTGACAAGCTTGACAGCATCTGCAAAAATGTTTCTCGCCTTCGAAAGGTTAGTAAGTTCTATTTTGACAGTATCTGGAGAAAAATGATATGATCCGATTTCCATCCATCCGCCATCATTATCTTTCATGTTAACAATCTGATGATCCTGACCATCGTCATGAAAAATATTAAAATGGTACTCCTCATCGGTTTTCTCATCGCGGTTAAATCCTCCCCTGATTTTGGGAATGTAAGCTGATAATTTATAATATCCAGCCACTTTTATGGGCACATTCCATGTCACTTTACGATCGCCGCTTCCACCTTTCAGATAGTAAGCCGAACGGATCTGTTTTCCGTAAAACTGGTCATTCGTTGTAAGAGTCCATTCAACCGGCGGATTCCAAAATACAATCCCTTTATATTTAAGTTCCTTATTACCGTTTCCTGTCGAGGAGCCATTTGCAGGCATAAAAATTCGTTGGATTAAACTGCTCGATTTTGACTTACTTACGACAAATCCAAGATCTTCGTTGTCAGATATAATTTCGTTAGGCTCCACCCCTTCCGTATAAGGGATAACCTCCTCTGCTTCTTCAGCCTGTAGCTTTTCATCAATCTCTATTTTCCCAAACTGTTGCGAAATACTTGATGGAATGTTATGAGAAGCAAACGTATTTACTGTTATTGACCTTGGTTCGCGATTAAACAGATAAGTGATTTTTTTCGATACCTTACCATTAATCAAAACTGTCTTTTCGATGTTGTCGTCTGCACCGCCACCTCTCATCCTAAAACCACCACCGCCACCGCGTTGTCCACCACCCATTCTGAACGAAACAGAAACGGCACCGGCATCTTTTTCGGTATTGGTAATGACAAAAGATACCATAGTTTTAATCTGATCATCCTTTTTCAGCTTGACTGCAGTGACTTTTGAAACAATATAGCCAGGCAGTGATTTTGAGTTATACCAATCTGGAAGATATTGATTGAGATCAAGTTTGAAGGAATTCATTAATTGCGCGTTCAATGAATCAATCGAATAGGCCTGAAACTTTTTTCCTTCGATAAATTTGTGGATAAAGTCATCGAATTTATCGGAGCCAACTGCACCCTTCATTAATGCAAAAAGAAATCCGCTCTTTGTAAGAATTACATTGTCAATAATGTCCTGATCATCTTGTTTGTCGAGTATTTCAGCAAACGATGCATCCTGCAAGGCAATATTTCCTTTTTCATTATCTGACAGGCCGGTAAAGTTTCTCATAAATGAATTCCCGCTTTCGGTAGCCGCTTTCGAAAGATACGATTCAATCGCCCGGTTAACGATTGGATATTTATCGGATCTTACAAACGTTACAAACGTGTAGTAATTAGGAAAAATAAAATAGGGGTTTATCTCCTCTGTAGTTGGTGTTGGCGTACCAAAGTGGATTCCACCACCATTATTGCGGACAGGAGTTGTCTTACTACTTAATAAAACTTCACTCACAAACCTTTTCAGATAGTTTTCTTCGGTCTCTCTTGGACTGATTGTCTGGTTATCGCGGCTACCAAAACGCTCTGCATTCTTTTTTTGTTCCGCAAAATTGGCACTGGTCAATTTAAACCCTCCTTCGGGCAGGTATATCGTTTCTGGTTGTACTTGTTCGCCTGCACCGCTCCAAACGTGTGCAAAGGAACAAAACTGAACAGGAATTTCAATTAAATTCAATCTTTTATACGGATAGGTAAAACGCACCTTTGTTTCCCAGGTTTTTCGTAAGTCGCGAATTACAGGTGTAAGTGAATCGCGTAAAACCTTAAAAAACGGATCAAAATTGTTGTGTCCTGCCAAGAAAGTCAGATTGTATTTTACACTATCGACATCAATTGAGCGCGTTGTATACCTCCCAATAGCAAGGGACATTTGTGTCAATTTGTTTTCAGGAGCAAAGTCAAAAGATCCGTTCCCTTCATCGGTAATCTTACCCTGCGAGATGGCCTTAAGTCCATTAGTGGTTTTAACTTTCAGGTGAAAATCAGAAAACTGTGTGGTCTGCCATTTAAGTCCTTCTGTTGAATAGCTGATTCCAGCGGTTGGATACCAGCGTGTTTCAGGAGTCAGCAAAAGATAATCGGATGTTATAAACGCATGTTTTTTATCTGCAATTCCATTTCCCCTGTTTAACCACAATTCTAAACGTTCACGGTTCATATCAAGGTAGCAAAACGTTTCGTCAATTGTACCTTGATATGAAACTTTTACTTTTATTTCTCCTCCTGTTGGTAAAGGAGAATCGAGGGTTAATTTGATGATCTGTAATTCACGACTAAATTTTGCTCCGCTCAGTGAAGTTACTTCAAGACCCGGATTCAGCGTAAGAATAATCTTACGAAGTGGTTCATTTGTCAGATTGGTTAATATCAAATCCGCTTCGCCAATAATACCATCGCCTTTGTGCTCAAGAACCAGGTCACACTTTTTCACATCAACTTTTGGAGAGGAGGCATACTTGTTATTCAATTCGAGCATTTGAGTCCGATGAGAATCATTGGTATTGATATTCCGGATATATTTAACTCCCAATCCAAAACCAAGCGTTAAAAAAACAATACTAAAAACCAAAGTAGTTTTCCTTATAACAGGCGACTGGGGAAGTCGTTGTAATAACATGATCGTTAAACCAATAAAACCAAGACCAAGAAAGAAATAGATTCCCCTGTGGATCAGAATATCTTTTAGAAAACCGAATCCAACAAAATCGGAATAGGTCATAGGCAAGTGAAACGCCATGTAATCGAAGAGATAGTGATAGATATTTTGAAGGTAGAAAAGTGTTGCAGCAATATAACCTAGCAAAATCACAAAAGTAACAGCCTGGTTTTTAATTACCGACATTAGGAAAAAGGAAAAGCCAAGGATGAAAATCAATGTTGGCAAACTAATGAGGAAAAAATAGTAGATATAGGGTGCAAGTGAGAACTGAGTATAGGGAGAAGTAAGGTTAAAAATGGCAACCATACCCAACGCTATAAAATTCAGAACAAAAAATACCCAAACATTTCCAATGGTTTTCCCAATAACATAGTCAGCATTGGTCATCGACCTCATGTATATAACCTCTGTAGTATCAAGCTTTTTATCCCGTTTCAGAAAATCGGAAGCGAGGAATACAGCAATAATAGCTTGCGCGATATTTATGATATACAAGTTTGTAAACGGGATCATTGAAGGTAGGGCAACCATATCGCCGTTAGGCCAGCCAATACTTGTCTGGGTTGCCAGGTTATACAGGAAAACAAAGAGAAGTGCCAATATAGAGAAGATTCTGAAGAACCAGCTTCGGAACAACGTTTTCGACTCGTATTTTGATACTGTCAGAATATTGTTAATTGCTTTCATAATAGATAGGATGGAATTTTGTATTTAAGGAATTAGAAGCATTGTGGAGTAGCAAAAACATTCAGCATCAGATCTCATGCCAGTGTTGATTAAGTTCATTCTCCATAAAATTCACATAAGCATGTTCCAGATTTGGTTCAATCTGTTCACCTTTATAGCCATTTATACTTTTTGAAACCACCTGAACTTCCCATCCCTCCTCGGATGGAATAGAAGAGATTATTGGGTATTTATCCTGTATTTCATGATATTCCGTATCAGTTGCGTCGATGCGCCAGACATTATTCCGTGCTTGATTGATCAACTCTTCTGGCGATCCTTTAAAGGCAAGTAGTCCTTTGTTCATCAATGCCATGTCGGTACATGTGCTCGAAATATCACCAACAATATGTGTCGAGAGTATAATGACAACATCGCGTTCGCTGATTCGGGTGAGAAGATTTCGAAACCTGATCCGCTCTTCGGGATCGAGTCCAGTAGTAGGTTCATCAACAATAATTATTTGCGGATCACCGATAAGTGCTTGCGCAATTCCCAACCGGCGCTTCATCCCTCCAGAAAGGTTATTGGCAAAACGGTTTCGTGCTTCGTAGAGTCCAACCTCTTCAAGCATCTTCTCAACCGCATCATTTCTTACAGATGATTTATTCATTCCCGACAGACGGGCGATGTAATCGAGAAATTCATAGGTTCGCAATTTTGCAAAAAACCTGAAATCCTGGGGAAGATAACCAAGCATCGACCTGATCTCTTTTCGGTTTTTCTGCAGGTCGAGTCCATTTACAAGGACCTGACCCGATGTTGGTTTTGCCAGAGTTACAAGAATGCGCATCAAACTCGATTTTCCTGCACCGTTAGGTCCTAAAAGACCAAACATCCCGTTCTCAATGGTCATGCTCACATCTTTCAATGCGTGATTTCCGTTAGGATAGACTTTATTTAGTCCGTTGATCTCAATTTTCATACGAAAAATTTGTTTTTGAGTGGCTGTATGGAATTCGCATGAAGTTAATATTCATTACAAACTTTATTTTTACAATCATGCTCATTTCACTCTTAAGTTGTGTTACTGGTTTGCGATGGAATTACATTTCTAACTTGGTTTCGACTCAATTGGTATCAAAAGGTTTAATTAAGGCACACTTTAAATGTGTTATTTTTTTAACTTTATTTTCAATTCATTTGCATTTAGTGATTTTGAACCAGATAAGGACCATTTTTGAATTCGGTAAAAGAGGAAAATTGCCCTCAAAAATATTAACCACAAAATGCACAAGGAAATCACAAAGTACACTTTAGAAAATCTGATTTAACATTGTGAACTTTGTGAAAACCTTTGTGAACCTTGTGGTTAACTGATAAAAAATGGAAAAATCGATTGGATTAATTAATAGTCATTTACACTAATCCTACTTGTTTCATCTTTTTTTAGTGAAATCTCCTGAGGTTGCCTGACACGAATTATTGAACTGTCGGACAGCGTGCCACTTATCATCCTTGCCTTTATTTCAAGATCAGCCTCCGAATTT